>OHUE01000605.1_pt1 | contig 19502 bp, 14 predicted proteins | sample 1579111 | NCBI WGS metagenome assembly OHUE01 (sample SAMEA3879524, study PRJEB24766) | human gut metagenome | biome: human-associated habitat; feature: feces | place: USA | collected 1985/1987 | reverse complement strand
TTTATTTTATACTTTATAGAATTTATTTTACATTTGATTGCTGCTTTAAGACTGTTTTACCTGAACAAACTGGCTGTTGTAAAGTGTAGCGTAGAAGCCGCCCTTTGCAAGAAGCTCTTCGTGCCTGCCCTGCTCAATAATCTTTCCGTCCTTCATAACAAGGATTATGTCAGCCTCACGGATTGTCGACAGACGGTGTGCAACGATAAAGCTTGTCCTGCCCTGCATCATCTGTGCAAATGCGTGCTGTATCTTAAGCTCAGTTCTTGTATCAATAGATGAAGTAGCCTCGTCAAGAATAAGCATAGGCGGCAGGCAGAGCATGACACGTGTGATGCACAGAAGCTGCTTTTGTCCCTGTGAAAGGCTTCCGCCATCCTCAGTAATCCATGTGTTGTAGCCGTCAGGAAGACGCTTTATGAAACTGTCAGCATGCGAAGCCTTTGCAGCGGCAATAACCTCATCGTCTGTGGCATCAGGCTTACCCATAACTATGTTATCACGGATAGTACCTGCCTTAAGCCATGTGTCCTGAAGAACCATGCCGATGTTCTGGCGAAGTGAATGACGTGTCATATTCATTATCAATGTTCCGTCAACAGATATTGTTCCGCTGTTTACATCGTAGAAGCGCATAAGCAGATTAATAAGAGTTGTCTTACCGCAGCCGGTAGGACCTACTATTGCAACGCGCTGGCCCGGCTTAACTTTAAGGTTGAAGTCCTCAATGAGCGGACGGTCGGGAACATATGAAAAATATACATGTTCGATGTCAATGTTGCCTTTGACGGCAGGCATTGTTATGGCGTTGTCACTGTCAGGTATCTGTGGTTCTTCTTCGATAAGCTCAAATATTCTTGCGGCACATGCAATTGCATTCTGAATCTCCGTAATGACACCTGAGATTTCGTTAAATGGCTTTGTGTACTGGTTGGCATAGCTTAAGAAGCATGAAAGCTGTCCTACAGTAAGCCTTCCGTTGATTGCAAAGAATGCACCGAATATTCCCACACCCGCATATACAAGGCTGTTTACAAATCTTGTTGCAGGATTGGTGATTGATGAGAAAAATATGGCACGCAGAGAATAGTGCTGGAGCTTATCATTAATCACATCAAAGCGTGCAAGGGAATCATCCTGATATCCAAATGCCTGAACAACCTTCTGGTTACCGATCATCTCATCAATAAGTGCCGTCTGCTCACCTCTTGTCTGCGACTGAAGTTTGAACATTGAAAATGTGTGCTTGGCAATAAAGCTTGCCACAAACAGTGAAAGAGGAGTAATAAGAACAACTATTAATGTTATTCCGGCATTGATTGAAAGCATAAATCCGAGTGTACCTACAATTGTAAGAACACCTGTGAAAAGCTGTGTAAATCCCATGAGAAGACCATCTGCAAACTGATCGGTATCGGCAATGACACGGCTTACAATATCACCATATGAATTGGCGTCAATATATTTGAGAGGAAGAATCTCGATTTTTTTGAATGCTTCATCTCTTATATCACGTACTACATGAAATGTTATCCTGTTGTTACAGGTATTCATTATCCACTGTGAAATGGCTGTTATGCCCATTACAACGCATGCTTCAATTATAATCTTAAGTATTGCACTGTAATCGACTTTTCCCGGACCTATAATATAATCGATTGCATCACCTGTAAGAATGGGAATGTACAGTGATGAAGCAACGGTTACGGCGGCTGTTACAAGAGAAAGAATAATGTACAGCTTATATTTTTTAATATATGACAGAACCTTAAGAAGTGTAGCTGTCTGCGATGATTTATTTTCCATGCTCATTATTCTGCCACCTCCTTAGGAAACTGTGAGTAGTAAATCTCCTGATATACATGGCAGTTTTCAAGCAGCTCTTCATGTCTTCCGATGCCTGCAATATGTCCGTCATCAAGAACAATTATCTGGTCGGCCTGCATCATTGAAGCTGCACGCTGTGATACGATAAATGTTGTTGGCGCATCAGGCATAGCGGCTATCGACTGGCGGAGTGCCGCATCAGTAGCAAAGTCAAGCGCTGATGCACTGTCATCAAGAATAAGAATCTCGGGACGCTTTACAAGAGCACGGGCAATTGTAAGACGCTGCTTCTGGCCGCCTGAGAGATTCCTGCCTCCCTGCTCAACCATATAGTCAAGCTTTTCTTCTTTTTTATTAACAAATTCAAGTGCCTGTGATATCTTCAGCGCATCCATAATCTCAGCATCTGTGGCATCCTTCTTGCCCCAGAGAAGATTCTCACGGATAGTTCCCTTGAAGAGGATGGCCTTCTGGAGAACCATGCCTATCTTGCTGCGGAGTTCATCGAATTCATAAGTCTTGACATCGCGTCCGTCAACAAGAACTGTACCGCCGGTTGCATCGTAAAAACGCGGAATCATGTTGACAACCGAAGATTTACCTGAACCGGTACCTCCGATGATACCGACAGTCTGTCCATGAAGAATCTTAAAGCTTATATCTGACAATGCACTTTCGCCTGTTGAGTTGTACGCAAGGTCTACATGCCTGAACTCAACAACTGCATCTGATGAACTACTTCCGGCATTACCTGGATGACCGTCATATGCTGACTCGGCAGGTTCAGCAATCTCCTGACTTGACTTAATCTCAAATACAGCTTCTATACGGTTGGCGCATGCAAGCGCCTTGGTTATTGTGATTATAAGGTTGGCAAGCTTTATGAGCTCCACAAGAATCTGTGACATGTAATTAACAAGGGCAACAACAGCACCCTGAGTAATAATGCCGCCATCTACCTGGATTGCACCTGTCCACAGAAGTACAAGGGTTGCTGCATTGATGATTACATAAGTAACCGGATTGGTAAGAGCAGATATCTTGCCGACAAACTTCTGCATTGACGTAAGTGATTCGTTGGTTTCTTCAAAATGCTTACGCTCATCTGCTTCTTTGTTGAAAGCCCTGATAACACGGGCACCTGTAAGATTCTCACGGGTTATGCCAAGGACATTGTCGAGAAGCCCCTGAACTTTTTTATACAGAGGCATCGTAATTTTCATGATTCCGAATACAACGATTGAGAGAAGAGGAATCGTCACAACAAATATAAGAGCTGCCTTAACATTTATCGTAAATGCCATTACCATAGCACCGAATACGATAAAAGGTGAACGCAGGAACAGTCTCAGAACCATGTTGACACCTGACTGTGTCTGGTTAATATCACTGGTGATTCTTGTTATAAGTGTTGATGTGCCGACAGTATCAAGTTCAGAGAAGGAAAGGCCCTGAATGTGCTCAAACAGGGCATGGCGAAGTTTTGTTGCAAAACCGGTCGCAGCTTTGGCAGCAAAAAACTGTGCAGTTATCGAACTGGTAAGTCCGACAACTGCAAGAAGAACAAGAACAAGGCACATCTTAATGATATATGGCTTGTCTGAATTGGCGATACCGGTATCAATTACGGCAGCCATGACAAGCGGAACAAAAAGTTCAAACAATGCTTCGAGCATCTTAAAGAGCGGAGCAAATATACATTCCTTTTTATAGTCCTTAAGGTAAACTAATAATCTGGACATCGAAACATCTCCATTTCTAAAAAAAGTAAGGGTATACTGCAAATCATGCGGATTATTCTGCGAGATACTGCTCATACTGTGCTATGACGGCATCCATTGCAGATTTGCCCGGAGCACCGATTGTAAGGCGCTTCTCAACGCATGTCTTAAGAGAGATTGCATCGTAGATATCATCATCAAATACATCGCATACAGCTTTGTATTCATCAAGCGTAAAGTCATCGAGAGCCTTGTGATGCTCAATTCCGTAGAGTACGAGCTGACCGATAATTCCATGAGCATCGCGGAATGGGACACCCTTACGAACAAGGTAATCAGCAGCATCGGTAGCATTAGTGAAACCATGCTTTGCACTTGCTTCCATTATGTCTTTGTTAAGAGTCATTGTATCAATCATGCCCTTGAATAAAGAGATGCATCCCTTGGCAGTATCAATTGCGTCAAATGTAAGTTCCTTATCTTCCTGGATATCCTTATCGTAAGCGAGAGGAATTCCTTTCATAGTTGTAAGAAGTGACATAAGTGCACCGTATACACGGCCGGTCTTACCACGCACAAGCTCAGCAATATCAGGATTCTTCTTCTGAGGCATGATACTGCTTCCTGTGCTGTATGCATCATCAAGTTCAACAAACTTGTACTCATTTGAATTCCAGATTATGATTTCTTCTGAAAAACGGCTGAGGTGCATCATTATAATTGAAAGTGCATCAAGGAATTCAATAAGGTAATCCCTGTCAGAAACTGAATCCATGCTGTTGAGTGTGGGACCCGTAAAGCCAAGAAGCCTTGCAGTCATCTCTCTGTCGAGCGGATATGTAGTTCCTGCGAGGGCACCTGAGCCGAGAGGGCAGTAGTTCATTCTGGCAAATATATCAGAAAGACGGCTTCTGTCACGCTTAAACATCTCAAAATAAGCACCAAAGTGATGTGCTACTGTAACAGGCTGAGCCTTCTGCATATGTGTAAAGCCCGGCATATATGTCTCAACATTTTCCTTCATTATTCGTAAGATTACCTGAAGAAGCTCCCTGAGTTCTTCGTCGACATTGCCGATCTCGTCGCGTGTATAAAGCTTCATATCAAGTGCAACCTGATCATTGCGGCTGCGTCCGGTGTGGAGACGCTTGCCGGCATCGCCGATGCGCTCAATAAGATTAGCTTCGACAAATGTATGAATATCTTCATACTCGTCAGTAATCTCAAGCTTTCCACTCTCTATATCTTCAAGAATGCTCTTAAGGCCTTCTACGATTTTTTCTGAATCATCCTTAGATATAATTCCCTGTGCACCGAGCATTGTAGCGTGTGCAATACTTCCCTGAATATCCTGTCTGAAGAACTTCTGGTCAAATGATATTGATGCATTGAAGTTGTAGACAAGCTTGTCTGTTTCCTTGGTGAATCGTCCTCCCCAAAGTTTCATGTTATCCTCCATTCCGGCTGTTATGAAGCCTGTATAAATTTTATAATATTGAATCAACGGCCTTTTAATTATGCAATAAGATGATTGCTGTATTAGTTGTGAAGGCTGTCATCATCTCTGAGATAATCCTGTACAAATCCCGGAAGCTTAGAAGAATCTATGCGTCCTTCGCGTACATACTTTCCAAATAGTGTAAGTGCTGCAAGTATGAGAATGCTTGCCAGTGTTATCATAATTCCCGGTATAAGATTAACCGGGCGGTACTTCAGCTCAATTGTGTGTTCACCTGCTGAGAGGTTAATTCCAAGTACGGCATCCTTTATTGCAAATGCAGACACCTTTTTACCGTCTACTTTAACAGTCCAGCCGTTGTCATAAGGTATTGAAAAGAACATTACTCCATCTCTTGCTGTATTGACGGTTCCGCTTATTGCTGTGTCACTGTGCTTTGTAACATTAAGTCCGCCTGAACTTAATATGTTGCAGGCTCTTACGAACTTATCAGAATCCATTGCATACACAAGGGCGTTCATGCTTGTGTCTCCGGCAAGAATAACACTGTCCTCGGTTGTCACATATCCGATATCGATGATTCTGTTACCGTTCTTAAGACCTGAATATGTGTACATCTTACCGTTAATCGTTACGGTAACCGTATCACAGTTAACATTGCGAACGACAGCATACATATGTGCATTAGTATAAGGTGTAAAATTAACCTCAGTATCTGTACGGAATTCATATACCTGCTCAAACACGTCTTCAATTCCTGTATTAGTCTTATAAAAACTGTTCTGAACCTCAATTCCGTTATAAGGCGAATTAGTAATCCATCTGTCTTCAATAGCGGAATCAACCATGAATCCTACAGGAAGAGTATATTTGTTCTCGTAGAGAAATTCGCCGTCACTTCCGTAATAGAAGTTAAAAAGATTACTCTCAGGAAGCAGTTTATTGCTGATTATATATTTTACATTAAATATAGAAGCAGTTGCAAGTGTTGAACCATGGTATGAGTAAGCATTCATTGAGTGCTCGCAGCCAAAGCTTCCGAGAAGGTCTGTTATTCCTGACGGAGCAGTGGAAGAGAATGTTGATATACTTGGATAACCATGCCATGCCGCATCATTCTTAGTCTTAAGACCAAAAGTCTTCTCAATTCTGTAGAAACCGGTATCATCAGCTCTTACCTTCTCAAGAAGATTATCAACAGCAGCGTTGTCTAGAAGATAAGCGCTTCTGCCGGTTGTGCTTAAGCCTGTATTCTCCATATTAATGGTGCATTCTATGATTGCTGATGCAAAGAGTACAAAAAGAAGTATTGGAGCCTTCAGTCTGTTGCGGTTATAGAAGAGCGCAAGCAGCGCATATACAATTATAAATGCCGCACTGATATATACGGACTTCCATTCATACATCTCGTTCAGACCGCATTCTTCAATAAAAAGCATTATTGCAAAGGCTATTGCAAATGCAGTGCCAATCTGTTTCTTTGAGTATTGTTTTATGTCTTTAAAGCCTTCATAGCACATCGTCAGAAGGAAAAAGATATATATAAATGATTGTCTGGCAGGAAGGCTGTTTGGATAATGGAATCCATGCCAGATATAATTAGGAATATTGAGATTATATGCCGTAAGGAAGATAAGCAGAAGGAGACATTTGCCAACCTTCTCACCTGTCTTTGCATTTTTATTCATGAGATACAGCGGAATAAGCATAAAGACCATCACACCGCAGTAGATGTTAGGATAATGCTCGAGTCCGAGATGTACAGGTATATTGATGAGATGCCTGCACAGCATGCTTACTATTGAAAAATAGTTTGTAAGAGTCTCAGGAAATGTCGAACTGCTTGATGCCGAAAGTGAGAAGGCATACATTACAGGAAGCAGGAGACACGCTGCCAGACCACCTGCAAGGAGTGAGTAAAGGCAGAAGTTAAAAAACTTTTTAAGGTATATCTTAAAGCTTCTGTTCCTGTTATACACGAACATGAGCACAACAAAATACAGAACAACGGATATACATATCATAATTGCAATATAATAATTAGTGTAAATGCAGAAGCCGAGACTTATGCAGTAAAGAAGACATTTGTTCTCATTAACGAGGCGCTCAAGACCAAGCATGACCAGCGGAAGCATGACAATACAGTCAAGCCACATGATATTCCAGCTGTATGCGGCAATGAAGCCGGACATTCCGTAGAACATACCGAAAAGAGCAATAGCGCAGCTTTTATTGTTAAAATGCCTGCTGATATAATATGTGAATGCAACACTTGCGAGAGAAGCTTTTATGATAATAATTGCATTCATTATCTCGATGATATATTTTTGCGGGAAAAGAACTATGAGCCAGTTAACGGGACTTGCAAGATAGTATGCATACAATGCAGTGAAGTTGGTGCCCATTCCTATGTCCCATGAATATGAGAGACTTTCACCATGGGCAAGCTTGCGCCAGAGTTCCTTGAAGAATGGCGCGTACTGGTGGTACATGTCCGAACGCAGATAGCAGTTATCTCCGAAAGGGTATATCTCACGTACATAATAAAGTGCCATGAACATTATAAGAGGAATTAAAAAGGCAACTATATATGTAAGGTTGCCATGTGGAATCCTCTCGTCATCCTCGTCTATGAGATTAAAATGAAATGAAAACTTCTTCATCGATGCCTCCTTATAGATTATTTATTCTTGAATATAAAGAACTTGCTGAGTACATAATTGATTATTACCACAAATACATTGCTTATAATCTTCGCAAGAAGACTGTTCATGCCAAGGAGTACAATTGCAACGAACATAAACCCTTCATCGAAAGCAAGTGAGAGAAGTCTTGCGATTACAAAGCCTGTAAGTTCTGCCATTACTACTTTAAAAGCCATGCTTTTGCTTTCAAAGACAAAAAGCTTGTTAGTTACAAAAGCAAATGCAACAGAAATAACCCATGCTATAACATTGCCTACAAGGGATGCGGCATCTTCAGACATTATAAATGCAAGTTCGCGTTCGGCAAACCAGAAGACAACAATATTGATTATTGTTGTGAGTACACCGAAAATTAAATAGCTTATAGTTTCTTTGTTCAGAAATTTTTTGATAAGATTGTTGATTTTATCATTCATATTTTATATAACCATGCCTTTCCAATACATGCTTTCCATTGTACTATATCGCTAACTTAGTGTAAATATTTTTTTGGGTTTTGCAGGCAAAATCTGTTGTAAATCTCTTGCAAAATCACTTGTAATATGAAGCTGATTCATATAAAATGAAATAAGCATAAAGGGGCTTCTACCGGAGAAGGTGGGAGAATATGCATAAAACTAACAAATTAATAATTTTTGCACTGGCAGTTCTTATATGCGGAAGCATATACTATATGTCAGATTATATGCCGGACTACAGGCCGGAGAGCATGACTGAAATGCCGGATGCTGGCACAACGGACGCTGAGCTGCAGAACGGTAAGAACGATACGGCTTCGCAGGAATCACAGCCGGAACTTATATATGTTTATGTGTGCGGAAGTGTCAATGAACCGGGCGTTTATGAAGTGAGGGAAGGCTCAAGGGTGCATGAACTGATAGCACTTGCAGGAGGCTTTGCAGAGGACGCGCACACTCTGTCGGTTTCAATGGCTAAGACTGTCACTGACGGACAGACCTTGTATGTTCCGCATCTGGATGAAGCAGAAGACGATGTGGCAGGAAGCAGATTATCCGGAAGTGTAACCGGTGATGATGACATTTATGGACAGAAGACAAAGATTAACATTAACACGGCATCTGTTGAACAGCTGATGACACTTAAGGGAATTGGGGAGTCAAGGGCAAGAGATATAGTAGATTACAGAACGCGCAACGGAAGTTTCAAGAAGACGGAGGATGTCATGAAAGTAAGCGGAATAAAGGAAGCCGCGTACTCAAAGATTAAAGATGATATCTGTGTAAAGTGACCGGAATTCGGAATTATATATTTAATTATGAAAATTGGAGAATCAGATGGCAAGGAAGATTTTGGTAGTAGATGATGAAAAATTAATCGTAAAAGGAATACGCTTCAGCCTTTTACAGGATGGAATGGAAGTTGACTGTGCTTATGATGGCGAGGAAGCACTTGAGATGATCAAAACCAACACATATGACATGGTGTACCGATAATTATGCTTACGGCTAAGGGCGATGATATGGATAAGATTCTCGGATTGGAATATGGTGCCGATGATTATATAACGAAGCCGTTTAACATTCTCGAGGTTAAAGCAAGAATGAAGGCAATATTCAGAAGAAGCGGTGGAAGTGAGAGTGAGGGCAGACAAAGCGAGGCCGCACGTAAGGTAATCAGTTCAGGAAGTCTTAAGCTTGATTGCGATGCAAGAACGCTTCAGATAAGCGGAAGAGAGATATATCTTACAGCCAAGGAATTTGATCTTATGGAACTACTTGCATCTAATCCCGGCAAAGTGTATTCAAGAGAGTCGCTTCTTAATACAGTCTGGGGGTATGATTATCCGGGAGATGTAAGAACGGTTGATGTACATGTAAGAAGACTGCGCGAGAAGGTTGAACCTAACGCAAGCGATCCTAAATATATACAGACAAAGTGGGGAGTAGGCTATTATTTTGGGCAGAATTAAGACCATTATTGGTAAAATCAAAAAGTTTATCCATAGTATGAGATTTGGCATATTTGCTGTGATACTCATACTTGGTTCTATACCGATGACTGTACTTGAACATTCCATGCATGCTTATTACAGGTCAGCGATGATTAATAATACGCAGGCACAGCTTCAGGTACAGGCTGTTGCACTGGCCGGAGAGATTGGCAAGTATCAGGATAAGACATTTACATCAACCGGTTCTTATGAGGCTGTCATAAGACAGTATTCTACATTCAGTGATTCACGGATTCTTCTTGTTAATTACGGATATGTTATTGCATATGATTCATATGCTTTTGAGAGCGGCAAGACAATTGTATCTGAGAATGTTATCAAAGCGTTTACAACGAAAAAAACTATTTCTGCGTATAACAAAGCAGCAGGAAGCATAGAGATAATGACTCCTGTACTGGATGACAATAAGAATGCATATGCAGTTGTTGTTATGTCAACAGATGTAAGTGAAGCTCTTAATTATACTGATGATGTGCTGCAGAAGATATACATAATCAAGGTTTCGGCAATAACAATGCTCATTATTATTGCATTTATCATATCCAGGATACTGGTGCGTCCCATAGGCAATGTTACGCACCAGGTCAACGATATAGCGATGGGACATTATGACCGCAGAATCAGGAAGGGAGCGTATAGCGAGCTTTCGGACATGACATCGGGCTTTAACGACATACTTGATAAGATGAATAATCTTGACGAGTCACGGCAGGAATTTGTGTCTAATGTATCACATGAACTTAAGACACCTATCACATCAATGAAGGTACTGGCAGATTCACTTAATACGCAGGAAGATGTCCCTGTTGAACTTTACCGGGAATTTATGGCAGATATTGTTGAAGAGATTGACAGAGAGAGTAAGATAATTGATGATCTCCTATCGCTTGTTAAGATGGATAAGTCTTCAATGACGCTTAATATTTCTTCGGTTAATATTAATGAGCTTCTTGAGCTTATACTTAAGAGACTTAAGCCGATTGCCCAGAAGAAGAATATAGAGCTCCTTTTTGAAAGCTTCAGGCCCGTTGTTGCCGAGATTGATGAGGTTAAGTTTACGATTGCCATATCCAATCTTGTGGAGAATGCAATCAAATACAATCGTGACGACGGCTGGGTGCATGTATCACTGAATGCGGATCACAGATATTTTTATGTGCGTGTGGAGGATAACGGAATAGGTATCCCTCAGGAGAGCCAGAAGATGGTGTTTGAGAGATTCTACCGTGTTGATAAGGCACGTTCAAGACAGACAGGCGGGACAGGACTCGGACTTTCGATTGTACGTAATGCGGTTCTTATGCACCATGGGGCAATAAGGCTTCACAGTGAAGAAGACGTGGGAACTACATTTACGGTGAGAATACCGCTAAATTACGTACCCGAATAGATGGCAGGAGGCAGTTGTGAAAAGTCATAATATTAATATATTGAATACATGCAAAAAAATGCTGGCCGTTCTGTCGGTATGTGTGTTTATTACAGTATCATTGACAGGCTGCGGGGCATCATCGTCAAAGAATCAGTTCACAATATACTATGTTAATCAGGAACGCACGGCATTGGCCGAATACAAGACAAAGCTTGACGAATCTGCAGATGCACAGGCGCTTGTTAATGAGATGGATAAGGCAAGAAAGAAAAGTACATTTATTCCGGCAAGACCGGCATATGTCAAAGTGGATCATGTACAGACAGATGGTCAGAATGTATATATATATTATACGGATACATATAAGTCAATGGATAATGCAACGGAAGTACTTTACCGTGCAGCAGTTGTTAAGACACTTACGCAGCTTCCGGAAGTTGACCATGTTACGTTCTATGTAGATGGTGCACCTGCAACATATGCTGATGGAACTGTGATAGGAATGATGAGCGCAGATGATTTTGTTGAAGCATCAGGGAGTAACTCGGCAGATATACAGTCAGCCGATATAAAGCTTTATTTTGCTAATGCTAAGGGCGATAAGCTTATACCGATGGATATGAACGTAACATATAATAAGAATGTCCCGATTGAAAGAGTAGTGGTCGAGCAGCTCATAAACGGACCGGGGATTTCCGGATATTACAGGACACTTCCTGCCAATGTAAAGCTTCTTGGAATATCTGTTACCGACGGAACATGCTATGTTAATCTTGATTCTACATTCATAGACGGTATGGTTAACGCAGCAGAGATGGTTCCGGTATATTCAATCGTGAATTCACTGTGTGACATTCCGCAGATTGACCGCGTACAGATTCTGATTAACGGGGAATCCAACAGAATGTACAGGGAGAGCATTTCGCTTGAGACAAAGTTTACAAATAATGAAGATATAGTGCAGAAGACAGGGGAGTAGATCTGCAGCATATACATAACTGCCTGCACATAAAAAGGGGGAATGTTAATGATAAAACGCCCGCTTGTATGGATGGCACTCGCACAGATTACCGGAATAGCGGGTGCTGTCTTTGACATGATGTGGCTTCCATCAGCATTTGCAATCATGGTAATTATATCAGCGGTAATGCGTCCGTGCCATGATTTGTATTTATCAGGACGGCGCAGCAGGGCCGAAAAAAGCGATATTGCCGGTCACTTCGGCAATAGTCATTGCGGCAATATTATTACAACAGTCTTAATTCTAATATTTATCTTTGCCGGAGCGCATACAGCGCAAAGGCGTATGAACACAACATATCCGGAAGATATATCACAGATTTCGGGTAAAGTCACCAAAATCCGCAACAAATCCTCAGGAAAACAGATTCAGATTTCATGCAGTTATGCAGACAGAAGAAAAACAATATGCAGAGCGGGCACGCATTATAATCTCATTGTATATGTGCCATATGGTACGGAAGAGTGTGGCGAAGGAGATACCATAATTGTGTCAGGCAGGCTTTCGGATTTTGACAGTGCAATGAATCCGGGAGAATTTGATGCAAAAAAATACTATGCTTCACTTAATGTAAATGGGAAAGTAAATGCAGATAGCATTAGTGTAATACGGCATAATGAAAACAGGTTACTTGGGTTGATATTCGCCGTGAAGGCTGTGATGCAGCAGTCAATAACAAAATGCTCGGAAGCGGAAGATGCAGGAATAGTCATGTCGATGATTCTGGGAGACAAGTCAGAACTTGACAGCGCGATTAATGTCCTGTACCAAAGAAGTGGAATAGCACATATACTTGCAATAAGCGGTGTTCACATATCAATTATAGGGATGACGCTTTACAGGATCCTGCGCCGGGCAGGCTTAAGGTTTGGCGGTGCATCGGTAATAAGCTGCATAATAATTGCCGGCTATGGAATTATGACCGGCAATGCAGTATCGGCTGTAAGGGCATTTGTAATGTTTGCTGTAAGCTGTGGTGCGCAGGTATTGGGAAGAAAATATGATATGGCATGTTCTGCGTCGCTTGCATCAATATTGATTCTGCTGGATATGCCGCTGATGATTACTAATAGTGGGTATCTTCTTTCTTTTGGCGCAATAGCTGCATTGATTAAAGTGAATCCGGTTATATATGAGACCGGGGAATGGCTTGTTGACAAGGCTGCATCACTGAATGGATATGCAGACGGATATAAAGGTAAATATAAAGCTGTGATAAAACTGCTTATGCAGTCATTGTCTGCAAGCATAAGTGTCAGTCTGGTGACGGTTCCGGTGTTACTGTTGTCATTTGGGGAATTTCCACTTTTATCAATATTTCTTAATCTTGCGGTCATACCGCTAATGGAATTTGTAATGGCAGGAGGCATAATTGCCGGAATAGCCGGAATTGTTAATATATATGCCGGCAGATTTGTAATGGGTGTGGTACATTATACGCTTCTTTTATTCAGAAAGATGTGCGGGATATCGGTTGCGGCAGAGTGGTCGCATATAATCCCCGGAAGGCCGGGATTGTCCAAAATCATTGTCTATTATATGCTGCTTGTGGCATTAACAGCACTGCACACATATATCAGGCATAATGCAAAAAACATCAAAGACGGAGGTATGTTCAGCTATGCGGTGTGCGTGCTCGTTCCGTTAATAGCACTGCTTATGTTTTTTAATCCGGTGCGATATCTTACGGTGCGCATGATGTATGTGGGGCAGGGGGACGGAATATACATAAGAGTCCCGGATGGCATGAATATACTTATGGATGCAGGAAGTACGGATAAGAAGAAACTTGGCGAATATACGCTGGTTCCGTCGCTTAAAGCGGGAGGAATCCGGTCTGTTGACTATGCGGTAATAAGCCATCTGGATGAAGACCATTATAATGGCATACTTTATCTTGTGCAGAACCAGAATATAACCGGAATCCGCGTACGCAGCATAATTATTCCGGAACTGCCTGATGATGATACATATTGGACAATCGTGCGTGCAGCAAAAGATAATGGTACTAATATAATAAATGCATACTGTGGCATGAAAATAGAAGCGATGAATGGGCGGTTTGCATTGGAGTGCATCGCACCGAATTATGTGGATATGTACAGTGATAAAAATGAGGGATCGCTCATAATGCAAATGACATATGACAGATTTGCAATGCTCTTTACCGGGGATGTGCAGGGAAAAGGTGAAGAGAATCTGACTGAAGTTCTCAATGAAGCGGCTTCAATGTCTTCCACCAAAAAGCCTGCAGGCTTTAACATCCTGAAAGTGGCCCATCATGGTTCGTCAGGGTCGACAACAGATGAATTCCTTGAACGTGTAAAACCGGATGTGGCAATGATTTCTTGTGGAATTGATAACAGATACAGACATCCGCACAAGGAGACAATCGACAGGCTGCGTGTATCAGGAGCGGGTATTATAAGGACTGATGAAAGTGGCGCAATAACCGTGAAGACAGATGGAAAGAAGTATGGAGTGGAGGTCTTCAGGTAAACGGGATATGATGGACTTAAATAACGACTCATACCCCGCCCTGATATGAGCATCAAATCCGGGGGGCTTTTGCTCCGGCATCATATATAATAAAGTATATGTTCAGGATGCCATATACTTATTCACGCATTTTTCAAGCCTGTTAAGAATAAGATATAGTACGCCTGCAATTATGCAGAGTATTACAATGGACATAAGCACCCAGTTCATCTTGAACGTCTGGCTGCCATATATTATGAGAAAACCAAGCCCCCTGCGTGCTGCAAGAAATTCCCCGATTATTACGCCGACAAGGCACAGACCGATATTAACCTTGGCATTACTGATTATTATAGGGAGAGAACTTGGCAGGATAAGGCGGAAAAGCACATCGAGCCTGTTGCCGCCAAGCATCTTGATAAGCTTTATCTTTTCAGAATCTATCTGCGAAAAGCTTGTGTAAAGGTTAATTATTGTACCGAATACAGCGATTGAAACGGCAGTCACTATAATTGTCTTTGGGTTGTTGCCAAGCCATACAATGAGAACAGGAGCAAGTGCAGACTTTGGCAGGCTGTTCAGTATTACAAGGTATGGTTCGAGTATTCCTGACACAGTATCCGATGCCCACAGAAGAATGGCAAGAAGAATTCCGGCTGTGAGAACAAGGATAAAGCTTAGAAGCGTTTCTGCAAGTGTAATTCCTGTATGAATAAAAATGTCCCCGGAACGGCACATTGAAATAAGGGTGGCAGCAATGCGTGAGGGTGAACTGAATATAAATGCATCAATGCTGCCGGTGCGTGCGCCGGTTTCCCACATTATAATAAACAGAACGAATAAGGCAATGCGTGAAAATACAATCATGTAATGATGCATCAGGCAGTGGCGTATATAAGATTGCTGTGAGGGAGAAATGTCCCTGTGATTATTTTTATTCATTGCCTGTCAGCTCCTTCCATATAATGTTGAAATAATCCTTGAATGCAGGTGCATTGCGGGATGTCATAGGCGTTCTGTTATCTATTCCGAGGTCAATGGTAATGATATCGCGGATTGTACATGGACGTTTTGTCAGAACAACAACGCGGTCTCCCATTGATATTGCTTCGGAGAGGTCGTGCGTAACAAGAATGGCTGTTTTACCTTCATTTTTAAGAATTGTTCCTATATCGTCACATACTTCAAGGCGTGTCTGGTAATCAAGTGCGGAAAAAGGCTCGTCAAGAAGCAGAAGGTCGGGTTCGAGGGCCAGTGTGCGTATCAGTGCTGCACGCTGGCGCATTCCGCCGGACAACTGTGAAGGACGGACATCCTTAAAGCTGTCAAGACCATATGCCTTCAAAAGAGTGTCAACATATTCAAGCTTTTTAGGGGTAGCACAGTGCTGTATATCAAGTCCGAGACGTGCGTTACCGTATACTGTACGCCATTCAAAAAGGTTGTCTTTCTGGAACATGTAACCGATGTTGCTATTGCTGCCAAGTGTGATTGCTCCCGAATCGGGATGTATAAGACCCGCAATAAGTGAGAGAAGGGTGGATTTGCCACATCCTGACGGACCGACTATCGCAATAAATTCCCCTTTTTCAATAGTGATGCTTACGTCTGTGACAGCAGGGGTCTCACCATTTAATGTGTGGTATGAATACGATATATGGTCAATATTTAATGCATATTCCATACACAGCCCTCCGCAATAATAAGTTATTTTCATATAAATATATTATGCAAAATAATAAAAAAAGGTTTACATTTTTAAACAGAGTATGTATAATAATCTATGTTTTGATGCTTTCGTGGCTCAGTTGGTAGAGCGATTGATTCGTAATCAATAGGTCGTGGGTTCGAGTCCCATCGGAAGCTTTAACAAAAGCTGTGAAGGTGCAGACCGTACAAGGCGGTCACAGATGGCAATCATACTGTCAGAGAGAGAGGATCACTGGCTGAGAGTCCTTTTGAGTTAAAGAATGGCATTGAATTTCACACCGGAGCTGCGTTGCTGAAGAGTGGCTGTGACCGCGAAGTAGGCTGCGACGTGTAGACGCGTTAAGTCGGAAGAGAGTCCGGATATTCCGGGAATATGGGTGGTACCGCGGTTAATTCGTCCCTTGTTTTGGGGGCGTTTTTTATTTGTCAAAATATATATTAAACGTCCACGCAGAACATTTATCAGTACATAATGAAAGGAATGGGATTTCAATGATGAAGGAACGTTTGAAGAAAATCATGGAAAATGCGAGAACTCAGATTGATGAGACTGACTCGCTCGAAAGACTTAATGAGATTAAAGTAGGTCTTCTTGGTAAGAAAGGTGAACTTACTGAAGTGCTTAAGGGCATGAAGGATGTGGCTCCTGAAGAAAGACCACAGGTAGGTCAGATAGTTAACGAGACAAGACAGGCAATCGAGGAGATGCTTGAGAATGCAAGAACAGACCTCGCAAAGAAGAAAAGAGAACTTCAGATGAAGGCAGAGGTTATTGATGTAACACTTCCAGCCAAAAAAAACAATGTAGGTCATCGTCATCCTAATACAATAGCACTTGAAGAAGTAGAGAAGATATTTGTCGGAATGGGATATGAAGTGGTTGAAGGACCGGAGGTCGAGTATGACTACTATAACTTTGAGGCATTGAATATTCCTGCTAACCATCCGGCTAAGGATGAGCAGGATACATTTTATATTAATGACAAGATTCTTCTCCGTACACAGACATCACCTGTTCAGGTACGCCAGATGGAGAGAGGTCATCTTCCTATCAGAATGATTGCACCGGGAAGAGTATTCCGTGCAGATGAAGTGGATGCGACACATTCACCTTCATTCCATCAGATTGAGGGTATGGTAATAGATAAAAATATTACATTTGCAGATCTTAAGGGTACATTGCAGGAATTTGCCAGAGAGCTGTTCGGTGAGGATACAAAGGTTAAGTTCAGACCTCATCACTTCCCGTTCACAGAGCCAAGTGCTGAGATGGATGTAACATGCTTCAAGTGCGGAGGCAAGGGATGCCGTTTCTGTAAGGGCGAAGGCTGGATTGAGATTCTCGGATGCGGAATGGTTCATCCTAAGGTTCTTAAGATGAGCGGAATAGACCCTGAAGAGTATTCAGGATTTGCATTTGGTGTAGGACTTGAGCGAATCGCACTTCTCAAATATGAGATTGACGACATGAGACTTCTCTATGAGAATGATGCAAGATTCCTTAAGCAGTTCTAAGTAAAAGCTGACACTAATTATTGGTCAGGATATTCTGAAAAGAGTAATTTGGAAACATATATGCAGAGAATGGAGAATTAAAATCATGAATACATCTTTAAATTGGATTAAAGCATATGTACCGGGACTTGAGTGTACGGATCAGGAATATATGGACGCCATGACATTAAGCGGTACAAAGGTAGAAGGATATAAAGCACTTGATGCAGACCTTGATAAGATAGTTGTAGGACAGATTATATCAGTAGAAAAGCATCCTGATGCAGATAAGCTTGTTATATGTCAGGTTAACATAGGCAAAGAGACAATACAGATAGTTACAGGTGCACCTAATGTAGTTACCGGAATGAAGGTACCTGTAGTGCTCGATGGCGGACGTGTTGCCGGAGGACATGACGGTTCTAAGACGGAAGGCGGAATTAAGATTAAGAAGGGCAAACTCCGTGGTGTTGAATCTAACGGTATGATGTGCTCTATAGAGGAGCTTGGTTCATCAAGAGACTTTTATCCGGATGCACCTGAGAATGGCCTTTATGTAATGCCTGAGGATGCGGTTGTCGGTTCTGACGCAATAGAGGCACTCGGACTGCGCGATACTGTATTTGAATATGAGATTACTAACAACAGAGTAGACTGTTACAGCATTCTTGGCGTAGCAAGAGAGGCGGCGGCAACATTCAATAAGGATTTTGTTATGCCTCCTGTCAAGAAAGTCGGCAACAGCGAGGATGTTAATGACTATGTGAAGGTTGATGTTCAGGCAACAGATCTCTGCCCAAGATACACAGCAAGACTTGTAAGGAATATCAAGCTTGCGCCATCACCTGAATGGATGCAGAGAAGACTTGCTGCAAGTGGAATCAGACCTATCAATAATATCGTAGATATTACTAATTACGTAATGGAAGAGTACGGACAGCCTATGCATGCATATGATTATGATACGCTTGCAGGCGGTAAGATAATAGTACGCCGTGCGGAAGAGGGCGAAGAGTTTGTAACACTTGACGGACAGACAAGAAAGCTTGATCCTTCAATACTTATGATATGTGATGCTGAGAAGTCAGTAGGTGTTGCAGGTATCATGGGCGGCGAGAATTCTAAGATAACAGATGATGTTAAGACAATGCTTTTTGAAGCAGCATGCTTTGACGGAACTAATATCCGTCTTTCAGCCAAGAAGATTGGTATGAGAACAGAAGCATCAGGCAAGTTCGAGAAAGGACTTGATCCTAATCTTGCATCAGAAGCTATTGACAGGGCATGCCAGCTTATTGAAGAACTCGGAGCAGGCGAAGTTGTCGGCGGAATGATCGATGTATATCCTCAGAAGAATGTGGAGAAGAGAATCAAGTTCGAGCCTGACAAGATTAACAAGCTGCTCGGAATAGATATTTCAGCAGAAGAGATGCTTGGATATCTTAAGAAGATTGAACTCGTATATAACGAAGAGACTAACGAACTTATAATACCTACATTCAGACAGGATCTTGAGTGTGGTGCCGATATAGCGGAGGAAGTTGCAAGATTCTACGGATATGCCAACATTCCTACAACACTTCCATCAGGTGAGGCTACAACAGGTAAGCTTTCATTCAAGATGAGAATTGAGGGCGTTGCAAGAGATATTGCAGAGTTCTGTGGTTTCTCACAGGGTATGACATATTCATTTGAAAGCCCTAAGGTATTTGATAAGCTTCTTCTTCCGGAGGATTCACCGCT
>OHUE01000604.1_pt1 | contig 19524 bp, 21 predicted proteins | sample 1579111 | NCBI WGS metagenome assembly OHUE01 (sample SAMEA3879524, study PRJEB24766) | human gut metagenome | biome: human-associated habitat; feature: feces | place: USA | collected 1985/1987 | reverse complement strand
AGCACGCACGTCTTTCCCGTACCCGTCGGCATCTGCACCATCACGGACCGGTGCGACCCAAAGGTCTCATCCACCCGCCGTTTCATATCAAGCTGATAATCGTAAAGCTGTCTCTCCTTCATACCATTCTGCTTTAGCGCATCCAGCTCATGCGCAGAAAAAGAAGATTCATACCCAAAAGCGCCAAGGCTGCGTTGATGTTTCAATGCAACCTTAGACAGATAAAAAATCAAGGAACTTGATAATTGTTTACTATTCCCCTATTTTTTCAAAAAGATCAAATAAAAACGTAGATAAAGTCAGTTCAAGTAGTTTGCAGAAAAAAGCGCACCTATATCTCTATCGTGTCCACGCAGCAATAGCCACAAAAAAACAAAGAGCCATAGCGGAAGAAAAATCAAATCTGCGGCCTTACTGTCATAAGAATGCCAGAGCTGACAACAAGCACAGAATTAACACCTAAGAGATGCAATTTGTACTTCTTTCTATATGTCAACTGCTCATCTTGATTTCCTACAAAACCTAAAAATGGAGACAAATCATACTCATGCTCAGGCACGGAAATGTTCAAAAACACCTTGCAATGTTTACGATCATAGAAACCCTTGCCATCAAGCAATTTCCATGTATCTATAAGCTGACTGTACGCCTTATCTGCGTTAGCAGCTATATTGTCATATTTGCAATATTTCAACTCACAAAGCAAAAGCCATCCCTTTCCAACGTTCTTTGGACGAAACATACATTCACAATCCTGCACTCCTTCCGGAAAGAATCCCTTGTTGCACTCGAAATTAACTGCAAGAATCTCCGTACGACTTGGGTTCTGCAAATGAAAAGCAGCAATATCTACAAAAGGCATTTCCTGTATTGTGACCCCTTTACGCTCACACTTAGGAAATCCTTTTGTTTGCTCCGTATAGTCTGCCACCCAAATATCACCCTGGCAAACCATAACGCCACTGAACGCACTCTCAATCTTAGTCATAGAACGTAGCAAAATTCGAGAAGTCCGTCATGATAAGCTTCATGATACGGTCAAAATAGTTACCACGAATCAGACCATCAGCATCCTGGAGCGTTAAGTTCATTTTGTCAACCTGCGACGAAAACTCTCCATCCTTGATTTCCCAGACAGAAACTTCCTTTGGATCAATCCAACTATCCTCATTAGCCTTAAGCTCGGATATTTCGCTGGGTATTTTATCCTTCACTTTATAACCAAGCATACAGTTGTTGAGAGCATAGAGCACATACGGACTATGCGTAGCTATAAACAGATGATCCTCATGCAGTGCAGCATTCTTCAATAGCGCATACACCAATTCCACCTGCGTCAAAGGAAACAAATTCTGCTCCGGCTCTTCTAGATAAATATCTGAATGCGATGTTTGCGTATAAGCCAATACAAGTTGTTTGAATTCATCAAAATCCGCATCCGAGGCAAACATTCGCTTCGTCACTCCAACCTTGCCAAAGACTACTTTTCCCTCTTCCCCAGCTTTTTTTGCCGCTTTCTTATATTTGCAGTCATAGATATGCTGTGCTATCTCCTCGTTCTCTGTCTCAGTCCTCGAACTCGACATTTCTTGAGGATAGTATTGCTTCCTAAATAGATAGTCCAAATACACCCACATCGGAATCACCGACTGAAGGCCACTCGAAGCATCCGTCAAGTCCATGCGCTTTTTATCATTCAGCAAAATATAGTCTTTATCGGTCTGCTTGTCATAAAAGAAGCGCACCCCAAGATTCAAGATCGGCAACACCGCATCATCCCCACACAACTTATGCGCATAAGCCCAATCCGCAATAAAACTCTTCAAATTGGTGGAATCCATCTTCACGTCAAACCAATTAGGAATGGACGAGACCAAATTCCTTTCTGCCGGTATATAGGAGACACGCGGTCGCTTGTAGTCGAATCGCTTTTTCGCGTTACCCCAGCGGAGATCAAATGTCTCGTTCGCAAAGTCTATCACGAAAGCCATATAATCACTTCTGTACTCTATACGGCTATCCTCGTGCAAGAACCCCTTTAGTTTATGAAACGCAAGTAAATTCTCCCTCACATATTCAAAATCTGCAAAGCCATTTTTCCCCTGCTCCAACTGAATCCTTTTTTCAGCCCAGGCACAAAAGCAAGCAACCTTCAGAATACAACTCTTGCCAGCACTCTGAGGGCCAATTACCACATTGATGCGTTTCAGCACCAAGTCCACATGTTTTACAGGGCCTATATGATGAATCACCAGTTTTCTCATTTTCTTGCTCTTCCTTTTGATTATAAAGCGCTCTGCAAAGTTACGGAATACTCTTCACACTGGCAAGAATAATATAACAAGAATGATATTCAGAGTATTATTAAACTGAATTTTCAAAAACGATTTGCTTTATATTGTCCCTACATGTTGCTTCCATCCTCAGCATACGCTCCATCCCTCCCCTCAAACACCACGCACGGCTCTATCACATCCACGCTATGCCATACGCCCTTCGGAATCTGGCACCCATACCGAGCCTCAGCAGGACACAGACGGATGCGGCGTACCTCGCGGTAATCGATTCTGCGCACTATGTCCTGCGCGTCCATCCCCTGCGGGAGTCCATGGGGAGCGGCCGGCTCATACCCCACGATCTCCTCGTAGAGCACCACGTCCAATTTGCCACACAAGCAGAGGACCGTCTCCGCCGTCGCCTCATGCCGATGAATCGGCATCTGCGTACCGGGCAGCAATGCGCAGAGCGCACGCTGCCCAGTATCCTGCGGCGATGTGCGTAGATCGCAAACCTGCCGCCGACGAGGACTGCCCACTGCTTGCTCAAACAAGGCACCTAAGAAATCCTTGTCAAACTCCATCATATTTTCCTCAGAGCAATATACTACAAATGAGAAACGATATCGACGAAGTTCTCGATCACATACTCCAGATCCTCGTCCGTCATTTTGGTATTCAACGGCAACGTAATCTCGTTCTCAAACAAATGATAAGCATTCGGGAAATCCTTGATGTCGAAGCCCAACTTCTTGTAAGCCGTCATCATCGGCAGCGGCTTATAGTGGACATTCGTGGCAATGCCCCGCTCCGCCATCTGCTCTATCACCCGATTCGCCTCCTCGCGCGTCTTGCCCAGCAGGCGCACCAGGTACAGATGCCCCGAAGAAGCATAGTCCGCACCATAGTGATGCAGCACCGCCACATTCAGCGATCGGAAAGCCTCATCATAGCGCGCTATCATCTCGCGGCGACGCTCCAGCATCCCCTGGTAGCGATCCATCTGCACCAGACCGATAGCCGCTGCCACGTCCGTCATGTTACACTTATACCACGTCCCGATGATGTCATACTCCCAGGCACCCACCTTCGTCTTCGCCAGCGCATCCTTGTTCTGACCGTGCAGACTCAGCAACTGCGCCTTGCGATACAGGTTCTCGTTCCACGTCTCGCCCGCTATCTCCGGCACACCGCTAAACGTGTTCTCCACCTGCTTGTCCAAGTCCTTCACCACCTGCTCATTGCCAAAAGGCAGATGCCACGTCAGCGCACCGCCCTCCGCCGTCGTGAAGTTCTTCACGGCATGAAAACTAAAGGAAGAGAAGTCTGCGATCGATCCCACCTTCTTTCCCTTGCGCGTAGCACCGAAGGCATGGGCCGCATCACAACAGATTGCTATGCGCCCCAGCATCCTTTGCAAGTCCGTCTTCGGAACAAAGAGGTCCCTCTTGCGCTCCACGATCGCAAACAGTCGGTCATAGTCACACGGGATACACGCCAAATCTACCGGGATAATCGCCTTCGTCCGCGGGGTGATAGCCCGCTCCACGGCCTCATAGTCCATCTCCAGGCAGTCCTTCTGCACATCCACGAAGACCAAGGTAGCCCCCACATGCGTCACCACCGACGCACTCGCCGTATAGGTATAAGCCGGGACGATCACCTCGTCACCCTCGCCAATCCCCAGCAACCGCAGGGCCATTTCCCCGCACGCCGTCTGTGATCCGAGGCAGACTGCCTTATCTACCCCTACAAACGCAGCCACTTCCTTTTCCAGTTTCTTCGTACGCGGTCCGGTGGTGATCCACCCAGACAGTATGGCGGCGCGTACTTCCGCAGCCTCCGCCTCCGTCATGTCAGGCGGAGAGAAAGGCACATTACACAGTTTCATTGTCATAAACAAAAATATTTAGTTGATGAATATTTCTCACAGCGAGGGCTTCAGCACATGGCTCCACAGTTGCGTACACAGCGAGACCGCCGCACGCTCCCGATACACCATGTTGTGCTTCCATCGGTTCGCATACCACCGACGAAAGCGAAAAGCCACCTCCCTCATCCTGTTCTTGTGTTCTTCCGGCTCCACTTCGGGAACCAATATATCCTGTATGCTTCGATCCACCAGCGCCTCGTCAACAGGCAAGTCAGGAAAGACCGAAGCCTCAAAGCCCAGATACCGCACACAGATAGCATTCAGCACCGCCAGATACGGCCTCATCCCCACCCTGTCCAGCTGCGTCAACAGCCAAGGCCAGTCCACGGGATGCCTCCTGACGTAGAATGCCCAGTCCAAAACGATACGCAGGCTGATATCCACCGAGGCAAAATGCTCCCCACTATGGCGCAGCAGATACAGCGAGTTGAAGCGTGCGGAAGGCAAGGAAACGTTCGCTATTCCCGATGGCTCCACCTCGTCAAGCTGCCCCTGCAAGATAGCCTCTATCTCGGCCGTCGAACGATGCGCATGCACATTGAGGAAACTATAATGGTTCTCCACCATCGTCTGCCCCAGTTGAAACACCGAGTGCTTGTGGTGGGAGTTGTCTATCTCCACCCCAAACCGCGCCTGCAACCGCTCGTCCGCCTCCTGCTGTTTGCCAAAGAGAAAGATGTCGATATCCCCCGTCGGGCGATGCTTCGGCACGGGCCACGCCAGCGACAGCCCATACCCCTTCAGGAGCAGCATACGCACCCCCATCTCGGCATAGAAAGCAGCAAGACGCGCTATCACCTGCCTGTGGTGTTCATACATCCGCTCCATGCGCATCACCATTCCCATCCACTCCAGCACCACCTCCTTCGGCGGACGCTGCCCAGCGGGAAGTTTCTCAACCACGTCAAAGACGATACCTCCCACCCCTTGGCGGAAAGCCCGCTCCTTGATCTCCCGCCAGTCGATATCGGCAGGCAGATCCACAACCTCCTCCCTCACCGCCATCCGCAGCAGGAGCAGCAGTGCCCGGTCGTTATTTCCCACGACACACGCTCTTGATGACCTCCACATACTTCTGAGTACCCACCTCTCGCGTCAGGTTGTCCATCACAAACTGTCGTCCGTTCCGTCCATACCTCCTGCAGAGTTCACGGTTCTCATAGAGCGAGATGATCGACTGCTTAAACGCCTCCTTGTCCCCCGCCTTGGTAAAGACTCCACATTCGTTACCTGCCAAAATATCCTTCAACTCATTCTCGTCGAAGTTGGCCAGCACAGGCCGCGATGCCGACATAATACTCCACGTCTTGCTCGGCACACTATTGGCACCCACCCCAGGCTTCGAGATGACAAGGCCTGCATCCCCCAGCGAGAATACATAGCTGATGTCCTCGTAGGGCTGAAACGGCAGCATCGTCACGTTTGTCAGTCCGTCGCGCGCCACAATCTCCTCCACCTGCTTCTTATAGGCACCTTCGCCTACCAGCACCAAGCCAATCTGCGGATGCGACACCCTCAGTTCCTTCATCACCTCCAGCAGCATATCCATATTCTGCGTCAGTCCGATATTACCCGAATACTCAATGTAGAACTTCCCTCGGTCCAAATGATACTTGTCAAAAAGTTTGTTCTTCTCACGCGGCACATCCACCACGGCGTTCTGATCCACCCAGTTATAGACCACCACGATCTTATCCTCGGGCACGCCCTTCGCAAGCAACAGTTGCTTAAAGTCTTCCGAAATCACAATGATTTTGTCAGTACAAGCATAGGTGATCTTCATCACCAACGAACCGATATTCCACAACAGTCCTCCTTTTTTAGCCAAGCCCGTTCCTGCCAAAGAGTCAGGAAACAAGTCTTGTGCATTAAAGACCACAGGTTTCCTACGAAGCAACTTGACCAATGGCAATTTCAGTCCTTGAATCGGAGGCGTACTGTCTATAAAGACCACGTCATACCCTTTCGTCAGACAATACCATAATTGTATCACCTCGCTCAACAGATAGCGCAAAGCCCGCGCTATCGGATTCTTCCCCTCTCCATACAAGGGAAAGCGATAAATGCTAACCTTGCCACCACACTTTTGCTCATGTCGTTTCCACACGACGTTCGAATCCACATCTCGTGTCGGCGTGGGTACTGTCAGCACAGACTCTATACCTTCTTCAGCACACCGCTCCATCACATTGTCCAAGATATACAAACCCGCACAAGTTTCTGGATAGTAGTATGCCGCTGGGAAAAACACTTTCATAAAATTTTATTCTGTGATAAATTTCACTTCAGTCACCAATCTCTCAGCCAGTTCCACAGCCCCCTGCGGAGTATCGTCCGTCACGATCACATGTCCAGAACGGGACAGACTACTTGTCACAGGAGGTATCACGTCCCCCTTCTTTGGATAAATCTCCCAAAGATACACATGGGGATTATTCAATACCTCCGTATTAGAAACACTCACAAGCTTTCCAGGCTTCGGACAGAAATAACGGATACAGACACCTTTGGGCTCTTCTTTGGCGCTTAAGTCAGGTTCCACACCCAAAGCCACATCAATAGCCGCTGCCACCATATCAACGCCCGTACTCAAATGAGTCAACTCTGTAGAAATAAAATCTCCACCAAGGCGCGCACCAACCTCCATCAAATACGCCTTACCGTTCATCAACTTAGCCTCAGCATGACAAGCGCAATTGTTCACACCCAAAGCCCTCGCGCCAGCAATAGCAGCAGCCTTCAGCGTTTCAACATCAGCGTCAGAAAAACAAGAAGGTTGATTATGCCCCAACTCCACAAAATGCGGAGCGTCCGTCGTCTTTTTATCAGTCACGGTAAGCACGTTCACCTTGCCGTTCCATACAATGATCTCTATAGAAAACTCCGGACCCTCTATAAACTGCTCTATCAATACAGAATGATCCCGACTTTCACTTAGGGCCTCATCATAAGCTCTGATGAAATCACCCTTATCCATATTACGAGAGATCTTTGCAATACCTCTTGACCCTGAATTACGGGACGGTTTCAATATCGCATCGGTATCAAACTCGCTCTGTAAACGACGCCAAGCGTCCTCGGCATTCTCCGTTAAGATACTTTTTGGCGAAGGCGCATTTCCTTTTTCAAAAGCCTCACGCATCAAATGCTTGTTAGTGGCCCTGATGGCTTGCTCACGCGTAATACCCGAAAGCCCAAACTCGTCATTAATTCGCCCCATTACGCTCATGCTTACTTCCGAGCAAGGATGTATCACGCCATCAATCTGCTCCTCACGCAATGCTCTCATGACCTCCTCCTCCGAGGTGATGTTCACCACCAAGGCCTTGTCGGCATATTTAAGTCCCACAGCATTGGGATTTCCATCCGCAGCGATGACATATATACCCAACTCTTTAGCCTTCTTTATCACTGGCAGCTGCAAGATGCCCGCTGCAAGCACCAAAAGTCTTTTCTGCATAACATTTAGTGATTTACGTTCTCTCTAAAAAGCACCGTCTTAATAGTCTTCAGAACAATCTTCACGTCCATCCAAAAGTTAAGATGCTCCGCATAGTAGTTATCATTCTTCATTTTTTCTGCCCCATCAATACTATTACGGAAATACGCTTGGTTATAACCCGTAATACCAGGCTTGATGGTCAATACAGACGGGTATTTCTCCTCATATACATGGAGAAAATCCGGCGTATCTGGACGAGGCCCGATAAAACTCATCGTACCGTTAAGTACGTTCAAAAACTGCGGAACCTCGTCAATACTTGTCTTACGCATCAATCGCCCGATCTTTGTTACACGCGGATCATCATCACCATTATACGTATCCCCATTTTCCATGCGAATATCCGGCGCATTCATGATCATTGAACGGAATTTATACATTCCAAACATCTTTCCACCTTTGCCTATTCTCTTGGCTTTGTAGAAGATGGTACCCTTGTCAGAACAATAAATGATTGGTCCAAGCACACAAATGAAGATTAGCACAAAGGGCAAAGCCAACAAGCCGATGGCAATATCCACCAGCCTTTTTCCAAAAAGTTTATACATAAGAGATTTTAATTATTTAGCAAACCAAGGATGCCGTTCCCGTTCGAATAAGGACAAAGCATCCGCTTTGACCAACGCACGCTGACCAAAAAAGTGACACCATACAATAGCGAGGGAATACGATTCCCCCATGTATGGTTAAGCAAAAATATGGTTACAAAAGCGCTTCCCTTTATGGGAAACTATAGACAATTTTGGGATTCAAAGTTCCTCATCATGGTATCGCTCCATGCCCTGCCGCCACTCGGATGAGGATAAGATTTACAACAACGACAACGTACCGCTCTATCGGTCTATGTCTATTGTTCCTATTTCGTGACTCTCGACGCTGACACAATCAGCCGCCTTAGGATCAAACAACACATAATTCACACCCCCAGGATAGAGCGAACTCTTAAAGCAGATGCCATCAGCATGAACATACTCTTTACAGAACTCACATATCAGTTGTGTTGGCACATACTCTATCTCCGAGTCATAACGTCGGAGAGGCTTGGAAAGGTCCTTGCTTATACTATCAATCACCTTTTTCTTGATGACGATTTCTTTCAGAGGCTCTACCGAGTCCCCATAAGCATGATACAGATTGATGATATCACAAAAATCCACCAAACTGAGAGACTCAGGAATAGTAAATGTTCCCACGCTCAACCTATCCAGATAGACAGCTCGCACCTCATAGTATGTAGTTTTAGCTGAATCACTTAAATATAAATAAGGGATTCCCAAAGTGTTAGCCCGCCCAGCAGTAGCTTTATCCGAAGGCGGACATCCCATTTCTTTAGTCGTCAAGCAATCTACTCCTTGGGGAGTAATACGAGAGCGATAAAGCGTAGTTCCAGCCCCAAGGTTATGCTTCCCTTTGGCAAGATAGTTATATTGAGCAAATTCATCCATATTCGTAAAGAATCTGGTTTTTTGCATCACACTACACTTCAATCGATCCCAAATTCCGATCCGCTCTACAATATCAGCGGCAAAAGCCACATTTTCTTTGATGGAAAAGCCTAACGACGATGACTGCAGAGCCTCAGCCAGCAAAACCTCAGCCACATGATTATCTGCAAACAGATGCCATTCGTCCTGCACCATTTCCGCAACAGGCTTACCTGCGTCAGAACGTTCGAACAAAGACAATAAAGCCTCAAAAAAATCAGCAAACTCCGACGAATCAATCACTTTGCCCTGTTTGTGACAAACATCACAAGCACCCTCGGAGGTAGCATTAGCCTCAACCTCCGATTGCATTTCCGCATCTAAAAAGCAATGCTTACAAATCAACATAATCTGTAGAATTAGATGATGGAAGCAATCAGTTCCAAATGGTTCTTGACCGATAATTTCTTCAGATAACCCAACCCAGGATAACCATCAGGATCTTCAGCCTTTGCTATAAGTTCCTTCACCGACGAGGTTTGCTTCTTGCCATCAAAGAACGGTCCTATCTTGCAGGCCGCCTCTTGAAATTTACCTCTGACATTGGTATTGCTCTCATTACTGTCAGAAACAAAATGATGAACATTCAACCGGTCATCATCTTTCTTGTACGACAGATGGATAGCTACCGCATAAGGCATCATCCCTCCCTCTACGTAATCTGAAGGCAAAGTGGTATAGTCTGAAAAGCCATCGTAGCCGTCGTCCATATAATAGAACGGCTCCTCGCTAAACAGCTCATCATCTTCAAGCGCATAGTCAGCATTGCGCGTTCTGGTTTTAAAACAATCATCCAAACGGATTATCTTTTTGCCCGTTCTTTTCAAGATTGTATTAAGACGCCGTGAGCCAACCGCACCAAAGGCGTTGACGACAAATTCGACCCTTGGGTCATTCACTAAACAGCTAACCTTTGGATCTTCCATATCCATACACGACTTGAAAACAAGCATGACATTGCTCAATTGGTATTTTTCTATCAAAGAAGGAATATCATCGAGAAGTCTTCTTGTACAAATGAAAGCAGGAATCCAATCTTTAGCTTGACTACCATTGAGAAGCTGCTTCGACTCCTCCAACCACGCCCCAAAAGATACCGTATCATGCTTAAAGTCGCCATCTGTAGGGTTCAGGACCAAGGCAAATTGCATCTTGTTCCTCATCATATCCTCGACAGCACGTTCCAAGGCAGCAGACTGTTTCTTCACAGGCTCCAATATAGGCACGATGTTGCTTCCTGAGTGCTCCTCAGAGAACTCCCGCAAAGCTTTCAACTCAAACTGTTTAGCACGAAGATAAGGATAATACATAGCTATGATTGAATAGTTGTTTTTAATTTGTCCAAAAGCAATAGCGCCTTCTTTTCAGGAAGATTCAAACTCAGAAGCATTTGTCTCAAAGCCACAGGATATTTTCTCAAGAATCGCGTGTTGTTTTGGCGCTTTTTCACCTCCTGCAGAAACAACTTCTTCAAGTCCTTCGGTGCAGTCTTGGCAAAGAGCTCCTTACAATAATCAAACCGTTCATACCCTGGCACGGACATGAGATCATGCCCTAAGTTTTCAGCCATACGTTCATACTCACAAGCCCTCAGACAAGAAAGCATGGCATAGGAATTGAAATCCTCATTCAGCCTTGCCTCCCTCCATTCTCGGAGTTCCACTCCGTCACTGCCATTAGCCATGACAATGATCCCAGTATCCTCCTCCACCACTTGCAAATAGTCGCCGACTTTACTTTCCGGCACTACAAGGTAGCACTTATCAAAGACCCCTTTGTAATCCCCCATTTGCCTGTCCAGCCTTCGTGGGGAATCATATTCCGTCTTGATTTCAAAGACTTTGCTTTCACCATTAAACATCACCATATCAGCAATCGAACTGCCCACCCGAAACTCACTAAAATAAACCGTGCTTCTCGTTCCATAACGACGAAGCAGAAGGTTCACCAGCTCATTCTTGTAAACATATTCGCAGCGATAGTCCTTGGAAATGGCAGCATAGGCCCCTCTTATCAAGCCCACATACGTCTTGCTCCTAAGACGATACTGAGCACGAAGCCAATCAAAACGGGAGAAATCATCAAACAGGAGAACATCGGTAAAGGCAGAGCGAGAGAAGGCCGTAGAGAAATTCCTCAGCCTTACCATGCGCTTATTATGTGCCACAGTCCTCATCATCTGATTCCTTCAATCGTATCTTTGTCAATCTACTCGCCTGCAAATGTAGCACTTTTTATCGAAATTGCGCTTACACTTTGGCATATTCTTCTTCCAAAGACGCACTTTTCCCTGTATCTTGCTGCTGCTCGAACATATCGTTCACCTTATTGTTGTCCATACTTACAAAGCAACATCACCCCAACACCACGGGGCGCTTTGGTTTCTCTATTCCCCGTTGACTCAATCTTCTTGCATACATTGACTGAGGGCTAACATGCACACCGGCTTCTGTAGCAGCCCATTGATACTTGGGGCTACCAGCTTTCAAAGCACTCATAGAAGGAGCTTTCTCTTTTAGCCACTTGTCCAACCACAACTTCTTCTTTATGACCTCCTCTACGTTTGAAGTGTTTGCAGGATGCACCTCTACATAATAGACCTTTCCATCATAGCCGACCGCATAATCCCACCGCGATTCATTGGGATAGAGCATCTTAGTTTCTTCGTCAATATTCAGGCTACCATCAAGCCTTCTGGCATCCTTCACCATCACTGCCCGCTTGTCAGCCTTTACTATTGCCTGCAATCCTTCACGATAACCATGTTGCACGTCCGGCGTATTCTCTATGGCCTTCCGAAAAGAGCAATTGGCTTTATCTGCTCCTGCTGTCTTTTGCTTCTTACCCTTACTCATCACAATACTTCGTTACAAGTTCAGAAGCCCGAGTGGCAAAGGAAGAAAGGCCACCCCATTCGCTCACGACGGGTTGCTCATCCAAAGCATCAAGGGAGGAAATATCAATACTCTCCACCTTCTCACCCTTTCTTTCAAAAGCGTAGGTTCTGATAGACTTGTCAAAGATGCCAGCAAAGATACCAGCCCCTTTACCCGATACATCAAAGAGTTTTGCCAATCCAGCCTCTCGGTTTTTATTAGCCGATCTTTTTAGGATGTTGAAAGCCCACACAAACTCGAGAGGGACGGTAGAGTGAGTAGATACGATGACTTTTTTGCCCATCTGTACCAACTCAAGTATTTCCAACAGCACCGACATGATCGCTTTGGGATGAAGTCCCATCTCTGGCTCCTCGATCACAATATAATCATACTGATCTTTATTGAGCAGCTGCATAGGAGGCCCTGACACACTGTAGAAGCCCATCAGCAAGGGCATAAACTCCTTCTGTCCAGCACTCCACGTCATAAACGGCATATCCATCCCGTCCACCTTCATACGCATTTTGCGCTGTCCATTCTCATTCTCAAGTTCCACCCTTCCACCATGAAAAATAGAAGTGTCAAAAGACTTTTTCTGCGCACTCTTTAGGCGAGTTTTGACGGGAAACAAGGTAGTATTCCCTCCCAAGCCTATCGACATAAACACACGCAGAATCTCACTAAATTGGCGCAACACATAAGGAGCCGTAGGGTCAAACTCTGAAAACGCCTTAGGCCGCCCATCCGAAATGCTAAACACCCTTTGAGCAGGTATGTAGAAGACCTTCTCCTCCGCGTCCTTCACCTTATTCTTCATCAACGAAATGACAGCAGAAGCCTCTCGCCCGTCATAAACTATTTTGGTGTTCTCTCCCCAAACGCCAGCCATACCATTGCCGAAGTACGCCTCCAACAAATAGGATACGTTATTCTTGCTGATGATATAATTATACTTCCTCAGCGTCTCGACAATAGCTTCCTTGTCTTCCAACAGTTTCAGCAGTTCAAGAAACAGGCTTTTACCCGAAGCTTGCGCGCCAACAAGAATGGTAAGATCACCAAACTCCACATGAGCCTTGCCTATCGGTCCAAAGTTTTCTACTTTCAGTTCATTCATATCTCAAATGTCAAATGAAGTCTGCAAATATACACTTTCCTTTGCTTCCCTGCAAGTTTTCCCGCAAGTTTCTTGACGTATCGCACTTATAGTACTAGTTGTTTCCCTTACCAGCATGTATTTGAGCATAGAATAGGTCAGCAATTCGGGATGAAGATGCTAAAACATATCAAACATTTCAGAAAATTCTTTCCTACATTTTTTGTCATAGCCTTGTCTCCAAATATGTAGTCAATATTTTTTTCACTCTCAGTTTCTGTGCATATTCATGAAGTAAAGACACATTGCGGGTCTCCTTTTTGAGATAGTTGTCTATCACCTCACCGCAAACATCAAGTCCAATCTTGTTTCGGTACTTTACGGCATCACAGACTGTTCGCTCCATATCCGTAATGAGTACTTCGTATACTGATATGTTCTTCTTTACTATACCAAACTCCAAATTCTCCTTTTTCCAATAATAGAGGTCAATCGGGGGATATTCGGGCAAGCGCACCTTTCGTTTGGCTTCAATGGCAATGCAAGTAGCGGAAGGAACTTGTGTGGAAAGCCCATAATGAGCAAACGCACTATACAGGCAAAGCACTCCATGCGGAACTATACGCTCCACATCTATCATGTTATTTGCCAATGCAGACATTTCCACATAAACACCATTACGAATCCGCATAAGCGTTCCGTCTTCTATTGCACGGCGAAGCTGTTCATACTCGCCACGGCTTTTCACTTCGCCTGTGGTTATGAACCCACCTCGCTGTTTGAGCGTGTCAATAATTTTACTTCTATCCATACCACTCTTATTTTCGTGCAAAGATACAACTGCTTATTGATAATAAAGAATGTTTTGTGTTAAAAATTACGGAGAATATATGTAACGCCCGTAACACCTTACATTGCACTAAACAACGAGTACATCATCGCTGCCCGCCTGCAGGCATCCAAGTCTCGGCAGAACAAATAAGACTTCTTGCCCATCACCATGTCACGGATCAACCTTTCAATATCCGTGTTGTCTATCGGCATCTCTATAAGCACGAAGCTGCTCGACGCTGATGTTCAGCAGGAAGGATGAGCGTCACGCCATTGGGATAGACCAGTTTTAAATAAGGACTGCGGGAGGGGCGACTATTCGCCGCAACACGCATCTCTTTCGCCTCACTGTCACCGATCACAACCTCGGCGAACTTTGGCTTGCTGTTGGTGAATGCTTTCTTGCCTTGTACCATAATTTGAACATTTAAAATTCTGGTGCAAAGGTGCGAAACTTTTTCTAGGCGCACAATACGGCTTTCACCGAATACTTACCTTGAACTTATCATGGTCAGAACTCTGAATCTTATCAGTAATGAGCCACTCTTTATTTATAAATACATACAGCCATTTAAAATGGCTATGCATATGTCTTTTTACATTTTAAGCCCTAATTTGAGTGCTTATAATCTTATTTATTAATTACTTTGTTCTAGTTCTTTTTCATCAATAAAAGATGTAGAGGATAGCTTCATTACATTTATCAAATCACCTGTCTGATAATCATTTGAGGACTTAACTGGCACTTCAATCCATATATTATCCAACAGAACATAGTATTTACCGAATTGCCGACCGAGGATTCGACCTGAATATACCTTTCCATACTCTAATGATGAAATTCTATATACGTTCTTCTTTGTCAGTTCTTTGATACTTAGAAGTACTATGTTTCGGTCGAGATTAATTGTTTTTATCACCATAGGACAAGAATATCCAGATTCAAATAATTTTTCTAAGTCGCGAATAAAACAATTGTCACTTACTTCCGCATTGAGTAGCAAAACTTCTGCTAATTGATTTCGTAACTTTCCTTTCAATTGAAAATAGATACCACTCTTAGAAACCCTAACAAGATGTAATTTTGACAATACCTGTCCTTCTGTAAATTGATCCTTAACGAATTGTAGTGGATGTGCAATAAAAGGTTTGAAGGAGCCTATGATAGACAATCCAGATCTATCAACTTCTTTGAGTTCTGTATCATATTCTCTTCCATGTTTATACAGATATTTACTATTTCCGATATACGTTTCTGATGTTGGAATAAAAACACGATATTTAGATTCTGCTAATCCTAATACTCCATACGCATTATTACCTTCAATCTTGACTTTGGTAATTTTATCATCAGGCAAACTGTTAAAAAACTTTTTATAAGGCGATACCTTATCTCTCAAGGATAAAACGATAAGTTTTTGTTCTTTATCTATTCTTTTTATATATCCTTTTAGTTTTTTACCTCTCTTTATTGTTGCCTTTATACTTGCTATCTCGTTCTCAAACCACGTCAACTCTGAATATGGCAAAATAGCAAACGCTCCATCTGACAACTCTGTTTCTGCGCATGTTTCCTTTATGTTAAATATCTCAAATACAACATCGTCCCCTGTTTTATATTGCAAATCTTGCCAAGGATCAGTTAACGTTACAGATTTGAGTTCTAATTGATTGTATATATAATTGATATTTTTGATAATAAATTCAAATTCAGATCCAACAGGATACAAATTATGCAAAAAGGCAAATCTGCTGTTTGTAATATTTCTACGATATGCGACACACTCTTGATTGCTATTTTTCACGAGTAAAGTGATAAAGTCATCCTCAGCACTTTGAACAATAGCGGTAACCAGTGAGCCTACTTCATATTTATTATTGAATAGATTTTGAGGATTACTCTTCGTTTGCAATACTGATGCATTAACAACACCTCCATCACCAATGTTAATAGGTACAACCTCTATAGCCATTCCATTATAGAAATAACTCTTAAGGCGTAAATCTAGACTATTTGTAATGTTCTCACGTGATACTATGAGACTAATGCCGTTATACGTACAACGTATTTTATCCTTAAAGACATCTACAACAGTAACTTCTAATGGTTTCTCGTCATCTATACATTCCTTTATTTGCGTGTATGCCTGTGCAAGGTCTGCATTTGCTTTAACTTCAATGCAATAACAAATGTTACTTCTTCCTGAACTATCTTTGTATTCTTTAGGTCCGTTCAATAGGTTGTAATTTCCAGTAGAAATAATCTCTCCATATACACGTTCAAGAATTGCAATTTTATCATTTCTAGCTAAAAGATAAAACGTATTTATACCATTGGCAAAACCTTCCCTAATTCTACGCACATAAGGTTCTATACCCTTTTCGGCATAAGTGTCATATTTGGCCACAAGTAATATGGCGACTTTTAATGTTTTTTTGTTAAATACCAAAGGTGTCAATTCGTCGAAGTCTCGTGAGGCAATATTGTAAATGTAGTCTAAAAACAATTTTGACTCATCTATTAGATCATCATTCCTTGTCTTACCAATTAGTCTGTTACCCCATATCGCATATTCGCGGAGCAATACACGTGTAAGTAATCCCTCATCTTCTATCTTTATTACCTTATTAAATGCTTCTCCATAATAATCTATATCTTCTGTACAGGAGTCTATGTATTGCGTTACAATATAGTTTTTTTGTGGTGTTCTACTTAAGAATTTTCTGATAACAGCAAAGTCTATAGCTTTCCTTATACCATTATCAAGGAAAGGCTTACTATTTAACAATAGCGTTTTTTGAACATAAGCTGCTGTTGTATTAATAATGTTTTGTGTGTTATCTTTGTCATATTTCAAAAGAACTATAGCCTTACCTGGTTCAAGACGAACCTTACCGTGTTCGTCCATTTTCACCCATTCTATTGATAATTCAGGTAGATTCAACTCTGGTACTATTCGATTTAATGTATTGATAGATTCTGTTCCATTTGTTTCGATAGACATTTTCGTAGAAGTAGTCTTGAACCAACCGCATGTAGCAGCTAAAAAAGACACTATATCGCTAATACAGTTCTTTACATTATTGTAGTATTTAATGACAACATAGAATACTATTCCCGCAGTTCCCAAAGAACTCAAAACCCCAACTAATATAGCTTCCATATTATTTCTCGCAGTTTACGCAATCCAAATGATCACAATAGAATTTGATTTTAATTTCTCCATCTTGTTCAAAAGGTATGAGTGTACTGATGTTGTCCAAAGTAATTTCTCTTCCACAACATTCACATTTCACGAAACCATTTATAACATCTTCATACTGACCAGTTTGTTTCAGAATATCAACTAATTCAGTATTCATAATTGCCTGAACCTTTTGCTGTGATTTCATATACCTAATTTCCGCAGCACTATGAGTTAGCATTTTTTATAAGTACCTGAGCTACAAAAAGTTGCTCAGGATTTTGCCATGTCAGATTTTTCACCTACCTTAGTGCTGCAAAAAGAAGTATAGCAAAATCTCCGAATGACATGGCAAATGTACAAATAAAATCCGAGGAACTCACTCCTTTTGGAGGAATTTTTCCAATCATGGAGCAAATTGATGCTCTTTTAGCTCAAACCATAGACTCCACATTGGGGATGAGATGCAAATGGTATGCTATCAGTATAGCGAGATCCTGCGTTCTTTGATGTGCGTCTATCTTTGTGGCGGCTCATGTGTCGAAGATGTGACAACTCACCTCATGAGGCATTTGTCTCTTCATCCATCCCTTCGCACTTGCAGTGCGGACACCATATTACGCGCTATCGAGGAACTAACTTGTGAGAACACCACCTATCAAACAGCCATTTCTTCTGGGAGAAAAGAGTTAGTGGACGGCTTCTTTCTTGATGGTGCCGTCGCTATACCTCACGATATTGAGACCCTTGACGGGAGTGGTCAAGCGTTGGCCGTCCAGGGAGTAGCGGGAGACTTCCTTGGCCTCGCTATGGTGGGCAGGCTGGTTGACGGCTGAAATCTCATACTCTTGGATGGCGCCAAAGTCTTCCCAAACCGCTGCAACCCAGTAATCCTGTCTTGTCCCCTGAGGTACATACAATGTGGCCTGACTCAAATCGAGACCTTTGAAGAATTGACCCGCAGGAACGGGAGCCTGCCAAGCGACATAGACGGCTTTTATGCCAGATCCTTCGAAAATGCTACCTTCATTCAATGTGCTGAGCGATGTGAGTCCCGAAGGAATGATCAGGGTAGATAAATTGCTGCAATAGGCAAAGGCTCCGGAGTCCATAAAGGTGAGGCTGGGAGAAAGTGTTAGGCTTGTCAAACCTTCACATACATAGTATCTATTATTAGTTGATTATCAGTATTATACGCTCTAAACGGTAGAAAAGTGGCAATATGGATTCTGTTTAGACACAAAAAAGGTGAAGATTTAACGTATTTAACCTCCATTTGCGTCATTTCCAGTGTCTGAGTATAGTATTTCTATCATTTCGTTGGCTATTTTGTGGTCAGCGATTCGCATAACATTGTTTGTCTCCGAATTGTAACCAAAGAAGTTTATGTTCCCATACCAGACAATAGATTTGTCTATGATGGCGCATTGCAGAGTTTGTTCCTTGTTGCACACCACATCCATTCCTGTATTTTTAAGTTCTATCTCATTAGCCCCTTCCTCTTTGATATGTACAGCCACAGTAACACCATCATGAATAATGTTTGCAAGTGTTGACATGATAACGGGCTTGTATTTGAACTTTATTTTGGGGACAGCGATGATGACAGAATGCTGGGCTTCTGCCAAATCATTCCGAAATGTCGCTTCGTAATTGTTTCGTTCATATATCAGTTCTTGAGGATTTTTGCCAAGTGTGAATGATGTCACATACTTTCCGTATCCTGCTCTTAAATACCCTTTCAGCCGTTTACGATACATAGAGTCACAAAGTGGGACATGAACATCCACATAATCATAAATACGCACTTCGTTCTTTCCTGCGTATTCCCTATGCAAACGCCCGGCATATTGCTCCACGTTTCCTTTCCAAGCTATAGGCATAGTAAGGAACAGTGTATCAAGGCGAGGATAATCAAAGCCTTCTCCGACATACTTACCTGTAGCCACAATCACAAGTGATTCTGATGTGGGCATTGACTGTAGATTTTGTAATGCAAGACGCTTTTCTTTAGCAGAGTCAGCTCCAATGAGTTGAATGACATGGTCTGCAAATGGAATAAGCATTTGTACCAACGCCTTGACATGAGCTGTGCGAGTGGTTAATACCAATGGGGTACGACCTTCTTGAATGGCAATTCTTACATCTTCTACGATGAACTCATTCCTAACCTTATCTTCGGACAAGTCTTGTGTAACCTGAACGTAAGTCTTGGTATCTGACGAAATGTTTCGGAATGATGTAAACCTTGGAATCAATAAACGTTTAAATGTTTGATTTTCCAGAGAGTGTAAAATAAACTGTGTCAGGCTATAATAATAATAGTTTAACACAGTTT
>OHUE01000595.1_pt1 | contig 19683 bp, 10 predicted proteins | sample 1579111 | NCBI WGS metagenome assembly OHUE01 (sample SAMEA3879524, study PRJEB24766) | human gut metagenome | biome: human-associated habitat; feature: feces | place: USA | collected 1985/1987 | reverse complement strand
TCGAGGTATCTGAGAGAGCAGCAAGAACAGGAAGAAATCCACAGACTGGCGCTGATATGACAATTGCAGCATCTAAGGCTCCTAAGTTCAAGGCTGGAAAAGCACTTAAGGAATTGCTCAATTAAGCGCTTAGACACAGCGGAGTATAAAAGAATTTTACGATTTTTGAAAAACACAGCATATATGCTAAACAAAAAGATCCATCAGAAAATGATGGGTCTTTTTTCTTACGTCAATGCAGAAGAAATCTCAGTTTTTGCTTCAAATAATGTAAATGCCGATATTGTGCTGATGCAGAAAGATATATATTTAGACCTTACCAATTTTGAAAAATATTTGAAGCGGTCGTTGAAGAACAAAGGTATTAATACAGATAATATAAAAATTCAAACAGGTAACACAGAGACAGAAGATACAAGCGATTCGGGCACTTCTACAATGTTTAATGAATTTACCGCGCAGAAGGTTGACGTGACGGCTGCAACAACCTCAAAAAGTGGTAATAATATTATTACACCTTCTAACAAAGTTTGTGTATACAATATAACCGCCCAAAACGGATTATCAGCAGGATGCTGGAGCGGAAGCTTTAGCATTGGACTGACACTGACAAAAGAATAAAGAAACACAGATTAAGGGTATAGTTAATGGCTATATCCTTTTTTTTGATTTTGATGTTTTTTGGGGAAAATAAAAATCATACTTATATTAAGGCAGTATACAATGCTTGAAAAATATAATACTTTTTCAAAAACTTATATAGAAGGCTATAAATGAAAAATATTTCTATCATACTTATGGTGTAGCGGTGAGAGCCATACACAATACACAAAACACACCATGCCCACGGTCAAGTCCGTTAAGTTCGTTTTTATGCGAAGAACCGACAGGGAGAAGCAGAGAGGCGAGAAGAGGCATAATTGTCGCAGGATACGTTAACGGCTAACCCCAAGGCTCATAACCTTTGGAATGCGGGTTCAAATCCCGCTCCTGCAACTAAGCCTTAAAAAGGCTTCATATCTGGGGTTGTAAAGGCTTCGACAGGATTACAAAAGTGCAGAACTCGCCCGAGTGATGACGCAATCATCAAAACTTAAAATTAAACGCAAACAACAGATGTTTAGCAGCAGCCTAATGGCTGCACCAAAACGTTCCAAGATAATGCTGGTAGGGGCTGAGGTTCAAAAACAAGCGTGTTAGAAGTTCTCTGTATACATAGGAACAGAGTGGTGGGCTAGACTGGACTACAGACGCAAAAACGGCGTAAAGGTTCTGCATGAGTACTAATTCTGGACACGGGTTCGATTCCCGTCAGCTCCATATCCGGCATGGCCGGAAAAATAGAAGGATAGTGTAAGCGGTAGCACAGTGGTCTCCAAAACCACAAATTTGGGTTCAAATCCCAATCTTTCTGCTGCATGGGGAAATCCTGTGCAACATAAGCAACCTTTCAAATATGTACAACGTGACAGCAATGCTGCCACGCATGGCTCCGTGGTCTAGCCGGTTAGTGATACGGCCCTTTCAAGGCTGTGACGCGGGTTCGATTCCCGTCGGAGTCATTCTGCCATTGTTTCCATTCTTTTGCGGTGGCAGACTCATAAAAACCTCATAATTATAAAAGAAGCATGGCTAAGCTGCTTCGTCTCCCATCTGCCATCAGAGCAGCATTGCAGGTGCAGTTCCTGCAGGGAGATTTTGTCTGGATGAGAAAAGCGTCTGCCGACTATTTTTGATTCCGGACATTTAGTGCCCGTAGCTCAATTGGTTAGAGCATCCGGCTCATAACCGGACGGTCGAAGGTTCGAGTCCTTCCGGGCGCATTTTATCCAGTACTAAAACTGCCTACCGACTGTTTCGGTACTGGATATTTTTTACGATTGCGGAAAAGCAAAACATTGTCTGCATTAAGCTCATTATAACGGCAAATAATGCAGACGTTTGCTTATGCGTCAGGTTCCTTCTACGAATACATATGGATCATTTATAAATTACCTGACGCGATTGCCACAGTCTTTGTTCCGGCTATATTAAGACTTCCTTCTTAATTATAAAACAAATAGCAGATCATCTAGTGTTGATAACTTCCGGAACATAATAATTCAAAAGCAGATATGTTGCAGCTTCCTTCTTCTTGGACCTTATAAGTTGATTTCAGTTGCGACGATTACTGCGGAACCGGATATGATAGCAGTTCCTTCTATAATATGGTATATCTCGTTTGGCTGATTTTGGTCAGCCGAGATAGTTGATGTACTGCTGTCAATTCCCAGTTTTTATCAAAGGAGAAAAATTCATTATGGAAAATTCAGTATTTAACATCATTTTAAGAAGAAAAAACAGAGTGTTCATTAACGATGACGATATGCTTAAATCTCTTTCTGCTGCAGTCGGTGAAAAGAATAAGCAGATTGTTGCAACAATGAATAAGAACATAGAAGTCTTTGGCTATACAATGTCAGAGGCTCTTTTTGACAAGCTTGTGCACATGAAAGCTAAGAACCGTGAAGTGATGTATGATGCCCTTGTAAACGGACTTAAGGAAATCACCGGTGCTGACAGGGTGTACAATCCAATGTATCCTAATTTCCCTGAGTCTGTCATGGAGAAAGATGATTTTGAACTGTATTTCAATGCTATCGTTCATTACTGGTCTTTTGGCACCCTTCTGCCTTATGAGGAGAAAAAGGAGAGAGTACCTCTTTTTAACGTTGCAAAGGTTAAGGTGCTTGAGGCAGGTTCGTTTGATGACTTAAATGACATCTTTAACAATCTCTGTGCATCAAAGACATCTCTTTCAAAGAGTGATGTTGAGGATATGATTTTTATTTTAAATTCAGCAAAGGTTACTCTGCCGAATGAAATTCCGTTTAAGGAGAATGCTGCGTGCGTATGCAGACTGCTTGTTGATACTGGTGTTGACACAGATGGCTATTTATGCAGAAAATACATAAAAATTGCAACTGATGTACTGCGCCTTGTTACAGCAATGTCTGATGGTGACGTCAGTCTTGCAGAAAACACTAAGTTCAGAAACTTAAAGAGAGGCGAGCGCAGAATTATCATGAACCTGCTTGCAGGCTGTGAAAATACAGCTGAGGATATGAGCAAATATGCCGGAAGATGGATCCGTGTAGGCGAAAAACTGCATCCGGGTGAGTTTGCTAAGAATGAGCGCTATACAAAAGCTGTTCAGGCATTTGGTGTCATAAGAAATGATGGTAAAATTAAGTCGTTTGCAGGCAGAGTGGATGCAGCCGTTGCGTCAGGTGATGTAAACACCGTTGTTTCCCTGCTTAAGAAGCGCCCAGGGGAGTTTGCAAGGAGAATTGATTTTCTTCTTCGCACATTTGACAAGGATGCTGACAGAAAAGCTGTTATCATGAGCTTTGCTTCTGTTGCAAAAGATGTATCTTCTACAGTGCTTTTGCAGGTGAGGGAGCATTTTATCAATAAGCTTGATGGCAGTGATGACATGAGAGTTTTCTTTCCAAAGGGAAATCTTGCGAGATCATACTATGTCAAGAATAACAAAACAAAAACTATTCCTGAGGATGTGATGAAAATGGTTATTGCTGTCTGTGAGAGTGCTCTTGTTAATATATATGGAAACAGAGAGTTCCTTGGAAAGGTATATATTGATGAAGCTCTTAAGAATTATACAGTTCCATTTTCCTTAAGAAGTGCAGGCAAGACAATGACTGCTGTTTCAAGAGGGTCACGTATTGCAATAGACGACAGTGCAAAGATTATCAGAGCATTCATCTGGTGGACTAATACCAAGGATAATATTATTGATGTTGACCTGTCAGTAGCAGTTTTTGCTGACAACTGGGATTGTCTTGAGCATGTATCATATACAAATCTCAAGTCAAGTAGGTTTGGAATCTGCCACTCTGGTGACATTACAAATGGCGGACCTGTTGACGGAGAAGGTGTGGCTGAGTTTATCGACCTTGATATTGAGAAAGCTTTATCTGCAGGTGCGAGATATGCGGCATTTAACGTGTACAATTTTTCAGATGAGAATTTCTCGAAAATGGAGCATGCAGCTTTTGGCTTTATGACGAGAAATGATATGAAGAGCGGGGAAATCTTTGAGCCGTCTACAGTAAAACAGCGAATGGACCTTGCATCAGCAACAACCACATGCATTCCGGTCATTTTTGACCTTAGGGAGAGGGTGCTCATATGGTGTGACATGGCTCTTACCGCTGACCATGTGCGTGCTGGATACGGTGGAATCAATGTGGAGAGCAATCTGCCATCAGTAGTTGTTACCTGCAAAGCCATGGTTGATGTTAAAAAGCCTAATCTGTATGACCTGCTTATGTTCAATGTTAAGGCAAGGGGTATTATTACCGCCAATCCGGACGAAGCGGACATAAGATTTGGTCTTGATGATAACTGCGATGTGAAGCCAAGTGATATTGACGTTATCGTTGGCAAATATCTGTAGACAGCATAAACAAGGGCGGGAGAAATCCCGTCTTTTTTATATGGAAGGCCATTTACAAACATTATTTCTGACATACTTATATTAAAAGGAAAGGAAGCATTTTAAATGGAAGAACTAATCAGACGCATCAGCAGAGACCACGAACCATATGAAGTAGACAAGACGGATCCTGTAATAATACAAAGTATGAGTGGCAGGACACTGTCAGAAGATGAAATTAATAAGCTCGATGCAAAAGAGCAGACGGTGCTCAAAGAAGGAATGCGACAATTTTTGGATACGCAGACGGCATGCTTAAATGATATAATTGTAAGAAATGGCTGCTATTTTGAAAGCCGCTTTGCTGGAAATTGCAGAATAATCAGAAGAATCATTAAAATGGACGAACAAAGAGTTGCAAATTAATCTTTTGCAGCAGGAAAGGAGAAAAAATAATGGGACAAAAAAGCCGGCTTAAAAAATTTGCCAAGAATGCCATAAACCAGAAAGACATTAATAATGCGTTTCTTGGCAAACTACCTGATGGATTAAAAACCAGGGTTACGGACAATATAAAAACACAAGACACACAGATGGCTCAGATGTTAAAAGGATTCGCTGAATCATTTAACGGGCTGGATTTTAAGACGGAGCCGCAGGCATCAGACAGAGAGATAGGATACTTCTTCGTGCAGGGTTTCCTGACAATTGATATGAGATTGGATTTTTTCGCAATAGCTAATGATTTTTTCATGAACTGCCCAGGTATCTGCAAAACCTTCAATGAGGAATATTATGACGAAAATCTTGATTTTCTTTACGGCAAAAACGAGGATGATGTTGTGTATTTCCCAAGTGCTGAAGGAGACTGGTTTAAAATAATGATACTTCATTATATATACCGTGCCGCAGTTGACATGGACAATGATTTCTGCAAAAAATAGCTCCTATATTTGTACAGGACATATTATAAGAAAGAATACAATCAGGTAAAACGGTTCTCAGAAATAACATTAAAAGACGTACTAGACATATTAGGAGATACAAATGCCGGTTCCATCGCAAGGATTATTGTAATGGCAAAATTTATGGGTAAGACCGTAAAACCTGAGTATCCGGATGGCAGACTTCTTCAGCTCATGCATAAGGATTTTACAGAACGTACCATAGCTGAACAATACGATTTTTACGAGCCTGTCATTCTTGAAGAATCACTTGACGAAAGCAGAGACCATATGCAGAAAGCTCAGGACATGGCTAAAAAATACATGAAAAAATATAAATCTGTAATAGAGGAACTAAAAGCTTCTGCATCAAAGCTTATGTTCAGGTATTTCGCCTTAAGAGAAAGAAAAGAACTTTCGTGGATTGCAGACAGATGGCATGAAGATGATGGCATAGTTGAAAAATACATAGGATATGCAATAGCACTTGCCATATCAGATCCTGAATATGATTACGGTTTTCTAAATAAAAGTATTTTAGACGAAGAAACTGAAGGATGTATTGCCAAAATGATGTTTATGGCATTTACCTGCTATTTAAGCAATGAATTATTGTGTGCGCAGGTTGCTGAAACGCTTGATACGTCATTTCTGTTTTCAACAGAACCAGATATCGAAGTGCATTATAAAGGTATAGAAATAACAGCAGAAGACAGCAAGGAAACAGATGATGCAGAAGACACTCAGGAAAGCGTACAGGGTGAGGAACTGATTACAGACCTTGAATCGGAGATAAAAGCGCTTAAGTCAAAAATCAAGATGCAGGAAACCGAAATAAGCTCGCTAAGGGAAGAAAATAGAAAAGTAAAAGACCTTCAGGAAGAACTTGAGAAAGAAAAACAGGAGAATGCAGATGATAAAAAAGAGCTGGCAGCATTGAGGACATTTGTGCATGAACTTGATGACGAAGGAAACAAAAATAGCAGGACAAGCATTGATGAGATGAAAAAGCTGTTAAACTCAAAGAAAGTGACTATAATAGGAGGACATCAGAATCTTGTCAACTATCTGAAGCAGGAATTCCCTAACTGGACATACACGGCAACGGAAGTAAGGTCTGATATTCCATTGTCGAAGCTTTTAAATCAGGATATTACAATCTTCTGCGCTGAACATATCTGCCACGCGTTTTATTACAAATATCTGCATATGGCAAGGAAAAATGACCTTAAAATAGGCTATATACAGGGTTCAAATGTTGAGCAGATAATAACGCAGATATACGGACAGATATAATGGAAGGAAGAAGCGTTCATGGAAATTAACAAAAAGCAGATATTAATTAGGAGGAAAACACATGCAAAAGAGAAGAATTGTTATGGCAGCGGCTGTTGCAGTGCTTGCTGTCGGACTGACTGGATGCGGACTGCTTGACAGTGAGGTTAACGAATTGAATGGGACCATAAAAGGAAATACATATAATGTTTCCTTTTACAGTAATGAAGGTGAGAACTTCATGAATATGAGCGGCGAGAAAATAGACATGTCGTCAAATACTGTAGAAGAGCCTGTTTACACAGACGATGGCTGGGGGTATTCGGAGACAATGAGCTCCGTTGTAACAGTAACCATTGATGGAAGCGAAGTAGAAAGCTGTGGAAGCACAATGATTTTCGCAGAGGATGGACTTAAGCCGGAAGTGGATTTTAAAAGCCCGGAACTGATTGAAAGCGCATCAGGCAGTTCAGTCAAGGATTATACATTCATCGCTGGCATTGTCAACAAGGTTAAGAACAATTTTGGAAAGAGCAGGGTGGTTGTAATCCAGTCGCAGCTTGGCGATCCGATATGCGCATACTCAGGTGACGAAGTATATTGGAAAGTTTGCAAAGACCTGCCAAAGACAACAAAGTTAATGATAGACGGAAAAGCTCTGTATATCCACAGAGCTAATTTCCAGATAATTGATAAGGAATTATTGAATTAAGGAGGATTAAACATGAGCATTATAACAGTAGGAAATATGGAACTTGAACTTTTACCAGATGAGGTGGAGCGATTAAGCAGGGAGCATATACAGACGAAAATTGAGAGCCTGCTTATGCATGGAATACAGGAGATTAACCCTGATTTAAGCAGAGAGGCTGTGGAGGTACTGGCGCAAACAATGAAATCATCAGTTATCGCAAAATACGAGACGGCGGCAGACAGGCTGATGCGAGAGTTTGCTGATGAAGCATTGAAGACATACGAATCAGACCTTGAAATGCGCCCATGCACGTTACATATCGAATTTATTGATTATGACGGCGAAGTGCCAGATGACAGACATTTCCAGACGAGAAAAGAGGTTTTTGCCGCGATTGATGAATTTGTGATGAGCGTATACAACAAGAACCCAAACCATACATATACTTTCAGGAAAGTCAATCCGAAGAAGGAGTATGAAATAAGAGAGAAGGGCGAAGCAATTATCAAGATGTATATCAGAGAAGACTAAGAAGATGCGAAATTATATGAACCGGGGGCATATGCTGCTTCCGGTTTTTCCGCAAGAATAAAAAATCATACTCATAACAGATTACAAAGAAAGGATAGGCATAAGCTATGAATATCAAGAGAAGAATAACAGCAATAGGACTGATATGTAGTCTTATGGTACTGATTTTTGGAGGACAAAGCCCTGCAACTGTAATGGCAGATGATACTAAAATAGTAGAAGCTGTTAATCATTCAAGACCTTATTGGAGTAACGGTGGCTCATGGAATAGTTGGAAAAATTGGTATATTAACAAAGGATATACTATCATGGGATCTGGGAAAACAACATTATGGTGGAATAAAAAATATTATGAAGCATGGTGGTTGGGAGTCAAAGATAAAAACGGAAACATGAAATGGGCTTTATTGTTTGATAGTGTTCAAACAACTTCAGGCAATTATATTACTCGATATGATGCATGGATGCCGGTACGCGAGGGAAATGACATAGTCTGGTACTATTTAGATGATGAAGGGCTCACATACACTAATACGTGGTTACATACAAGATGTGTAGATTCAAATTATAAATCTTCAGATAAACATGGTTATTTTTATTTTAACGGAAGTGGCAAGTTACAAACAGGATGGCTTCGGGACAGCAGCGGCGGATGGTACTATTCAGATAGTACAGAGGACAGTGTAAATCCCGGCATAAGCGAACATGGCGGATTGACTTGGACAATGATAAAAAACCAAACGTCATACGAGAAAGATGGCCTTTATAGTAATGGATTATATTATCTTAACGGCCTGAATGTTGTAACAAACGTGTATAGAATGAACACTAATGGCTCTTATGATTATATAGGAAACACAGTAAACAATATCAAAGTTGGAGATGGCAATGACCAAATAAATCCCCTAAAAGAAAAGACGATAAATGCAGATACAGATTACGTAAATAAACAGATTTATAATTCAAAAGGATTGTTTATTAATGCAAATGCAGAAGGAAGCTGTACTCAGCAACAAAATCTGGCTTTGAAAAATAATAATTATAAACAGATAAAAATCAATGAATTTACATACTATATTGACAGGAAAAAATTTACTTTGACTCAAAATATAAATAGTGATGCAGAAACAACTAAAACATCATCAATATATTTTGAAGGCGCAACAACCATTGAAGATCCATCTGTCAAGGCAGGATATACATTTACTACATGGAATCTACAAGGGAATGGAAGTGAATTGAATGGCAGGACATTTATAATGGGAGATGAGGATGCTATTCTTACTGCACAGTGGAAGTATAATACTATTCATGTTAAGATACCCCAGACTCTTATTGGGGATTCAAAAGGTAACAGTTCATTTCGTGTTAAATGTGACGACTTAAAAGCTGGTAACATCAAAGTGACAGTTCCAAACAGCCTTCTATATAAGCAGGCTGGCAAGACTGACATAACAGCTGCAATAACAGCAAAAAGTGGTAACAATACCATTACACCAACAAATAAGGTTTGTGTATACGATATAGCCACCACTAACGGATTATCAGCCGGATGCTGGCAGGGAAGCTTTAACATAGGACTCACGCTGACAAAAGAATAAAGAAACGCAGATTAAGGGTATAGCTAATGGCTATATCCTTTTTCATTGAAAAAAATATCATACTTATAATGACAAATTTAAAATAAATCACAAAAGAGGATTTTGTGGGGAAAGGAAGAAAAAATGATGAATTTCAGAGATGAATTGAAGAAAATGAGATTCAAAAAGAAACCGCGTGATGGTAAGAAGCATGATCTGTCAACACCGGGCAGGAAGACCGTTTTGTCAGCCGGAGCTGTTCTCATAGCAGGCGGACTGCTTACAGCGGGAATTCTTAATGCAAATACGGGTGCTTATACAAGCAGCTTTTTGTCTGACAACAGCAGTTCGCGTAAAATAACCAACGAGAACTACGACTATAAAATGGCAGACAAGCACCTTATCGTAAAAAGCGCTTCAAGTCTCAAAGAGTCTGACGGATACAAAAAGATTGCTGATGGGCTGTATCTTGTGGACAAGGATAAAGAGCTTGATGGAAGCGTTACAACATATGAGGATGGAGATGTTGTAGTCGCTGATGCTGAGGATGATGAAGTGAATCCTGAAGAAGATGTGGATACAGGTGACAAGACTGAGAATACAGAAATATCAGGCGAGACACCTGATGATAACAATACCGATGTTGGTGATGTAAAAGAAAACGATAAAACTAATGAATCGGCAGAGTTGACTGACAATGAAAATAATGATGAAAGCACCGCTGATAAAGACACAGAAAAAGAAATTGTGCTTAAAACAGATGAGAGTGAGTCAAAAACACCAACATCAGTTACTGAAAGTGCATACAAAGAATCAGAAAAACAACTGAAGGAAGTTGAAAAAATAAACGAATGCTCAAAACTTGATAAATATTTGTCAACATTGACATTCGACAATGATATTAAGATAGCCGTTGTAGACTCGGGAGCGACTGTAGATAGTGACAGAGTTCTTAATGGAGCCAATTTTTCAGCAACGGGAGACAGACTCAGTATTGCAGATGACAACGGACATGGCTCGAAAGTTACAGAATTAATGCTCGAAAACACACCAGACAATGTATCTATATTGCCAGTCAAAGTAGTTGACAGCACAGGACATGGTACGCTACTGTCCTTATATCAAGGTATTGAATATGCAATAGAACAGAAAGTGGATATAATTAACATCTCACTTGCATCAAAGGCAATTGATACAGGATTGATTCAGAAAGCTGTCAATGATGCGAGAAATGCGGGTATTTTAGTAATAGCAGCCGCAGGAAATGACAACTCTGATGTTAAAAACTATGTGCCAGGCAATGTCAACGGCGTTATGACTATTGCTGGTATTGATGAGAATAACAATATAGCCCAATATTCAAATTATGGTAACACGATTAGCTATGCAGCTAACGGCGTTTATAAAGAGTATAAAGGAACATCTTTCGCTGCAGCAAGAGTTTCAGCCGTCGCAGCAATGATAAAAAGCAATAATAAAAATAATGATATTGAAAGTATTCTTGATAGATATGTATACAATCCAAAGATTGACAAAAAGTATATTGGCCGTGGAATGATTACTTTATCAGGAAAAATTACTGCAAATAAAGAAAAAGAGTTAAAAGAAAACGTTCAGGCAAAATTAGACGATTGGGAAAGTATTTCAGACAAAAAGGTGAATGATATTATCAAAGACATGCCTGCTGATGAGATAGCTTTTTTCTGGCAGTCGCTAACCGAAGAAAAGCAGAAAAAACTTTTAGAAAGATGCGCATATCTTAATCAGGATGTTACTATTAGCAACAAAGATGGAGTACAGACAAAATCATTTGCTGAATATTTAAACAGCAATTTTACATTTGACGATACCGCGACAGCTGGTTGGGAACAGCAGACCATGTGGGATCAAAGCCGTGGATATTTCTGGTGCTGGGTAGATTATAGTGGCGCAAAGTGCTGGTATAAAATAGATGTGTCATTATCAAGAACAGACTCTATAAATGGTAATATGACATTTGCTTCTAGTTTTTATTCTGGTACAAACGTTGCAACTATAAGCTGCGCAAATGGACAGACTAATGGTCATAATTATGCAGGTGGCACGACTGTAACGGCAACGCCTAAGACGGGATATTTTATAAAAAACGGTGGTAATTATGGCTCTGGTGCTGTATCGACATGGTGTAACATAGGATGTTTAACAAACGCAGGATTTACATGTTCAAACAATGCATATCATAATTGGAAGACATGTCCGTGGAATAGTGATTCAGATATTAATTTTGTCGGAGCGCCGGGACTTCATGCAGAATTTGATGTCGGAGATGCCAAAAATGCAACATGTACAGTCAATATGGATCCTACTTTAAGCGGAAAGGTCATCAACGGCGGAGGCGGACGAAAAGATTTTACATTTGATGTATATAGTGGCAGCAATAAAATAAAAGATCGGGTTTACGATTTTAATGAAGATGTAGAGTATGGTTCTCATTTGTATATTAAAAGTGTAAGTGCACCAACAGGCTACCATATTACAGGTGACGATAAGGGTACTTACAACTTGGGAGTAATAAAAGAAAATAAAACAGGAAGCAAGACGATATACAAACCAAATATAGAGCCAAATACATACAATGTGGCTTATGAACAGAATAAACCATCGGACAAAATGCTTGATTACTACAAACCGTATGGTTCTACTGCAACAACAAAAGGCTGCACATATGGTGTTACGAACTACATTAGTTCATGCGGATATACCATGCCGGGTTATTCATTTAAAAACTGGAATACGGCTTCAAATGGCAGTGGAAAAACATACAATCCCGGGGATTCATTCACGGCTCTTACAAGCACAAACGGTGAAACAGTACATCTTTATGCTCAATGGACAAAGAACAGCTACACAACACACTTTGATCTGAATGGCGGTTCGGGCTATGCTCCTGACCAGACTGTTGCATATGGCGAAAATGTACCTCTTCCTATGGATGGATTTTCCAAGGAAGGTAAAACATTTATCGGATGGTCTTTAACTGCAAATGACATTGGTTCAACAGTACAGTCATTAAGGTCTGGCTTTTCATATGTCAATATGTATAAGACGGAGACAAAATACTTTGACTCTCCGCAGGATGTAACACTCCATGCGATGTACTCAATTCCTGTATCGGATGTAAAATCTGTACAGTTGCGCGTGTTGCAGAAGAATGGCCCACAGATGGATGTTAAGTCTATTTCAGATGTTAGCTTCCACAAGGACGGAGAAGCCTTCTACTCATTTATAGGAGCTTACAAACTTGTTCAAATGTTAAACTCTTCAGGCGGATATTATCAGGCTTACAACAACTATTATTGTAATCTTGGAGCCGACATTATAGCAACAGACAATGCTGGAAATGTTGGAACTATCTGGAGACTTGAACTTAATGGTGCAAACAATCCTGATCCGCCAGCACCTGAATACAGAACAGTTAAAACAGATCACTATATGTACAAGTATAAACTGGCAAGAAACAATAGTGGATTTGAATACTACGATACGACTGACGGCCAGCAGGTTCTCAAAGGAACAAGTTATGAGGCAGGTTTCCTGAATGAAAAGTCGAATCCAAGGATTCCTGACGGATATGAACCGGTGCGCATGACTGTTAAGTTTCAGGATGTTCAGGGAGCTTCAGAAAGTGATATTATGAACAAATATAACGGCGATAATGATGTTGATAATATATCTATAACTGAAAACACCTTCTATTCTGCATACTACATGCCGAAACAGTACAAAGTACATTTTAAGACTGCTTCAAATGAGTCTTTTATCAAAAACAAAAACGCTGATAACAGAAATTCAAAGTCATATCTGTATACAAACAATGAAATGCCTACAATGAACATTCATTATACAGAAGCCTTTGAAGAGCTTCCATCAGCATCAAAAACCGGACACACATTCACAGGATGGTTTGTACTTGATGAAAATGAAAATGATACAGGCGTACAGATTAAGAAAGATGAACCTTTTAATTATACCCGTGATATAACTGTAGTCCCTCACTGGGAAATTAACAGTTATAAGATTACTTATGACGCAGCAACAAACGGCGGCGTACTGTCAGGAAAGTCGTCTGAGTCGGTGCAGTATAATTCAAAAGTAAATATAGACACAAATAACTACAGTGCAGCAAAAGACGGTTTTAAATTCCTCGGATGGAACACCAATCCAGAAGCTACAGAAGTCAAGGGCGGCGTCTTTGAGGACGGCGCAAAAGTGCTTAATAACGGCAGGATGCCTGATAAAGACATAACGGTTTATGCAATATACAGCCGTACTGTCACAGCAAAATTCTACAGTGCTTATTCGCAGGGAGAGCCTTATGAAATCGCACCTTCAGGAACACTTACTGACACTATCAGCGTGACATACTACAATACTGATACATCAGGCGAAATTACAGCTCCAAAGTCAAAACAGGGAAACCTCGACTGGACATTCTGTGGATGGTCTACAGAGAACAACTGGAATTCACCTATTGCAATAGTGGCCGACAATAAGATAAGTATCAGCAAAGACACAGACTTTTATGGGCTGTACCAGAAAAATGTAACACTGAGTTACGAAAGCAACTGCGATGCGTCAGTTGACCCAATGACAGGAACAGTTTATTTCAATGCAGCTCCCGACGGAAAGCAGGGTGACTATAAAAAGAATTTTGAAGGAAATCTTGATAGTTCACTGCAAAGCAATGAAGCAAACAGTTTCGTTGGCTGGGTACAGACGTTCCCACAGACAAACTGCGCTGTATGCGGAAACCCTACAAAGGACAGCATCATAGGAACAATCGACACAAGCGTTAACGGCTGTAAATGTAAGTGTTTCTATCCAAACAGCGGATATAAGAACAAGCGTCAGGATGGATGTACATGTTGCTTTATGGCAAATGATGCATTCAGCATTGACCGTGATACAACTGTTGCTGCAAGATGGGATGCATATCCAACAATCAGTGCAAAGGATACTTATATCTCAGTTCAAGAAAAGAATGATTTTGAGAAAAAACTCCTTGACTCAGCGGAGTCAATTGATAACGAGGATGTTACAACACCAATAGTTATACAGAATAAGGATGAGATTAAGAAAATCATAAACGGCACTGATGAAAATGTTGATGTGACAGTTATTTACAAAACAACTGATTCATATGGAAACATTACAACAGAGAGCAAGATGCTTCATGTCATAAACACGGCATCAAAAGAAGCTGCAAACACATCATATGCAAGATTCATCAATACAAAAGCAAAGAACGCTTCTTACAATATGGGTGGACTTGAAGAAAATTCACTATGGCTCACAAAACAGTCATACAAAGATACGTTAAACACAGCTCTTTCAAATGCTGATAGCGTAAAGGGTAAAAAGATGGATACCGCTAATTCATATCTTCTTGGAAATGGAAAGGCATACAAGCCACAGTACGTACTTAAATACACAAACAGTGATATAAAGGCAATAAAGAAATATCTGAAAAATAACGGATATGGAAAATTCCAGTCATCTACTGACATGGACAAAGGAAGCAGTATATTAAAGGACTACTTCAAGACATATGTTGAAGCATACGAAGAATAATTTTTTTTGTATCACACAATTAGCAGGAGACCGTTCGCGGTCTTCTGTTTTTTTGAGTGAATAAAAAAAAGATTAGTCATATTTGTCAGTGGAATGAAATGAGGTTTGTGAACTATTATATTTACTATCAAATTATAAATTGATAGTAAATTAGTGCTATACTCCTACGCATAAATATGCTATACTATATGTAGTAGTTTTTTAAAGACAAATTCAGATATATGCCCGAAAAAGAAAAAATCTTATATAGAAGACCATTCGCAAAAATGAAATCTAACATACTATATATGTAAAAAAAGGAACAGATTTTAGTTCCATGAAACACAGATCAGATTGAAGAGAAGGAGAAATATCAATGAAAAAGAAAATTTTAATGGCCCTCCTGTGTGGAACAATGACAGCGTCATTATTCACAGGCTGCGGCAAGTCTGACAGTATAGAGCAGACAAAGGACAAAATGAAAGTTGAGGCAGGTGACACCTTCAATTTCAAGGTATCAGACTACTTCAAGCACTCAAACGGAGACGCTATCGGCGATGATGAGTACAAGCTCGATGCGACAGCGGTAAACACTGACAAGGTAGGAGAGTACACCGTAAAGGTTACATTCGGCACAGGTAATGATGCAAAGGATTACAAGGTGAAGGTAGCTGTGCAGGATACCGTTGCACCAGAAATCAAGGCAAAAGGAGATGTCACAAACAGCGGATATACATATGTCAACGACATGAGCACAGACATGTCACAGTATGTTGATGCAACAGACATCACAGACCTTAAGTATTCCACAAAGGCTGAGAAACTCGGAGACCTTGCCGAGGTAAACGACCAGTCAATTGCAGGCTATCTTGAGCAGGTGAAGACTGTAAATGACGCAGAAGCCGCAAAGCAGGCTGAAGCTTCAAAAAAGAGTGACAAAAAAGGGGACAAGAAGGCTGATAAAAAGGATGCAACAGAGAAAACCGATGGCACTGAAAAGGCTGACGGTACTGAAAGCGCAGCCCAGACAGCAGATGACCTCAAAAACATGGGCGAGGGCTTCTATCTTACAACAGTAACAGCCACAGATGCAGGCGGCAACACAGCAGATGTGTCGTTCCTTGTAATCTGCGACAAGACAGCGCCTGTTGTATCATACAACGGACAGCAGCTTGCTGACGGAAGCACAATAGAGCTTGAGAAAGATATAAATGACGCATCAGAGGTAGTTTTTGATGTAACAGACAACACCCGTGGAAAGCTGGCAGACGGCGACTATACCAAGACGCTCGATAAGAGTAATGGCTACAGCTTCAAGATTGACGCAGGGGATTCTGCAGGAAACCAGACTTCAATCAGCGTGAACGGAAACGTGAAGAAACAGGAAGTGGCTGAGAACAGCAGTTCTGCTAACAAGGGAAGCGGAAAGAACAACGGCGGTTCAAAGAAGAATAACACCTCATCAGGAAAGAAGCACAACAGCAGCTCATCAGGTGGCAGTTCTGCACCTGCAAGCAATCCGGAAAACGGAGATAATACCGTGAGCGAGCCTGCTAATAATAATGTGCAGTATGGAGTGATTCAGTGGAGTGATAAAGGTGGCGGATGCTACTGGGCATATTATCATAACAATAGTGAGGCACAAGCTGCCGCCGACGCCTTTGTAAAAAGCAAACTTGGAAATCAATATTCTGGCCACTGGGACGGTGGCGGTTCTGAAGGGGGAGGAACTATATGGCATGTTAGTGGTATAACCGCAAGAATTGATAATGAAAATGCCAATGTCATTTATGATATGCGTCCAAATGTTGCAAAAGTAGTCAGTGGTTCAATCTTTAACGAATCTACATGGGAATGGGAAGATGCTAAAGATATAAGTTGGTAAAAGAAGTAAATGTTATAGAGGATAAGACATCTCTTTTCGGGATGTCTTATTTTTTTTAAAGAAAAAATCATACTTATATTGTAAGCAAATCTACAAATATTAAAAGAGAGGAGGAGAACTATGTTAAGTAGATTAAAACAAATAGTTAAACAGACTGTTGCGTTTATTGCAACGGCAGCAGTTGTTCTGACGGTGATGCCAACTGTGCCTACTAAGGCTGCTGATGTATTAAATTATCACATTTATCAGAACGCAAAACAGGTGTATGATACCATACAGAATAAAAGCAAAATATACACTACCCCCGATAATGCAGAGTTATTCTGGGTGACAAAGAGCAACAAGGCATCAAGCTCATCTCATCTGAAATACAGGACTCTTGGCTGGAGACTTGTTATATCAGGAAGCAGGTATTCGCAGAAATGTGACCTGATACTCAACAACACAATCAAAAGGCCGGCAGGGGCATTAGGAGAGTGTGAGAGTGATGGCTACTATTATATTCTGTATACCATAGACTTAAAGACGGTCTATAACAGAATGTGTGCCCAGAACAGCAGTATAGCAGCAGCGATATACGGCGGTTCATCATATCACATTATGGCACACCCGATAATGACAAAAGTACCGGCAAACAGCAGCCCAAGCGGATCGCTTACAGGAGAAAATTCAAACGGAACTGTTAACACAAGTGGTTTCGTATGTTTCATGGATGAAAATGGCGGCTACAATGCATTGAAGAATTGTGCTTCATGGAGTTCAGCTTCGTATGATGCCTTCAATGATTTCCATGCGGGAAAAAGTTGTGATATAAACGCAATGAAATACAATGTCCGATATAGGATTGTGGATGAAAATGGCAATGCTGTTGAGAACACTTCTTTGTCTAGCGGTTTGAAAACAAATTCAGGCGGAGGTGTCGTTAATTCGAGGGGATCTGCGTATTCGCAGAATGTAACATCGTTCGCCCCAATAAGCGCATTAAATGTTGCGATTACAAAGCCTGGCTATACTCTTGAAACAGTATGGAAAAAATCCGGAACAAACTATGCAGTTGGTTTTGGCGGACAGATTACATCCTATGCGATAGGCGGCAACACGACCCTTGTAGCAAAGGTAACACCAAACACATATTATGTTGACTACTATAAGGATGGAAATGTTATCATGCGCCAGACATGTACTTATGACAAGAACTTCAGTACATATGACGGCACATCTGTTTCGTGGGACAATTATGTATTCAAGAACTGGAATACACAGGAAAATGGAAAGGGAACAACATATAACTCAAAGCAGACAGTTAAAAATCTGACGACCGTTCCAGGCGGAGTGGTTAAGCTTTATGCACAGAAAGAGCCGAAGGAATATGAAGTAACACTGAATCCTGTTGGAGGAAGTGGCGGCACAGATAAGGTATATGAGAAATATGGTATCAGATACACAGCTCAGAGTGAAAAAGTTGTAAATAATCCGGCATCAATAAGTGCTGTAACTTCACCAAAGAAATTTGGTTATGATTTTACCGGATATTTCACATCGGCTAATGGTGAAGGAAACAAGTTTGCAGATGGCGTAAACCCGTTAATGCAGACACCTAATGCAAACCACACGGTTGCTATCACAAAAGATACAGTAATGTTTAATGCAAAAAACACACATACTGTATATGCGAATTATACACCGCGTACACCGGTCATCAGCTTTAACAAGCAGGGCGGTTTAGGTGGCTCAGATTCAACAACGGCAACATTCGGCAACGACCTGCCGCTTGTTGACAACAACAAAAGTTCTTTGTCAGCACCGTCAAAAGAAGGCTGGTCATTTAAGGGCTACTATACAGAACCTGATGGCAGGGGAACAATGCTTTACAACGAGTCTATGGGGGCCACGAAGACCTGTGACTTTGAAAATAACCTGATGGTATATGCCTACTGGGTGGATAATATTCCGCCAACAGTAACTGTCGTGCCAACTACAAACGGATGGACAAATCAAGCTATAAACATCACCATACGAATGCGTGACACAGGAAGCGGACTTAAAAAATCTGGCTGTGTTATCAAGATGGACGGCAAAGAAATTGGCTGGAACCGATGGTTTAGTGACGGATGCACAGACGAAGTTGTTACAACCATCACATGTACGACAGAGGGCATTCACAAGTATGAAGCTATTGCCACTGATATGTGGGGCAATGTAAGTTCTGCAATGACCGTTGTATATTATGATATTACGGCACCAAAAGGAAGTGTTCATGCTTACGGCCCGGGAGTTTCAGAAAGAATACCGATGACATATCTTAATAATAGCTCAGTATGGTACATCCGAGATGGAAAAGTTACAGACTACAATGTAAAATATGACTAGGACGGAAACACAAAAATCAGATATCTGACGAGATTAAGCATGGCGCAAGCCGTGCTTTTTTCGTTTATGGAAGAAAAATAAGTGCCACAGGTGCTGACAGGGGATTCAAAAGGTAACAGTTCATTCCGTGTTAAATGCGATGACTTTAAGGCTGGCAGCATAAAAGTAACAGTTCCAGACAGCTTTCCATATAAGCAGGCAGGTAAAGCTGATGTAACAGCTGCAATAACAGTGAAAAGCGGTAACAATATTATTACACCAACAAATAAAGTTTGTGTATATAATATAACCACCACTAACGGATTATCAGCCGGGTGCTGGCAGGGAAGCTTTAATATTGGACTGACACTGACAAAAGAATAAAGAAACACAGATTA
>OHUE01000592.1_pt1 | contig 19730 bp, 18 predicted proteins | sample 1579111 | NCBI WGS metagenome assembly OHUE01 (sample SAMEA3879524, study PRJEB24766) | human gut metagenome | biome: human-associated habitat; feature: feces | place: USA | collected 1985/1987 | reverse complement strand
GCCGTTCCCCCTCTGCATAAATTTGAGGGAACCCACGACGTCCGCTCCGCGTGGGACAACACTCGGCACTTGCATAGATAGGGACATTTCTCTCATTATGCCACCGTCCTTTGTGTGCCAGCTACGCACCCAAACGGCACAGTCGGACGGTACTAATCGTCGAGCTTCGGCGCTCGCTTTTCTCGCCGCCTTGCGGCTCGTGTTCCGTCTGCGAACGAGAAAAGTCCGTGTATGTGGGTAGTAAAACAACATACTTGAAATGCGCACGAGAATGTGTTATAATACAATTTGCAAAAAAAATTCAAAGGTGACGCCGAAATGAAAAAACCTATTGTCGCGATAATGTATGACTTCGACAAAACGCTTATCACACGCGATATGCAAGAGTATACGTTTATCCCAAGTCTCGGTATGCAACCCGACGATTTTTGGGATGGTACGCAAACGCTCGCTTCCGAACAACAAATGGATAGCGTGCTTGCTTATATGTATGCGATGATGATTCGCGCCGAAGCAAACGGCAAGCCGCTCAAAAGAGAGGACCTCGTCGAGTGCGGACAACACGTCGTGTATTTGCCCGGCGTCGAGGGCTGGTTCGAGCGCATAAACGGATACGGAAAAGAGGCAGGCGTAGAGGTGGAACACTACGTTCTCTCGTCGGGTCTTAAAGAGATTATAGACGGAACGAGCATCGCAAAACACTTCAAGAAGATATTCGCAAGCGAGTTTTTGTACGGCGAGGACGGCAAAGCCATTTGGGCGAAAATGGCGGTCAACTACACCAACAAAACGCAATTTGTATACCGCATAAACAAGGGCGTGTTGGACATCAGCAACAACGCCGACGTCAACGCTTCCACACCCGAAAGCGACAGACGAGTGTTTTTCAACAATATGATATATCTCGGCGACGGACTCACGGACGTGCCGTGTATGAAACTTGTCAAACTGTCGGGCGGACACTCGATTGCGCTCTATCAGGACGGACAAAAAGAAAAGGTGCAGCCGCTTCTTAAACACGAGAGAGTGGACTGGATTTTCCAAGCGGACTATCGCGAGGGACAACCGCTCGATGTCGCAATGAAGAATCTCATTTACAAACTCGGCGTTGACAACACGCTAATTACGCTAAGCAACGACCAAAAAAAAGAGATAGACGCGCCTATTGCGCAGTGAAATGCGCGCAAAATGCCAAATAAACAAAATAAATTGACAGCCTAAATTTAGGGTGTTATAATCTAAACGAAAATTTTATAAAGACTGTGAAGGAAAGAGTAACTCGATTTTTCCGCACCCAGAGAGAGAAACGTTCGCTGTGAGTTTCTTTGCGAGGGTCGAGCGAAGACCATTCCGGAGTCGCGCGCCGAAACTGCAGTAAGCGTCGCCGCATACCTTGCGTCAAAGGATAAAACGAGTAAAAATCAAGGTGGAACCGAGCATTTATGCGCCCTTGCAAAAAGCGTAGCAGTACGTTTTTTCGAGGGCTTTTTTGTTTGAAAGCCACCGAAATGTATGAAAATATACGAAATTCAATCATAGAAGGAGCATTTTATGAAAGTTGTTTACAACAACGGTACGGTTGGCGAAATCACCGACAAGGCAGAGGAATTGCACGTTATCCGTCACACCGCCGCGCATATTATGGCGCAGGCAATCAAACGCCTTTTCCCACAAGCGGATTTTGCGTACGGTCCCGCAAACGAAAAAGGATTCTATTATGACGTAGACCTCGGCGACACCAAACTCACCGACGACGACCTTGCTCGTATCGAAGCCGAAATGAAGAAAATCGTCAAAGAGAACTTGCCTATTAAGGCGTTTGCGCTTCCTCGCAAAGAAGCGGTTGCGCTTATGAAAGAAAGAGGGGAAAAATATAAAGTCGAGCATATCGCGGACTTGCCCGAAGACGCGACAATCACGTTCTATCAACAAGGCGAATACATCGATATGTGCGTAGGTCCTCACCTTACGTACACCAAAGCCCTCAAAGCGTTCAAGATTATGGGACAGTCGGGCGCATACTGGAAAAACGACAAGAATAACAAGATGCTCACAAGAGTCAAAGGCACTGCTTTTGCAACTCAACAGGAACTCGACGATTATCTCAAACTTCTCGAAGAAGCCGAAAAGCGCGACCATCGCCGCATAGGCAAGGAAATGAAGTTGTTTATGCTCTGCGACGAAGCGCCGGGATTCCCGTTCTTCCTACCAAACGGTATGGCAATCAAAAACTCGCTCATAGATTACTGGCGCGAAATTCACACCCGCGACCATTACGTCGAAGTGTCCACGCCTATGATTATGAACCGTCATCTTTGGGAAACGAGCGGTCACTGGGATCACTATAAAGACAATATGTATTCCACGATTATCGACGACGAAGTGTATTGCGTAAAGCCGATGAACTGCCCGGGCGGCGTTATGGTTTACAAGAGCGAGCCGCACAGTTATCGCGATTTGCCTTTGCGCGTGGGCGAACTCGGACTCGTTCACCGTCACGAACTCAAGGGCGCGCTTCACGGACTTTTCAGAGTCAGATGCTTCACGCAAGACGACGCGCACATCTTTATGAGAAGGGAACAAATCACCGACGAAATCATCGGCGTTGTTCACCTCATCAACGAAGTTTACAGCAAGTTCGGATTCAAATATTTCGTGGAACTTTCCACTCGTCCCGAAAACAGTATGGGAAGCGACGAGGACTGGGAAGCGGCAACCAACGGACTTATCACCGCGCTTGAAAAAATCGGACTTCCGTATATCGTCAACGAAGGCGACGGCGCGTTCTACGGACCGAAAATCGACTTCCACCTCGAAGACACTCTCGGAAGAACATGGCAATGCGGTACCATCCAACTCGACTTCCAAATGCCGCTCAACTTCGGACTCGAATACGTCGACGAAAACGGCGAAAGACAAAGACCCATTATGGTGCACCGCGTCGTTTACGGCTCGATTGAAAGATTTATCGGCATACTCACCGAGCATTTTGCAGGCAAATTCCCGACTTGGCTCGCGCCTATTCAAGTCAAAGTGTTGCCCGTGTCCGAAAAGCACGACGAATACTCAAGAAAAGTGTACGAGGCGTTGCGTGCGGCGAAGATTCGCACCGAATACGACGACCGCAACGAGAAAATCGGCTACAAGATAAGAGAAGCGCAGGTTGTGGACAGAGTGCCGTATATGCTCGTCATCGGTCAACAAGAATCGGACAACGGTACGGTTGCCGTGCGTTTCAGAGACTCTGCCGAAACCAAAACCATGTCGCTTGACGAGTTCGTAAACTTCGTGAGCGAGGAAATCCGCACGAGAAAGTAATCTCGAAAGTAAACCGATAAGAATCCGTCTTAAAAGCGTAATAATCTCGGCGTTTGGCCGAGAAAAGCGCAAATAACGCAAAAAAGCGACTCGTTCGTTTGAAAAAGTAACGAAAAACCGCAGAATCCCTGCGGTTTTTTTGTATTTCGGGTTGTTATGCGCCCGCGCGTATGTTAGAATTGATTTTGTAAAATCCTTTCTCGAGGTGCAACGTGAAAAAAGAAAAAACCAAAACCACTACGCCCGAACCCATAGCGGAAGCGGACAGAGTGCCTCTCAAAGAGAAACTCGCCTACGGTATCGGCGGCCTTATGGACGGCGGCGGCGTGAGTATGATGTCTTGCGTTATGCTTGCCTATATGACCAAAAACGGCATTGCTATGACCATTGCTTCCACGATTATGATGATCGCAAAGTTCTGGGACGCAATCACCGACCCGTTTATGGGCTTTATTTCCGACAATACGCGCGGCAAGTGGGGAAGAAGAAAACCCTATATGTTCTTCGGCGGAATATCCTTGTTCTTGTGCATATTCCTCGTGTTTTTGCCCGTAAGAGAGTGGGGCGTGAGCGTGGGCGGATTCACGGCGTACATTATAATTATGTATTTGTTGTGGAACACTTGCTCGACGGTTACGCAAGTGCCGTACTGCTCGATGGCAAGCGACATTACGCCTTCGTTCAGAGAACGTAACAACGCAAACACCGTCAAACTCATCTTTACGGCTATCGCTTCGGGACTCGGCTACGTTTTGCCGCTTATGTTCATCGAGGCTCTCACCAACCCCGACGGAACGGGATTCCTGTTTGTTCCGCAACTCGATTCCACGCAATTCTGGCTCTGTATGAGTTTGGTGTTCGGCACGCTGTTCGGCGGCGGACTGGTTATCTGCGGCATATTCGTCAAAGAACGTATCAAACCCAAGACCCCGAAAAAGCATTTCAACCTCAAACAATTCGCAAACAGTTACGCAGTGCCTTATAAGAATCGCTCTTATCGTTGGCATATCGTGATGTACGTCACGGCGTTTATCTGTATGGATATCATTTCCGCGCTCGCGGTCTACTACGCAACGGACGTATGGCACGGCTACGAACTGTTCGGAATGAAAATGTCCTCGTTGTTTATCATCGCGCCTATGATGGTGGCGGCGGTCGTTATGTTCCCGCTCGCTCGCGTTATGATGGACAAAAAGAGCAAGCAATTCGCTTTCCGTATGGGACTTCCGTTCTATATTGCGGGCGGCATTATGCTCGCAGCAATGGACCCGAGTTGGGCACCGCCCATACTCGTTCCCATCGTCGCGCTCATAATGGGTCTCGGCTTCGGCGGCGCGCAAATGATGCCGTGGATTATCTTCCCCGACACGGTGGACGTTGCAGAAATGGCAACCGGTCAACGCCCGACGGGAACGTACAGCGGTATGATGACGCTTGCAAGAAAAGTCGGCGGCGGACTCGGCGTGGGTATGGTCGGCTGGGTTATCGGCGCGCTCGGCTACGTCGAAAACACCTCGAACGACCCTGCGGCATACGTTCAACAATCGGACACCGTTCTGCTCGTCGTTCGCTTGACGCTCGGCATCTCGGTTGCGGTGTTCATTACGATTGCGCTTATCGCTTCGTTCAGATATAAGATTACCAGCGCGAAACTCACGAGAATCCGCTACTTTATCGAAGCGAGAAAATCTGGCAAGACTCTCACCGACGAAGAAAGCGCGGAAAGAGAAGCACTCATTGCCGAACTTTACGGCAAGGTCGCTCCCGAAGACATCGTCGACCCGTCCGTCAAACTTGACGAAGAAGGCAATATCGTTGAAGAAGAAGTCGAAACCGACGTCGCCGAAGGCGTTGAAGGTTCTCTCGAACAAATCGCCGAAACCGACGAGAAAATCGCACAAACCGACGTTGATATAACCGAAAACGAAGATAAAACGTCGATTGACGACGTAGAGGGCTAAAATGAACGGACGTTTCGAAAAGCGCGACGGCAGAGAAGTTATCGTAAAAGAGAAAGGCAAGCCTTTCAGAATTTTGCAACTTACCGATATTCACATCGGCGGTTCTTTGGGCACTCGCAAGAAGGACGAACTCGCTCTTGCGGCGGTCGAAAAGATAGTCAAAAACGCAAATGCGGACTTCGTTGCGGTCACGGGGGATATGGTGTATCCTATGCCTTTGCTCAATAAAGGCACGAGAAACAACCTCAAATCCACAAAGATGTTCGCTTCCGTTATGGAAAAACTCGGCGTGGACTGGACGGTGGTTTTCGGAAATCACGACAGCGAGGTTTGGGCAAAACTTAACAAAGAGCAACTCGGCGATTTTTATTCCGCGCGCCCGCATTGCCACTTTCAAAAGGGCGACCCCGATATATTCGGTGTGGGCAACTATTGCATACCCCTTCTCAACGAGGACGGCTCGCTCAACACCGCGCTTATGTTCATCGACAGCAACGCCTATCTGACGTGGAACTTTTTTAGCGGTTTCGACGTCATCCACGACGACCAAATCGAGTGGTACAAAAAGGAAATTAAAGCCCTTTCGAAAGACGGCGAGGTTGCAAAGTCGCTTGCGTTCTTCCACATTCCGCCCAAAGAGTTTAAGGAAGGGTGGGAAAAGTGTTACAGAGGTTCGAGCGAGGCGACCTATCATTGCGGATTCGTGCAGGAAAAGGACAACTATTTCGGCTATCCCAAAACCAAAGAGGGCAAATTCTTCGGCGAAATGGTCAAACTCGGCAGTTGCAAGGGTATGTTTATGGGACACGACCACCTCAACACGCTGTCTATGACCTACAAGGGTATTCGCCTGACATACGGAATGAGCATTGACTATAATGCGTACAAGGGCATAGCAAAACGCAATACGCAAAGAGGCGGAACGCTCATCGACATCTACGATGACGGCTCGTTCGACGTGACTCTTTTGCCGCTTTCAGATTGCAAATGAAAAACGCAAAATAATACGCAATAAAAATATCTAAGAACAAAACGTTTGCGCCTCGCTCCTGCGAGGCGTCGTTTTTTTATACTACAAATATTAAATAAATAAATTTTTATCTATATTTTAACAAAATCGTTTGATTTGCAAACATAATTTGTTATACTTACAATGAATCATTTTTTGGAGGCTATCAAATGAAAAAAGAATTTGCTCAAAAGAAAGTTCTTTTTACCGAAACTGTCCTTCGCGACGCAAATCAATCTTTGATTGCAACGCGTTTGCCGTATTCTAAATTTGCCGACATTCTTCCCACGATGGACAAAGCGGGTTACTACTCTGTCGAGTGCTGGGGCGGTGCGGTTTTCGACGTTTGTCTGAGATATCTCGACGAAGATCCGTGGAAGCGTTTGCGCGACATTCGCAAGGCTATGCCCAACACGAAACTTCAAATGTTGCTCAGAGGTCAAAATCTTCTCGGTTACAAGCATTATCCCGACGAAATCGTCAAGATGTTCGTTGAAAAATCCGTTGACAACGGCATCGACGTCATTCGTATTTTCGACGCGCTCAACGACGTGCGCAATCTCGAAACCGCAACAAAAACCGCAATCAAGTGCGGCGCGACGGTGTCGGGCGCAATCAGTTATACGCAAAGCCCCGTTCACACTCTCGAAGCGTTTGCAAAACTTGCAAAACAACTCGAAGAAATGGGAGTTGCAACCGTCTGCGTCAAGGATATGGCAGGCACGATGACTCCGCGCGAAGCGTACGAACTTATCGGCGCAATCAAAAACGAAGTCAAAATCCCCGTCGTTTTGCACACGCACTGCACCACGGGTATGGCTTATATGACCTATATGAAAGCAATCGAGGCGGGCGTTGACGTCATCGACACCGCAACTTCTTGTTTCAGCGGCGGCACGAGCCAACCCGCAACCGAAACTATCAATATCGCCCTCAAACAACTCGGATACGAAACGGGTCTTAATGACGACGTGCTCAAACAAGTCAACGACTTCTTCAAGCCCATAAGAGACGGCTACCTCAAAGACGGCACGCTCAATCCCAAGATGCTCACGACCGACACCGACGCTCTCACTTACAAAGTGCCCGGCGGTATGCTCTCGAACCTCGTTTCCCAACTCAAAGCGCAAAACGCTATGGACAAATTCGAGCAAGTGCTTATCGAAACGCCGAAGGTCAGAGCGGATTTAGGTTATCCGCCGCTCGTTACGCCTATGAGCCAAATGGTCGGCGTTCAGGCAACTAACAACGTGCTTTGCGGCGAGAGATACAAAAATATTTCAAAAGAAGTCAAAGCGTATTGCAGAGGCGAGTACGGCACTTCGCCCGCGCCAATCAATCCCGACGTTATGAAAAAGGCGCTCGGCGACGAGAAACCCGTCGAGGGCAGATACGCCGATACGCTCGAACCCGTCTTTGAAAAGACCAAAGAGGAACTCAAAGGCGTCGCAAAGAACGACGAGGACGTGCTTTCCTACATTCTTTTCCCGCAAGTGACCGAAAAGTACTTCGCCGCTCGCAAGGCAAAAGAAGAAAAAGTGGTCAAATACACCATTTCCCCCGTTGAGGAATAAGAGGTGAACTATGAATAACATCTTACTTTGCGGAATTTTGAACAAAAACGACCCCCTCAAAGTCACCGACGCGCTTTTGCTTGCGCTCATCGGCATAGTGGTGGTTTTCATCGTTCTTATTCTGCTTATGCTTATCGTATCGCTCGTGGGCAAAATCTTTGACGGAAGCGAAAAACTCAAAGAAAAACACCCCGAATGGAACGATAAAGTGCAGAATCTAAAAGCAAAAATGACGTTCTGGAAAAAGGATAAGAAAGAGGAAACCGAAACCGTCGAGCAACCCCTCGCAAAAGGCACTTGCGGTGAACTTAAACTTATCAACACCGACGAGCGCGACGCCGCTATGATTATGGCAATCGTCGCAGACCAAACCAATACGCCTCTCAACGAGTTGCGTTTCAAATCCATCAAGAGAGTAGAGGACGAAGAAAAATGATTTACAAAGTTACATTAAACGGAAAGATTTACGAAGTCGAAGTTGAAAAGGGCGAGGCTGTCATTCAAGCCGAATACGAAGCCGCGCTTCCTCAGGCGACCCCCGTTGCGGCAACGCAAGAAGTCGTCGCCGCACCTAGCGCAGCACCCGTGGCGACAGCGCCCGCAAGCGCAGGCGCAAATTCCGTCACCGCACCTATGCCCGGCACTATCAACGCCGTCAAGGTGACAAGCGGTCAACAAGTCAAAAAAGGCGATGTACTCTTTATCCTCGAAGCAATGAAAATGGAAAACGAAATCTATGCCGATAAGGACGGCAAAGTCGGTCAAGTGTTCGTGCAAAAGGGCGCGAGCGTCAGCACTGGCTCACCGCTTTGCGAATTGAACTGAGAGGTTTTGTATGGATATAGGCGAAATCTTGAAGAATATCTGGAACGGCAGCGGCTACCATCTTTTCGGTCAGGAAGGCGGTTGGCAATCCATCGTGATGATTGTAATCGCGCTGTTTTTCCTCTATCTCGGCATCAAAAAGCAGTTTGAACCCTTGCTTCTCGTGGGCATCGCGTTCGGTATGCTTCTCACCAACTTGCCCGCACTCGACGGCGACAAAATCTTTCATCCGGAATGGTGGACGGGCGAAGATGCCGTTGCAAACGGCGTAAATTACCTTAACGTTTTGCAACACGGCGGCTTGCTCGATATGCTCTACATAGGCGTAAAGACGGGCGTTTATCCCTGCCTCATTTTCATCGGCGTGGGCGCAATGACCGACTTCGGACCTATGCTTTCTCGTCCGAGTTCGCTCGTTCTCGGCGCGGCGGCGCAAGGCGGTATCTACCTCGTGCTTATTCTCGCGGCGGCAATGGGATTCACCGGCGGACAAGCGGCATCCATTTCTATTATCGCAGGCGCGGACGGCCCGACGGCTATCTTCCTTACAAAGTCGCTCGCACCCGAACTGCTTGCGCCTATCGCAGTTGCGGCATACTCGTATATGGCTCTCATCCCGCTCTTGCAACCGCCTTTTATGAAGTTGCTCACAACAAAGAAAGAGCGTATGACCGTTATGCAATCCACCCGCAAAGTCAGCAAGAAAGAGAAGATTATTTTCCCGATTCTCGTCACAATCGTCGTGTCCTTGCTTTTGCCGTCCGTTGCACCTCTGCTCGGAAGCCTTATGTTCGGCAACCTCTTGCGTGAATGCGGCGTAACCGAAAGACTCAGCGACACCGCGCAAAACGCGCTTATGAACATCGTCACGCTGTTCCTCGGCATTTCCGTCGGTGCAACCGCAGTCGGCTCGACCTTCCTCACCTTGTCCACGCTCAAAATCGTGTTCCTCGGTCTTGCAGGATTCGTGCTTGCCACAATCTGCGGCTTGCTCATCGGCAAATTGCTCTACGTCATCTCGAAAGGAAAAATTAATCCGCTCATCGGTTCTGCAGGCGTATCCGCCGTGCCTATGGCGGCGCGTGTGTCCAACACCGTCGGACTTCAATACAACAAAGGCAATTATCTTCTTATGCACGCAATGGGTCCGAACGTAGCAGGTGTTATCGGGTCGGCGGTGGCGGCAGGATTTTTGCTCGCCGTTTTCGGCTAAGGCTCTCAAATAGCGAATAACTGCGTCAACGCCCCTCTCATATTGTCGAGAGGGGCATTTGTCTTTCTTTACAAGAGTGTCCGTCGTGTACCTTAAATAACACATCACCCCTTCCCTTCGGGCTTTCCCCTATTGCTCAAACTTGCGTCAATTCTCTGCAAAACTACACATCGTTCGCAAGAGGGGAAGTCGGCACTCACATAGATAGGTATCGTTCTCTCATTATGCCACTCGTTCACGGGCGAAAAAAATTCACACTCGCCCATTCACTTGTACTATTCGTCGAGTTCGGCGCTCAAAGGCTCGCCGCCGTTGCGGCTCGTGTTCCGTCTTCGAATAGGCACATTCCGTTTATAAGTAGGCTACGAATAAGTGTTCGTTTGGGGTGTGGGGTGCAACCCCATCAACAATTATTAATTATTAATTCAAAAACAACTATATAATGCGCTCTTAAATTAAAAAAACGATTCAAAGAATCGTTTTTAATGTTCTTGTTGTTATAAACTGTTTTCTCTTCCGACCAAATAATCTATGCTGACTTCAAAATGGTCGGCAATAATAATCAACTGAGATATACTGGGTTCACTGTGCCCCGATTCCCAGTGTGATATTGCCATTTTTGAGGTGTTGACAATTTTTCCCAACATTTGTTGAGATTCGTTGTTTTCCAACCGCAATTCTTTAAGTCTGCTTTTGAAGTCCATAGCATTAATTGTAACCATCTTTGTTACAAAAATATTGACAGTAACAAAAACTGTTACTATAATAAAAGTACGCTATATTTTACGGAGGAAGCTATGAAGAAAAACGTAATCGCGATTTCTGTTTTAATAATATTGCTTTTTACGCTTGTTGCGTGTAATTGGTTTGGCGGAAATTCTACAAATTCAAACGGAAATAACGGAGGCAATCAAGAGCAACAGCAAGAGCCAAAAACAGTGACGGTTGTGCTGGATTTGAACGGCGGTACGGGCATTGACCGTTTATCGTACGTTGGCGTGGCAGGCTCTGCTTTGAATTTACCCCAGCCGAGAAGGGAAGGATATACGTTCGATAATTGGTATAACGGATGGAATGTTATAGACAGCACGGTCTTTCCGTCTTCGGACACTACGTTGGTTGCAAGATACGTCGCGAAGGACGATTTTGTCATAGAAACATCGGCACAAACGCCGTTGAACCAAGAATTGAAATGCGGCGCAATGATGACGGTTGCGCACGGCGAACTTGCATTTGAGAGAGCCGATTTTACTGACGCAAAAGCGATAGAATATCTGTTGATGTATTCTGATACAAAAGTTCAAGTGAATTGCGTGTTTGAATATAGAATTTCAAAAACTACTGCAAATTTCAAACTGACGGGCGCAAGTCAGTACGATATAATAGATACGGCAGTGTTGTCATCGAGCGACAACTGGAACACTTGCACGTTTGAAAAAGAAATCGAATCGAAATTGCTTGTCGGAAACAGCGACGAAATTATAAAACTACTGTGCGACGCAAACATAGGCAGTTCGTTCATTTATATGCGTAATGCGAAAATAACTTTCAAATTCACGCAAAAGAAGGGTATGCTCGTTTGACAAGGATTGCATAAAAGCAATAAGTGAGGTGCATTGCGCCTCACTTATTTTGTCGGTTTTATACGTTTTATAAATCTAATTTCGCAGCATCCGAGACGGTTGCTCGTAGACAGGCGGAGCCGAATAATATGCAACGACGAAGAATCGTTGTGAGCATCCACTTTCACCGTTGCAACTGCCGAGCCGTCTCAAAGTTGCAACCCCTTACGTCACAAACAAATGCTCCGATTTGTTTGTGACAGGACGTTTGCGCCAAAATATTTGTCAAGCCATCTTGCAAAGATGGGTGACAAGTGTTTTGCACTCGGCGCAACTCAATTATTAATTAAGATTGGCAAGTTCTACAATCTTTCTCAGCCTGTGGTTCAAACAACTTTTGCTCACGCCCAAAATCTCTGCAAGTTCACTGAGCGAGGCTTCGGGGTGGTCTGCCCTTGCGTCCGCCGTTTCTTTGAGTTGGGCGGGAAGCGAATCGAACATATCCTTGTTTCTCAACTCGCCTATCGCAAGCAAATGTTTGCTCGCCGCCGTAAACGTCTTGTCGAGATTTGCCGTTTCGCAGATTATCACGCGGTTGAGACTGTTTGCCGTTTCCCTTTCGTCGATTATCGACCTAAGTTTCAGCACGCAATCGGCAAGGTCGAGAGTGGCAAGCGCTTTGACGATTTCGTCTTTGTCCTTGACGTACACGAGTTTGTGTTCCCCCCTGTCGCTCATACGCGTGTTTATGCGAAGGTCGCTCAAAAGTTCCATCACGTCATCGGCAAACAAGTCGTCGTCGAGTTGAAGTTCGAAGTGATAGCCGTCCCTCTTTTCGCTTTGGTCGGACGTAGAGGGAACGTACACGCTTCCGCAACCGAGGAAAAGTCCTTTGAAATACGCAACTTTCGTCGCAATCGTCGTTACAACATCTTGCGGTATGCCCTCGACGAATGCAAGATACTCGTCGACGTTGATTTTCATAAGACCGAAGTCCTCGATAGCCTGCTTCGAAAATCCGCTCGGCACTTGCACCGAACACGCTTCCGCACCCGTTTTGGTCTTGTCGAGCGACAATTCGAAGTCTGCTGGATACAATGTTTTGAGCAGTTCCACCACCTTCAACCCCTCGTCGTAGTCGGCAAGCCAAAAGCAGAGATTGTATCTCTTTTTTGCAATCTCTATGCTTCCGCACGACTTTGCAAGCGCACTCAAAAACGCCACGATTTCATCGCGTTTTTTAGGCAATACGCCAAGCAATTCTTCTCTTGCGCTGTCCTTGAAACTTTTTTGCATATCTATTCCTTTTTGCCGTTATCCTTTATTTTTCCAATGCGATTCTCGCTTCTTGAAAACCGCCTGCTCGGTCGTTTTTGCAAAATCGATTTTCAGGCGACTCTGCATATCTTTTCAAACCGTTTATTTATGCCGTTTTGCGTTTTATTCGCAAAAACTCTTTTTGTCCTTAAACGTCGGCTTTCTCCCGTCTATGCCGAACACCCTTTCTCTCGGCAAATCGTATTTTTCGATAAAAGCCGCGATTTTGTCCATTTTCCCGAGTTTTTTCGCGTCGTGAGCGTCCGTGCCGACAATGAAGTTTACGCCGCTTTTCACAAGAGTGGCAACCGACCTTTCGAGTGCGTCCAGATGCTTTTCGTTGAGTTCGATATATACGCCTTGCTTTTTTGCTTCCTCGCACACTCTTTCGACGTCCACAAGTGCGCGGTGATTGAGGTGCGCAATGCAATCTATCGGAAATTTGCGCATTGCCTCGATGTACGCCGCCGTGTTGACCTCGACGAGTTCTCTTCTCTTTTCGAGTCCGCAAAATCCGTTCTTAAAGAGCCACGCCCTCGCATATCCGCCGCGCTTTTCGCCCTTAAACCCGATGTAGCGATGAAAGCCTATGGCAAGCACGTCGCACTCTCTTATGATGTCGCTCGGCACGTCTATGTCCCCTTGCGGATTGACGAGATTCGCCTCTATTCCGCAAAGCACTTTCACGGGCAAATCGAGCGACTGCGCTTCTTCCTTTTGCTTTTCGAACTTGCGCCTTGTCATATGAAAAATCGTGCTTGCAAAACTATGGTCGGTCACGGCGATTTCGCGTATGCCGAGCAAAGAGGCAGCCGTCGCTTGTCGTTTGAGCGTCGCCCGTCCGTCGCTTGCATATGTGTGGGTGTGATAGTCGCCGTAAATTTTCATGTTTTCCTCGTGCGCATACGCATATATACACATAGCGCATATGCGCAAACTTAATAGAATTATACATTATAAAACTTTATTAATCAATATAATTTTGCCACAAAATAATTTTGCCGCAAATTTGCACAAATCCGTCACAATTTTGTTTTAATTTATCCGCTTCCCTCGTTCCGCTTTTATAAAACTATCGCCGCTTCGTTTATTGCTTTTGTAATTCGTTTTTCCAATAAAAAATTTCAATTCTATAAATCGTTTCATTCGTCATTCGATTGTGACAAATTCTTCTTCAAGCAGTATGCCGAACTTTGCAAAGACTTCTTTTTTGCAAAGCGCGACGAGAGCAAGATAATCTTTCGCGCTCGCGCCACCCACGTTGACGATGAAATTCGCGTGCTTTTGCGACACTTGTGCGCCGCCGATTTTTACGCCTTTCAAGCCGCAATCGTCAATGAGTTTTCCGCTCGGGATTTTACCGTTTTTGAACACGCTTCCGAGCGAGGGCAAACTCGGCTGTTTGTCTTGCCTTTTCCTCAAAAACTCTCTTGCCTCGTTTATGGACTGCTCGGCACTCTTCTTTTCAAGTTTCAACTCAGCTTTCAGCACGATTCCGTCCACCCCTTTTCTATACGCAATGTCTTTTGAATTTATGCTTATTTCTCGTATGTTGTTTTGTATGCGATTTTTGTCGCAATTTGCACAATCGAGGTTTAATACATCGATTTTTGTCACGTAATCACCGATTTGCGACGAAAACGCGCCCGCATTCATTTTCAGCGCGCCGCCCAAAGTGCAAGGCACGCCGCTCAAAAATTCAAGACCGCCGAGTCCTCTTTTTCGTCCCTCGAACGTGATTTTGGCAACGCTTGCGCCGCCCTCGCAAACGACTTTTTCGCCCTCGAATTTTACGCCGCAAAGTCCTTTTAAGCACACCGAAACCTGTCTGCAATTCCCGTCGCAAACGAGCGTGTTCGAGCCGCTTCCGAGCATTGAAAAGTCGACGTTTTCTGCCCTCAAAACGTTTATTAATTCAACCGCTTTTTCCACGCTTTGCGGATAGAAAACAAATGCTTGCCCGCCTCCTTTGAACGTCGAGATTTCCTTTGCGCTTTTCCACGCGCCGTATACGCCCGTTTGGCTTTTTATATACTCTTTTATATCCACGATTCACTATATGAAAACGGAACGAAAAAAGACGATTTTCATCGCCTTTTATCAAAGTTTTATTGTAAAAAATATGAGTTATCAATCGACTTTCGAGTCGTTTTCGTTTTCTTGATTTATATCTTCGCGTTTATCTTCGTTTAAGCCTTCGTTTTTATCTTCGGCTTTGTTTAGAGCCTCGATTATCCTTTCCGCAATCGGATAGGAAACGCCGTCCACTTTTGCGATTTCTTCGGGCGTTTTGAGGCGCATTTCCTCAACCGAACCAAACTCTTTTATCAGCCTTGCGCACAGAGTTTTTCCAACGCCTTGAATGGATTTCAACGCGCTTTCGCTCAAGTGTTTGCTTCGCAAATTGCGATGGAAAGTGATTGCAAAGCGGTGCGCTTCGTCACGGATTCGCTGCAAAAGTTGAAGCGCGACGCTGTCTTTGGGCAATACAATAGAAGTTGTCGGCGCGCTTCCCAAAAACACTTCTTCTTCACGCTTTGCAAGCGACAAAATTTCGATGTCCTCTCTGCCCGTTTCCCTTTGCGCTTCCATTGCGTAGGCAAGTTGTCCCTTGCCGCCGTCAATGACCAAAAGGTCGGGTATTGACGAGAAACTTTCGTCCTCGCTCGTTGCGATTTCATTGAGTCTGCGTATAAGCACTTCCTTCATGCACGCAAAGTCGTTGTTGCCGGCAACCGTCTTGATTTTGAACTTTCGATAGTGCGATTTTTTAGGTTCGCCGCCCTCGAAAACCACCATACTCGCAACTTTATCGGTGCCTGATATGTGCGAGATATCGTAACATTCCATACGGTTTGGCAAGGTTTTGAGATTGAGCAGTTCGCCGAGTTGCTTCACCGCGCCTTGTGTGCGAAGCACCTTTCTTTCCTCTTGCGTGCCGTGTTTGGTCATAGCGTCGTATGCGTTCGAGTGTGCAAGTTCGAGGAGTTGTTTTCTCGCCCCCTGCTTTGGTTCTACCACTCTGACAGTGTGCGAGCAAAGCGAATTGACCGCCTTTTCAAGCGATTCTTGATCTTCGACGTTGTCGGTGACGATTTCGTCGCAAAGCGGCGCGTTGTTCTGATAATACTGCAAAAGATAACTTGCAATGTCCTCGTCGCAAGAATCCACGATTACGTTTTCGCCACCCACGAGTTTGCCCGCGCGCACGACGAGCATATTGATTGCAGAGATTATGCCGTTCGTTTCAAACGCGAATATGTCGAGATTGAAGTCTTTGGGAAGCGCGCTGACCTGCTTGCGCACGAGTTTGTCCAAAAGCGCGAGTTTGTTGCGATAGTTCAGCGCAACCTCAAAGTTTTCTTCCTTTGCAAACTTCATCATCTTTTCGGTGAGCGTGCGCTCGACTTCCTTGTCGTTGCCCCTCAAAAAGTCGATGACCTTTTGCATTTCCGCCTTGTATTCTTGCACGCTGACCTTATGCGTACAAGGCGCAAGGCACCGTCCCAAGTGCATATTAAGACACGGGCGCGAGGGTTTGGACATATCCCGCTTGCACTCGCGAATGGGAAACGCCGTGTGAATGAGGTCGAATATGTCGCGGATATTGACCGATTGCATATACGGACCGAAATATTTTGCTCCGTCGTTTTTGAGTTTTCGAACAAGTTCGATGGTCGGATACGGCTCGCGCATATCGATACGCAAAAACGGATACGCCTTATCGTCTTTCAAAAGTATGTTGTATCTCGGCGTATGCTTTTTGATGAGATTGTTTTCGGTCAGAAGCGCGTCAACCTCGCTCGCGCAAATGATATAGCGAAAATCTGCGACGTGTTCGAGCATCGCCATAACCTTTGCCGTGCGGTTGGACAGATTGAAAAAGTACGAGCGAAGTCTGTTTTTGAGATTCTTCGCCTTGCCGACGTAGATAATCTCGCCTTGCTCGTCAAGCATCATATAAACGCCCGGATTGTCGGGTACGTCTTTTATTTTTGCCTTGAAATCAACCATTTTACCTCTGTTTTATCGTTTTACACGATTCGTGTTTTTTGTCGATTTTTATAAAAACTGCTCATTTGCAACACTTTTCGTGTTTTAACCTATATTTTAGCAAGTACAATATCGCCGTTATTTGCGGATTTAGCCGCTTTCAGATACATTTTGTATTGATTTGAAACACGACTCGTGTTTTATGCGCACATCGCGGCAAAGTCGTTTTTCACGCCGTCTTTGAGCGTGCCTTTGGCGATATTGAGCGAAATTATTTGCTTGCATTTTCTCGCGCCGACAAAATCGCGCATAATTATGCTGACGCAATCGAAATAATCTTTGCCGTCGAGCGCGGAAATAAAACTCGTTGCGTTTTTGTCGTGCGTGCCTTCGTAGAACTTCGGACCGATTATCGCAATCGGGTCGGTGAGTTGCATTTGCATAACGAACAGTCCGCCCTCGCTTTGTCTGTACTTTTCGACGTAAGTCGGGATTGCCTTTTCGAGATACGTCTTTGACGGCTTTTTATTGAGCGAGCCGTCGTAGAACGATTGAAGCGAACTGCCGTTTCTCGTTCCGCCGTCGTTGTTTCTTTGGAACAGATAATTCTTGTCCGTAATGAAATTGGAATTTTCGTTTTTGCCGAACTCGTTGCCCCAAAATACGATAGCCTTGCCTCTTACGTCGCCGAGAGTCAGCGATTTTACGAAGTCGAGGTCGGATTGCTCGGTGTCGTTTTCAACCATAAGTCCTGCAAGTTTTTCGCAAAGCACGCCGTCAACGCAATTCATAACAACGTCGCCGCCTTTGAAATGCTGAAAATCGAGAATGAGCGTTTCGCTCGGATTTGTCTGCAAAAACTCTTTTATGTCATCAACGATAGGTTCGAACAATTCGCCCGAAATAGGACCGTGGAATATAAACATCGAGCCGTATTTATGTTGAACTCGTATATCGAAATACCTTGCGCCGCAAGCCATTTGTTCTTTTATGGTTTTGTCCTGCGTTTTTGCCGCCCACATCATATCTTGCGTGCCCGAATCGTGCGAGCCTGCAATAACGACGTTCGTCAAGAGAGCGTCGTCACGGATATAACTCATCCACTTGCTCAAAAACTCGTCGGGATTCTGCTTGTCGATTGCCTTGCTCGCCACGCCCGCCATAGAGCCTGCGATCACGCCGATGCAAAGCACCGCGCACAACAACGCAATCAACGCGATTTTGCCTTTCTTTTTCATAAGTCCACCTCACGGATATTATACCTTTATTCGAAAGCAAAATCAATGGCAAAACTCAATCAATTCAGCGTCTTGTTGCAAAAACAGTTGCTCGTGCTCGTCGTCGCGTCGGTATCCGTGCTATTCGTGAACGCGAGCGCTGCAAGTATGCCAATCATAACCGCCGTTTCCCGCCTCGAAAAATCGCCGTCGGATATAAAAACTATCATCACGATGAGCAAAAACAAATACCAGTTGTCTTCAAACATACTCGACCTCTTTGACTTTTTACCACAATATGTCGCAAAATGCGCCAAAGTTACAAAAACTTCGTCTTCATATATGCGCTAAAATCTATGTATGGAAACGAAAATCGACTATATCGACGAACAAACCGTCCTCGACTATATACCTCGCAACGCAACGCTTCATTCTCTTGCGGAATTCTTTTCCGCCTGCTCGGACGCAACGCGAAACAAAATCATATGTGCGCTTTGCATAAGCGAAATGTGCGTAAGCGATTTGTCGAGAATACTCGGCATAAATCAAACCACTTGCTCGCACCAACTTCGACTTTTACGCGCGGCGGACATCGTAACCCAACGTCGCGACGGGAAAATCATATATTACTCGCTCAAAAACAGAAAAATCGAAAACGTGCTTCTTGCAGGCGTGGATTTTCTCGACTTGTAAAAATATCGTATAACGGCAAAATCAATAAAAATTGCAAATTATAAAGTCAATAAAGAAATCGCCCGTTCGGACAATTAAAAGTCATAAATTTAGCCACTAAAAGCGCAAAAAACATACAAAAAAAGCGGATTTTTATCCGCTTTTCCCTTTGTTTTAACGTTTGTTTATATCATTGCCTTATTTGTCGTTTGCGCCGTCGTTTTCGTTATCGCAATCGCCGTTTCCGTCGCCTTTATTGTCTTTTTCTTCATTACTCTCGTTATTTTCGCGCGGATAATCATCCGAAAACTCGTCAAAAGGCGAATCGCCGTCGGGACGTGTTTCTTCATCGAAATCGTCGGAATCCGTCTTTTCGGATTCGGATTTTCGATGACGGTCGTTTTTGCGCAACGCCTTGCCGACGAGTATTGCAATGCGCTTGTAAATAAACTGCAAAGCATAATCGATTGCAACCAGAATCGCGGTGCCGAACAAAGCGATCATCCAGTATTGAACCTTGTCGATTATCGAAGAATCGAGCACGATGTTGTGGCATACAAAGTACAAAAGCGCGAGCGCGCCGTTGATATAAACGATTTTGACGATGAGTTGAACCCACCACTTGATTTTGTCCTTGTGGTTGAGCATTGCGCCCGAAATGATTGCCATAGGTCCGAAATACACAACGTAGCCCATAACCGAGAATACGTCGCCCGCAACCAAGAACGACAATCCTGCGGACACGACGTACGCAAGCACCGACGAAAGATAGTACTTTTGCGAAAGCGGAACCATAAGCGCGACTGCGGCGGCAATAAAAAAAGCAACCGTGCTGAATTTTACGACGACGCCGAGCCAAACCATCAGCAAAGCCACCGCCGCGCTTATGCCGGCGAGAGCCACGCGGTAGACCGCCTCTTGTCGTGAAATTTTCTTGCGATTGCGTTTCATATAAAAATTAAAGCTTCCCCCTTCCTCACGTGTTTCCCCTACCGCCGTTCCCCCTCTGCATTCTTTGAGGGAACCCACGGCGTCCGCTCCGCGTGGGGCAACACTCGGCACTCGCATA
>OHUE01000579.1_pt1 | contig 19958 bp, 20 predicted proteins | sample 1579111 | NCBI WGS metagenome assembly OHUE01 (sample SAMEA3879524, study PRJEB24766) | human gut metagenome | biome: human-associated habitat; feature: feces | place: USA | collected 1985/1987 | reverse complement strand
AGTAAACCAGCTGTTCCCAAAAGGACATCTTATATACACGATAATTGCTGACTTTCATCTGTGTCGCTGACATATAATAAGCCGGCTCTTTTTCCTTCTTCTTAAACATTTTTACCACTCTCCTTGATAACCCATTAGTTTTAACTTAAAGTCATTTTGCAGTTTATTTCCTGTTCTTTGCAAATGTCCGGACACATGTTGAATTGATGTATCCGCATCTTCTACAAACTGATATAACGGATTTAACAAAATTTCTCCATTGCGATATCCTACAACTTCTGTAATTTCCATTGTTTTTCTTGATTTATCACGCAATCTTGACAAATGAATAATAATATCAATCGCCGACGCAATCTGTTGACGAATTGCTTCCAGCGGAAGCCCTTCTGCCCCTTGCAATACCATCGTTTCAAGACGGCTAAGCATATCTTTTGTCGAGTTTGCATGACCGGTAGACAAACTTCCATCATGACCGGTATTCATCGCCTGAAGCATATCTAAAGCCTCACCTCCACGAACCTCTCCTACAACAATTCGTTCCGGTCGCATACGCAGCGATGACTTAATCAGATCGCGGATATTGATTTCTCCTGCTCCTGATGAGTTTGCATTACGCGTTTCCATACTAACCAAATTATCAATTCCTGTTATCTGTAGTTCTGCGGAGTCTTCAATTGTAATAATTCTTTCATCTTTTGGTATATAATTTGATAGTGCATTTAAAAATGTTGTTTTTCCACTTCCTGTTCCACCTGATATGAAAATGTTATACTTGCTCTTAACAAGCTTTTCTAAAAACTGTGCCGCCTCTGGAGTAATAGATTCCAATTCAATAAGCCTGTCTATCGTGATGGGCTTATTGAAGAATTTTCTTATAGTTATTATTGGTCCATTAATTGCCACTGGTGGAAGAACAATACTGACCCTCGAGCCATCTTCAAGTCTTGTATCAGCTATTGGAGATGCTTCGTTAACCATATGGTTTGACATAGCTGCAATCCTCTGTGCCACATCTGACAGTTTATTCTCACTTTCAAATTTTTTGTTCCATCTTTCTATAGAACCATTCCTCTCCATGAATATACTGTCACTGCCATTCACCATTATTTCGGTTATGCTGTCATCTTCAAGTAATTCCTGCAAAATATCCAGTTTTTTAATAGAGTTATATAAGCGCTTTTTAAGTTCTTCCTTCTGCCTTATCGAAATCACATTATTACGGCTTTCATCATATATGCAGGCATCTATCACCTCATATAGTTCACTGTCAGCAATATCTCTGCCAATGTCCAGTCTCTCATATACATGCTTTCTTAGCTTAATGTAGAGTTCGTCCATTATATTTCCTCTATTCCTGCTGTTCTGCATAATTCTTCATAAAAACTGCAAAAAGGCAGCCGCCCCCATATATCATCATTATTAATGTTCTCATCTTCATTAACATGTATCTTTTTAAAAGTTGCTGCAATATTATCCAACCCCTGCTCAAGAAGATATTTTTCAAAATTCTTAAACCTCATATTCTCTATATAATTGCCTGTTTCACATATATATATTTCATCACAACAATCCATCATATTCCAAGGCATGCGTATTCCATCCCCAATATCAATTACAATATTCGAATATCCAAGTTCCCTTCCTATTGCCTGAATAAATGTCCCAATTTCTTCAGGTTTTATATCATCAATATCTTCTGCGCAGGATGCATCCGGTATATAATCCAGCCTTTCATAATGACTTATGGCATTAACAATATTTTTATGAAACTGATTATGATTTTGTCTGAATGCATATAATGCATCAGAAAGATTTTCATTCTCTTCATCCTTCAGGATTCCTTTAAACCCATAAAATGTTTCAAAATTAATAAAAAGTGTATTCCCATGCTCTGACATCAGTCTTGCAACTGCCAGTGACAACATCATTCTTGCAGTATTATTAAATCCATATATACCTGTCACTTTAAGGCTTCCCCTTTTTTGAGCCCGGTCTTTCTTCTCATATCTCATTACAGACTGTAGAAGCTGATATGACGGCTGATACTTACATATTCCAACCAATCCTTTTTCTTCCCTTGAATTAATCTCATCTGCTTCTCGCTCCTCCTCACACAACACAACAGTCTTAGTTCCCGTTCTATATGCGTTATACCCATATGCTCCTTCACATATCATAAGCATATCCGCTTCTTTTTCCTGCAGGTACTTATCAAGTTCATGTTCCTTAGTAAAAACCTGTGCATTATAGGGAATATCATTATCATCATTAATTACAGACATAAGCCGTTTCGCATAATTTTCGTCTGAATCATATATAACGCAAATGTTATTCCTGCCCATCTGTTCACCCCCTATGTAATATCATTCATAAAACCACAACACACCTGTATACCAACACAACAACATATCCAGTCAGAACCCCCACTGCATAATGAAAGCCATGCGCCTTTATTCCGCTGCTCCCCATACTGACCTCTCTGGTCTTTTTTAAAAACAACTCAACAATTCCCGTAAAAATCCCTGTAATAAGAGATACAACCATAAGCTGTAGTACAAATTCCAATCCAGTCAACATTCCAATTACTGCCAAAAGCTTTACATCCCCTGCACCTACAGCCCTGATTATATATAGAAATGTCATTCCCGCTAATCCCGCCAGAGTTCCAAGAATATAATTTCCTATATATTCACCTGTAAAAGCTCTTATAACAATAACACTCACGCCTACAACAATACCTGCAACAATAAGCCTGTTCGGTATTCTGAATTCTCTCAGATCATGTACTGCTGCTACAATAACTAATACCAGTGCAATTATGACTGATATAATATCCGGCACTTATCCACCTCCTCAAAAAAACATGTATAGAATTACCATTTACTGCCTATACTTCTAATAAAGGCATATGATGCCCCTAATCTTGAGCATTAAGGAGTAATTCTATTGAAAATGTTTGGTAAAAAAAAGAGTCCTGCTACATATGATGAAAAATATCTGTTACAGGAACTTATGATGACTAAAAAGGCGATGTATACTGCCTATTCTAATCTTGATAATGTTACTGATCCTGACCTGATAGACTGTTATATCTACCAGCTTAATTCAGAACAGAAACGGTACAATTACCTTCTTGCAAAGGCAAAAGAATCTCAGTTATCCACGTCTGGATTCTGATTCTATAAGAATTGTTGTGTTGTACAGATACTATATATTCTATTCAATAAATTGTCAATACCTTTTCTATATTTTTATTTAAAAAATCATATGAATTCTAATTGACATTTCGTAAAAGCTAATATACCATTTATACAAGAAATACTTTTTATGAATAACTCATAATTAATTATTATAGAGGTGATGCACTATGAAATCGAAGAAATCCAATCCTTTTGTGATAACAACTTTAATATTCTTTATGACAACTGTAATGTTCGGTCTTCTGACCACCGGTGTCATTATTAAATACCGAAAATCAACCGTTGCAACTAATACCGATAAGCTTAGCAATGACGAGATTGAGAAACTAAAGTCAGAAGAAAAAGAGGATCTTCTTTCTGATATGAAGTTAAGATTCACTAACGGTGAAGGTTCTCTTTCTATACTTAAGAGCTATTTTCCTGATAATATAGTCTATGTGAACAATAAGAATCAGTATGTATTTGCGCAGATACTTCCTGAACTTGCGAAGAATAATTATAAGGATGAGAATTTCAAGCAGGATGATAAAGGAATTATTACATACAATGAAGACGGTAAAGTTACAACACATATGGGTGTTGATGCCTCGAAGTTTCAGGGGAATATTGACTTTAAGAAATTAAAAGAACAGGGCGTTGAATTTGCCATGTTAAGATGTGGTTTCAGAAGCTATGGCAATGGAATCCTGAACACTGATTCTTCATTTGATACATTTGCAAAAGACGCAATAAAGAATAATATTAAGATTGGCGCATACTTCTTCTCATCTGCAATTACGAAACAGGAAGCTATAGAAGAGGCTGATTATGTTCTTGATATTATCAAGCCTTACAGGATTACATATCCTGTAGTTATTGACTTTGAGGAGATTTCGGGCGATTCATACAGACAGGAGAATCTGACTACTGAAGAACTTACAGATATCATAATCGCATTCTGCGACAAGATAGAAAAAGCAGGCTATAAGCCAATGATATATTCCAACCTCAAGGGATTCGTTGGAAGACTTGACCTTACCCGCTTAGAAAAATATGAGAAGTGGTTTGCCTACTATTCAGACACACCTTACTTCCCATATGAATTCTCTATATGGCAATACACTGAATCAGCTAAGTTAGACGGTGTCAGTGGTAATACCATAGATCTTAATATTAGTTTTAAAGATTACAATTAATTGTGACTCACATGCTCACTGCGGAATTTCTCAATCATTTCCCTTGTGAGACTGATATGGTCATCAATTACATCTATATCATCTGCCTTGACCCATGTGCCGACCGATAACTCATCTTCTTCAAGAGTTATTGTGTCGTCACCGTCAAGCTCACAGAAGTAACCAAGAAGCTGAGAACCGCTGAGTCCCCAAGGCTGGCTCTTATAATAGGTGATATTTTTAACCTTCACACCTACCTCTTCCATAACTTCTCTGCTTACAGTTTCCTCTGTTGTTTCACCAATCTCAGTGAATCCGGCAATAAGCGCATAATTCCTATAAGTTCTTCCCGCATATTTAGTAAGAAGAATTCTGTCCTTATCTGTAACTGCAACAATAACAGCCGGACATATCTTAGGAAATACAATATTCTTACAGCAGTCACAGCGTAACATTCTCTGCTTGTCATCATGCTTGAGTGGTTTTCCGCATCTTCCGCAGAAATGATTATCCCTGTACCAGCCATACAGATGAAATGCAGTAATAGCCGCATAAGCATGCTCTCTTGGCTGTGCCTTACGGAAAGAATCGACTCCTACGAATTCATATCCTCTGACGAAAGAATACATATCCTTGTGTACAGCTGAATCAGCCATCTCTCCCAAGAATGTACCTCTTTCGAGGCTTCCTGTCTTCCTTGCAAGGAAAAAATGTTCCTCATCAATTGACAACAGATATATGAATTCAAAGTTATCCACAGCTTTGTCTCCGTAAGAGGACTTTATCCCCTGAACGAACTCATCATACTGTGGATATATTAATACATTTTCTTCAGGATTCTGTGAGTTAAAATGTCCTGATGGTCTTGCAAGCAATGAGGAACCCTGAAAATAAAACACAGTATCCCCATTGCCTGGCTTAAGATTCTTATACTGGTTGTCCAGATGTTTTGGCCATATATCCTGTATCATATTAGAAGAACACCATCTCTTCCTTAGGTGCACCTGTCTTTTCTACGCTTTCAACGTAAAGAACAGGACCTTTCTTCTTATATGCCATCTGGAATTCATACTTAATAGTAGCTGTAACCCATATCCATTCTCTGTTCTCAAGAGAAGCTATGTTGTTGTAGAAGCTGATATAACCAATAAACTGTGTATCTTCTGCACAGCATGTCATAACCTTTCTTCCCGGAACGAAATTCTTATCCTTAAAGTACTTGTTCTTAAGAACCTGTCCCTTGAATCTTACCTTCTTACCTGCGTATACTTCCGGTCTTTCAGACACATCCATATACCAGATACCATAATCTTCGTCATCAACCTGAATAACATCAGCATTGATATCGTATGGAAGCTGTTCAGATATAGCAACCTGGTCACCCTTCTCGTCCTCGAAGATAATCTGAAGTGCAGGATTTAATGCTCTCATGCTTCTTCTGTAGCTGCCAAGGTCCATACCTGACTTACATCTGTTAAAAATAACCATGTCCGCATATTTAACAGACTCTGCAATAATAGACTTCATGTTAGCCCACTGTAAGCCAAATGCATTGGCATCAACTAAAGTTATAGACTGGTATACCTGCCATCCTCTTGGCTTTTCACTTCCAAGAATAAGTGCAGGATCCCACATTCCGTTATATTCAACAATAACAATCCATGGATCATACTTCTTGTCCAGTTCATTAAGAGTCTTGATATTAAAATCTTCCTTTTCAACAACAACCATATCAACTCCGTTGTCCTTAAGAAGCTTCTCGCTATACTCCTCTTCACCTTCTTCACACACAATAAGAAGTTTATTCTTAGCGTCTGCAAACTGTCCCATTGCTATAGTATCGGAGATAAATCTTGTTTTACCACTGTCAAGCTGACCGTTAATCAAGAAAATCGGAATCTGATATTCCTCATTTGCCATATTTATCCTCATTTCCGCGCATTTGCGCTATCATTTCATTATAAATGCGTTGTAAAAATGTGTTCTTCTATTAAACACTGATTAAACTTCAAAAAGTTCCTTAAGTGCATCTTCCTTAAGTTCAGAACCGATTACACAGATTCTTCCTGTGAAATCAGCACTTCCCTCACGAATCTCATATTCTTCTGGTACAAGGTCGAAATACATCCATGTTCCATCTGTGCAAGGAAGCATACCCTTAGAACGGAGAACCTTACCATAATCTTCACTCTCAGAAAGCTTCTTTAATATACTGTCAAGCTCTGCCTTCTCATACTTCTTAGGAGTCTCTGTTCCCCAGCTTGTAAATACGTCATCTGCATGATGATGGTGATGATCATGCTCATGGTCATGATGATGTTCGTGCTCATGGTCGTGGTCGTGATGATGCTCATGTTCCTCATCATGGTCATGATGATGCTCATGCTCGTGGTCGTGATGATGATCATGCTCGTCATCATCATCATGATGTCCGCCACAACAGCAGCACTCTCCATCTTCATGATGATGATGGTGGTGCTCCTTCTCATGCTCCTCATAAGCCTTCTGCGCTGCCTCTGCAAGCATGTCTAACTCAAGGTTAGTAACATTCTCCATTGCACCAAGAATCTTAGTTCCGTCAATATCATCCCAAGGAGTTGTGATAATATGTGCATTAGGATTAACACTCTTAATAAGCTCAATAGCTGTCTTTAACTTCTCTTCAGAAACATTCTGTGTTCTGCTTAAAATAACAGTTCCTGCATGCTCAATCTGGTTATTAAAGAACTCACCAAAATTCTTCATATATACCTTAACCTTAGATGCATCTGCAACTGTTGAAGCACTGTTAAGAACGATTTCATTCTCAATGTGAAGGTCTTTAACCGCTTTGATAACATCTGAAAGCTTGCCTACTCCTGAAGGCTCAATAATGATTCTGTCTGGATGATACTTATCAACAACCTCCTTAAGAGAAGTTCCGAAATCACCAACAAGTGAACAGCAGATGCATCCTGAATTCATCTCTCTTATCTCAACACCAGAATCTTTAAGGAATCCTCCATCAATACCGATTTCACCGAATTCATTCTCAATAAGAACTACCTGCTCTCCCTTTAAGGCTTCCTTTAAAAGCTTACTTATAAGAGTTGTTTTACCTGCTCCCAAAAAGCCTGAAATTATATCTACTTTAGTCATCATAATCAACCTTTCTGCAGTATATGACTGCTCTTTTATCTCATATTTTCAATTATACACTTCTTGTCAATCCCTATTTGAAAAGAAAATGTAAAATTTTATTAAAAATATTTAATCAGACAGAGATTCCCATGCTCTGTCTTAATTCATCTGCCTTCTCGCCAATCTTTCTTAGCCTGTGGTTTACACCCGATTTACCAACCGGAGGGTCTAACAGCTCACCTAGTCCCTGAAGACTCATGTCAGGATTCTCGAGTCTTAAAAGAGCAACCTGCATCAGACTGTCACTTAAACTGTCAAGCCCGACAGTATCTCTTATAAGTTCAATATCCTTAATCTGCTTGACCGCCGCTTCAATTGTCTTGTTAAGATTAGCAGTCTCACAGTTTACCTTTCTGTTGACATCATTACTGATCCCCTTAAGAATCATGACATTGTAAAGATTCATCTGTGATACAACCGCTCCCATAAGATTAAGCGTATCAGTAATATTATTGCCTTCTTTCATATACACAACAAAACTGTTTTTTCTTACAATAACCTTGGCATCGAGTCCGAAAAAACGCAGCATATCCATAAGAATATCAGCGTCCTCCTCATATTTGCACACAATCTCATAGTGATAGAACTTGTTCGGGTCACTTATAGAACCTCGTTCCATAAAAGCTCCTCTTATAAATGCTTTCTTACAGCAGTCCATAGCTACAATTCTTGCGTCAACAAACACCGGTTCAATCTGTGTAAACCGGTCGTCGCACCATTTTAATGTCTGCAATATCTTAGCAACATCACTCTGTCTGGTTATCCTTATAATAGTTTCCTTGCCATTCTTAACCATTTTATTCGTATCAGCATCCATCTTAATGCTAAATATTCTCAATAACAGGTCACTGAATTTCTCGACTGATAATTCGTTCTCTGTAACGAATTCCAGACATAATTCTCCATTATCTGTCTCGCTTACATTGCCAGACATTCCCATAAACGCAGCAAATTCCGCAATCTGGCAATGCCTCGCGGAATCTGTTTTCTTAACTAACTCTTCTTTTACTTCTGATGAAAATGACATACTTAACCTTTTCTCTTAGAATCTTTCTCAATATCTCTATGCTCAACCTTGCATCCATACTCAGTCCTGCTTATAAGCTTATAGATTTCATTAGCAAGAGTAACTGAACGATGCTTTCCTCCTGTACAGCCAATTGCAATAACAAGGCTGTTCTTTCCTTCCTTAACATAATTAGGCAGAAGGAACTTCAATAAATCATCTATCTTTTCCAGAAATTCTGTTGTCTCCGGAGCTTTCTTCACATAATCCTGTACAGGCTTATCGTTACCGGTAAGGTGTTTAAGTTCTTCAATATAATATGGATTAGGCAGAAATCTCACATCAAACACAAGATCTGCGTCTGCAGGTATTCCATATTTGAAACCAAAAGAAAGAACTGTAACAAACAGATTCTTGAAATTCTTATCATCAAAGAATATGCCCTCAAGCTCTGCCTTAAGTTCCCTTGTAAGCATCTGGCTTGTATCGATTATTACATCTGCTCTTTTCTTTAAGAACTTAAGCTCATCTCTTTCCAGCTTTATTACATTATCTATTCTGTCATGATCATCCATTGCAAGCGGATGTGTTCTTCGCGTTTCCTTGTATCGCTTTACAAGTACTTCATCACTTGATTCAAGAAACAGAATTGTATAGTTAAAATGCTTATTAAGCATATCATCAAGCACTGAATCCAGCTCAGCAAGTGCGTGACCACTTCTTATATCTACACCAATTGCTATGTTGCTATATCCGTCTTCTCCCGCATTGGCAAGCTCTGCAAACTTAGGAATCAGAGAGATTGGCATATTATCGACACAATAATACCCCTCATCTTCTAATACATTAAGTGCTGTAGATTTTCCTGCGCCTGACATACCTGTAACAATAATCATCTTCATCTTATCATCTTCTCTTTCTTATCTGTCCTTAATTACTGGTCTGTTTAATTATAACAAGCCTTAGAATCCAACCTTTACAACTTCCAGTTCCAGCCCGACACCGAACTTTTCCATAACTTCACTCTTAATATAATCCGTAAGCTCGCATACATCCTTCGCAGTTGCATCGCCCTTATTGACAACGAATCCGGCATGCTTCTCCGATACCTGTGCGCCACCTCTTGCACAACCCTTAAGACCTGCATCCTCAATAAGCTTTGCTGCAAAATATCCTTCCGGTCTTTTAAATGTGCTTCCGGCACTAGGATACTCAAGTGGTTGCTTCTGCCTTCTCTTAGCTGCCAGCTCTGAGATATTATTTCTTATTATATCCGGTTCACCTTTTCTTAATTTCAAAGTTGCTTCAAGAACAATCATATTGCTTTTCGCTACAATACTTGTTCTGTATCCAAGCTCAAGTTCATCTGCTGAAAGCTCCCTGATAACACCTTCATCATCAATAACCTTTGCACTGACAAGAATATCCTTGAACTCCCCGCCATAAGCACCTGCATTCATTCTTACAGCACCACCTATGCAACCCGGAATACCTGTTGCAAATTCAAATCCAGCAATTCCATTAGCAGCAAGCTGATTGCCAAGTCTTGTAAGCTTCATGCCTGCACTTGCTTTGACAAGCACTTCATCTGAATTATCCTGTGAATCCTGAAGAAACTCATAATCTGAAAAACCATCGCCAAGCTCAACTACAACTCCCCTGAAGCCTTCATCACTCACAAGAATATTACTGCCATTTCCAATAACAATATATTTAATGTCCGATTTTTTCAAAAATGCGATAACATCTGCTATCTGCTTTTCTGCCTGTGGTGTTACATAATAATCTGCAGCACCTCCGATTCTGAATGTAGTATGTGTCTTCATTAGTTCACCTGTTCTTACATTCCCGGCACCAAGCATTGATATTAATGCTTCTGATAACATTTTATTATCCATATAATCTCACTATCCTTAATACTAATTTCCAAGAATAAGCTTTGCTGCTCCATACATTCCTGCATCATTACCAAGAGCAGCCTTAACTATCTTAGTCTGTCTGCTCGCATGGAACACACATTCCTTATAATACTTATCAATAAGATTGATAAAATATTCCCCTGCGGCAGAAACTCCACCACCAATTACAAATACCTCCGGGTCAACCATTCCCGCTGCACATGCAAGTCCTTTTCCAAGATACCTGCATACATACTCTGTTACCTGTATAGCAAGGGCATCTCCTCCCTTAGCCTCGTCAAATATAACCTTTGCCGATATGTATGGCACACTTCTTAAAGATGAAGGCATGTCACTTTCTGCAAGCATACGGTTAGCCGTTCTTACAATTCCAGTTGCAGAAGCAACCTGCTCAAGACATCCCTTCTTTCCACAGTTACAGCTCTCAGTCTCACCTTCAACAAGTGGAAGATGACCTATCTCACCTGCTGCACCGTTAAATCCATAAAGAGGCTTTCCATCAATAATAACTCCACCGCCTACACCGGTTCCAATCGTCACCATTACCATGCTGTTGTATTCGCTTCCACCGCCTACCCAGAATTCTCCGAGTGCTGCCATATTGGCATCATTACCAATCTTAACAGGAATACCTGTAAGCTCAGACAGTGCATTGGCTGCATTAAATACTCCCCAGCCCAAGTTGATACATTTGTTGACAGTTCCATCCTCAAGACATGCACCAGGAAGTCCCATTCCGATTCCTGCCACATCCTCTGTTGTCATATTCATATCTGCAAGAACGCCCTTGATATACTCACTTATATCAGGCAGAATCAGGCTTCCACCCTCATCCTTTCTTGTAGGAATCTCTTCTTTTCTTAACAGCTCACCTTCTTCAGAAAATGTACCACATTTGCAGGTTGTTCCTCCAACATCAATTCCAAATATAATCTTACTCATCGTCATCCTCCCCGCCTCTCATAAGATTTTCCTGTACTCTTCTGTATAATTCCTTCGCTGCATTATATCCCATCATCTTCTGTCTGTGGTTGACCGCTGCTGACTCAACAATTACAGCAAGATTACGTCCTGGTCTTACCGGAAGCGTATGGCACACAACCTTATTTCCAAGATATTCTATATATTCTTCCTCCAGTCCAAGGCGGTCATACTCTCTGTCCTTGTTCCAGTCCTCAAGCTTGATAACCATATCAATTTCCTGAGTTTCCTTAACACTTTCAACACCGAAAAGTGTCTTGACATCAATAATACCAATGCCTCTAAGCTCTATAAAATACTTGGTAACTCCCGGTGCGCTTCCAACCAGAGTCTCGTCACTGACCTTTCTGATTTCAACCGCATCATCAGTTACAAGACGGTGTCCTCTTTTTATAAGTTCAAGTGCAGCCTCGCTCTTACCAATACCAGACTCACCTGTGATAAGTACACCTACACCATATACATCAACTAAAACACCATGGATTACGATACATGGTGCAAGCTGGACCTTCAGCCAGCGTATTACTTCTGCTGTAAATGAAGATGTTGCCTGGTCTGTCATAAGAAGAGGTATCTGATACTTAACCGCAAGTTCAATAATCTTAGGCTCTGGCTTTATACTCCTGCAGAATATAATACATGGAATATTACTTGACAAAAGCTGCATATATCTTTCATATCTCTCCTGCTCAGAAAGACTCGCAAGATAAGCATTCTCCACATTACCAATAATCTGTAATCTGTCATTATCAAACTGGTCATAAAAACCTGTAAGCTGCAAAGCCGGTCTGTTCACATCAGGCAGATTAAGCCAGATTCCTGACACATCTATCTGTGGTGTAAGATTAACAAGATTCATTTTCTGGATAACTTTAGATAACTTTACCCTCTCTTTACCATTATTCATATATTCTCTGCCTCCAAACTCATGTTTACGATTTCATATATCCTAAGTTTATCACAGACAAGCTCTAAATGCTATTATAAAAGTATTATCAATGAAAGAATTTGTATATATTCTCTGCCACATTTTCAGTAATACCATCAGCCTTCATAAGCTCATCCACTGATGCCTGCCGTATCTTTTCTATATCAAGAAAATGCTTCATAAGTGCCTTTCTTCTTACAGGTCCGATTCCTTCAATCGAATCAAGTACAGAAGATACCTGTGCCTTATCTCTTAAGCTTCTGTGATAAGTTATTGCAAATCTGTGTGCCTCATCCTGCACCCTTGTAATCAGCTTAAAGCCCTCGCTGTGCTTATCTATCGGTATCTCAATATTGTTATAATACAGACCTCTTGTGCTGTGGGTATCATCCTTTACCATACCACACACAGGAATATTAAGCCCCAGTTCCTTAAGTACATCAAGTGCAATATTCACCTGGCCGCGTCCGCCATCCATCATAATAAGGTCTGGATATCTCGAAAATCCATGACTATCCTCTAGTCCTTCCCGCTCACGCATACCCCTTGTAAAACGTCTTGTCAGAACCTCACGCATGCTCTTATAATCATCCGGTCCCTTTACTGTTCTTATCCTGAACTTGCGATAATCGTTCTTCTTTGGTTTTCCATCCTCAAAAACAACCATTGAGCCAACACTTTCAACGCCATTGGTATTAGATATATCGTAAGCCTCTGCTCTGTGAAGTGTCCCAAGTCCAAGCCAGCCGGCAATCTCTTTCATAGCTCCTGTTGTCCTGCTCTCCTCACGCTTAATCTTCTCCGCATCCTGTGTAAGAACAAGCTGGGCGTTCTTATATGCAAGCTCAACCATCTTTTCCTTGTCGCCCTTCTTAGGTGTGACAATACTTACCTTGCGACTCTTTCTTGCACTAAGCCACTGTGCTATTGTATCCGCATCCTCTATCTCGTACTGCACCATAATAATATTAGGTATAAATGGAGTTCCGCCGTAATACTGTTTCATAAATTCCGAAATAATGTCGCTCTTAGAGTCACCTTCGGCAACCTTCATATGAAAATGATCTCTTCCAAGAAGCTTGCCCTGCCTGATAAAGAACACCTGCACAACTGCGTCCTGACCGTCACTTGCACACGCAATGACATCTCTGTCATTAACATCATCTGCTGTAATCTTCTGCTTCTGTGCAACCTGCTTGACACTCATTAACAGGTCTCTGTATCTTGCAGCTTCCTCATACTCCATCTTATCAGACGCTTCCTGCATCTGCGTTGTAAGCCTGTCCATAATCTTCTTGTAATCACCATTTAAGAAAGCTACAACCTCATCAATTCTTCTTCTGTATTCCTCGCCGCTTACATATCCCTGACATGGTGCATCACACTGTCCGATATGATAATTAAGACACGGCCTGTCCTTGCCCTCATCTTTAGGCAGATTTCTGTTACAGGTTCTTACCTTATACAGTTTGCATAGAAGTTCAATAGTGTCCTTGACTGCTGCCGCAGAAGTGTAAGGACCGAAATACTTACCTGCTCCATGCTTCATCTTTCTTGCAAAAAGTACCCTTGGATACTCTTCACCAACGGTAATCTTAATAAAAGGATAACTCTTGTCATCCTTTAGCATGGTATTGTACTTAGGTCTGTGCTCCTTGATAAGATTGCACTCCAAAACAAGCGCCTCAAGTTCAGAATCTGTGATAATATACTCAAAGTACTGAATATGTGACACCATCTGCACAATCTTGGCAGACTTATTCCTGCTGCTCTGGAAATACTGCCTTACACGATTCTTTAAAATCTTCGCCTTACCTATATATATTATATTGTCCCACTTATCATGCATAATATAAACTCCCGGTTTTGCCGGGAGTTTCTTAAGCTCTTCTTCTAAATTAAACATACTATAAGCTTCTTCAATCCTCTGGCTTTCTTAAGTGCGTAGCTTCGCACCTGTCTTATAGTATTTATTATCCCAGTTATGTCAGCTTTGTCAACACATTTTACATTACCAAATCTGACCTCAAGGATTGTCTGCACTGCTTTCTCAAGTCCAATTCCCTGCAGGCTGCTTTCAGCTTCAATAATCCTGTATATATAATCCTGATAATCCTCGCTTGAAAGCCTTTCAAATCCTGAAAATGCCAGAAGCTTTTCAAGATAATTGTATAGCCTGAATAACTTTTTATCATCAGCTTTATCCGGATTAAGAAGTACATTTCTTGAGACAATCCTTAAAATGCATATCATAACCAGTACCATAACAATCAGTCCTGCAAATGCTGCAATAATATACCTGACATTGATATGTATTTTCCCTATACCTAATCCCTTAGATGTAGAAAATCCTGTTAATGAGTCATAATCATAATTATCCTCTGCCGTATTACCTACAGAACCGTTAAATTCCTGCATGCCATCATCTGTCTCAGAATCACTTTGTGTGGCTTCTGTAGATGCCTGTGTATCCTCCTCCGGCAAATCATCACCATATCCGGGAGTCGGGTCTATAGTAACCCATCCATATCCACTGATAAATACTTCAACCCATGCATGTGCTGAATTATCCATAACTATATAATTATCATAATAATCACTATTCTGTGTTCCTGAAAGGCTTGTATCAACTACATAACCGGCACAGTATCTTGTTGGAATTCCTGAACATCTTAAAATAACTGCTGCCGCCGTAGCAAAATATGTACAATATCCTCTTTTACTTTCATTAAGGAAATAATCAACTGCATTCCTGCCTTCAGGAACCTTCCCCGGACGCATTGTATATGAATAATTCTTTCTTAAATAATCGCATACATAATTAATATACTCTGCTTTTTCCACCTCGTTAGAAAATGTTCTGCTCTCAAAAATCTTTCCAACAGCCTCCCTGTCCTCATTTCGTACAGTAAGATACTGTGATTTGTTTACAAAATTTTCATATGAATCAAAAACATTGTCACTCCTGTACTTCTTCATCAACTGTCCCATCTGGGTATAATTAAGCAGGGTGCCATCTTTAATATAATATTCCACATCATTATTAAGTTCCGGATGCATTCCCTTGCTGTCCGTGAAAGTAGGTGAATAAAACTTCAATCTGTCAACCAGTGCCTGCTCATCCTTTTCCAGATTATATAATTTTCTTTTAGTAAGATTTAAAACAAAATCGTGTACATTATTTGTATAAGTATACTGCTTCTCCCTTGTATCTATCCATTTTGTCCAGTTATTAGACTCATATTCTCTTGCCTTAAAAAGACTGATATACTGCGTTGCTCCATTTGAAACAGTTTTATAAGTGCCGACTTCTTCATCATTATAATAAAGCTGGTCTATCTGTCCTATGTGTCCGTCACCAATTCCTACTGCCGCATTTACAGCCTCTTCATTAACGCTCTCCTCACTCCTGCCATCAAGGTCAACACCGAATTGGTCATAAGCAAAATCACTTACCATGTCTCTCGCATTTTCAAAAAAATCACTTCTTGAATATGCTGATTCTGGCATTATAATCAGAACAATGCCTGCTACAACAAAAGAGGCTATCACCATAATATTTGCATTAGTATTGCGTTTTTTTCTTTTCCCCAGTGCCATTGAATCAAATATGAATAGAATACTAAACACGATGCTTATTGTAGGTGGAATGATTACTGCAGCAACAAAAACAGCTAATACAGGAATTACAATAATTAACGAAAACAGCATATTTGTAAATACATTAACTTCCAAGGCTGCCAGTATTGCTATAAACATAATCCACAGAATCAATGTGATTAATACCACATTTCCTGCATCTGCCTTAGAATATAACAGTTCATCGGTTTGACCTAAATCCGCAGCTGCCTTGTCCATAAACATATATGTTATAGTCTTCGTTCCATTATAAATATTCTTTATATTGATAATGCCATATATATCTACAGGTACAAGCAATGCAACGAATCTGTGCCATCTTGAACCTGCAGATAATATGATTGTATCAAGCACAGAAAAAAGAGCTGACACCATCATAACCAGCCCAAGTCCTGCATAATTTTCTGTTACAGAAACGAATACCGACGAAACGCCTGCTGTCCCCAAAAATGTTATAAGTATACGCAATATTAATTTATTAGTATCAATAATCCGCCCTTTTTTCATGCATACCCTCTTATATGTTAATCATTATTGTCTGTTATAATAACCGGTTCGGAAATCATTTCCAGTTCTTCCCGCTTATATAAATCCTGACACACTTTATTAACTGCATTATCACTACATTTAAGATGCATAATTCCCATAATCGCTGACATACAGCTCCCCCTGTCTGAAAACCTGTATTCCACGATTTCTCCAGCACCTTCATCCCAGCCTGCGAACTCACATTGTACCCCTGACTTTAAATACTCAAGTCCCTGTGAGAATGCCCGCTTATATATCCTGTTCATTCTTATAAGCTGTTTTTTACCAGACGCATATCCTGTATCCACAACTATAATTAATGTTTTAAGCACATCATCATTGTACTCTTTAACTATAAAATCGTCCTCTGGCAGAATACTGCTTTTCTTCCAGTGAATAATTCTTGGACTGTCACCATCCCTGTATTCCCTGAGCTCGGTAATCTCATCACCTGCATTTTTAAAATGCAATGATATATTCTCATCATCCTTGCTGTACACACCATCTGTCCACTGAACCTGAACTGGTACATCTTCAGGAATTATACATACACTGCTCATTCCGGCAAAATCTTTTTTCATATGAAAAAACCCCAGATAATCTGATATATCTATAGACTCAACTCCTATATACATATATCCACAGAAATCTGCCGGGAGCTCAATCACTCCGGCAGATTTTGATAATCCCGATTTAACTCTTATTAATGAATGAAATTCATCACCTGTATGATAATACTTATACTTTATATTGATTGTTCCATTAACAAAACTTAAATTGCTCTTGGCTCTCTTTATAAGCCTTATCTTTACTTTATTCCCCTGAACAACAATGTTTTGCTTTACCTGAAGGCTTATTCCCAGACCGGCAGCTGATAATACATACATTATCCATGAACATAAAGGAATAGCTATAATCAGCATAAGCATTATAAATACCTGATATTCGACATAAAAGATATTAATACCAAGCACAGTTAAAAGACAGCCAAGATATAGAATTTTCCTCTTCATATTAATTATCCTTACTACTGTATCTTAGGAACAGGTATACCTTTTAAAATATCCTGTATCGCTTTCCCTGCCGCATCATTTCCAGCTGCTCCGATAACATCCATTACCATTCTGTGTGCAAATGTCTCAACTATAATATTCTTAATATCTGATGGAAGCACATATGTATTTCCTCTTAAAAATACTTCTGCCTTTGCCATTGCAATAGCAGCTATGCTTCCTCGTGGAGAAACCCCCTGAACAATGCCGTCCCTGCTTCTTGTTTTACTTGCAATCATGGCAACATAATTGTATATTGAATCATCAACATATATATCTGCAACAGCATTTCTTATTCCCTGTATATCCCCATTCTCTAATACACACTGTGACATATCTGCTCTCTTATAATTCTCAGATTGTGTCTTCATAATAACCACTTCATCCTCTATTGACGGATATCCCATTGAAAGCCTTATCATGAATCTGTCCATCTGTGATTCAGGAAGCTTCTGCGTTCCAATCGAACCAACTGGATTCTGTGTCGCAATAACCATAAAAGGATCCGGAAGGTCATATGTTGCGCCATCAACCGTCACCTTATATTCCTCCATTATCTGTAACAGAGCTGATTGTGTCTTAGGCGATGTTCTGTTAATTTCGTCTGCCAGAAGCACATTACACATGGTTGCTCCATGCTTGAATTCAAACTGTCCTGTCTGTCTGTTATACATTGAAAAACCTGTTATATCAGACGGCATAACATCCGGTGTGAACTGTATTCTGTTATATTCAAGGCCTAATGCATTTGCAAATGCCTGTGCCATCGTTGTTTTACCAACTCCCGGAATATCATCAAGAAGCACATGTCCGCCTGCAATAATAGCCATATACACTTTACAGATTACATCGTCCTTCCCTATAACAGACTTCTTAACTTCTCTTAAAACTGCTTTAGATTTTTTTAAGTAATAATTATTATCGTTCATTTTATCCCCCAAAAGCATTGTTTTATTTAGTATTAATGTCAAGCTCCAGTTTATCATATGGCATCTGATTAATTTGAACCGTCAGCATACCATCCTTATTAATCGTATATGTAACAGTAACATATATATCCGACTTTCCTGAAGCTATGTATGATTCCAGTGAATCACTTATTGCTTTATATATTCTCTCTTCTACAGAATACAGCCTTGTATTATTATAATACATCTCAACTGGTACATTACACATAAGGGTTGTGCCTTCACCAATAGACAATGTATCGGTTCTGTTCTGGTATGTTAATCCATCTATCTGTGATGCACCTGAGCTGAATCTTCCCCTGATATTACTAATATCTGCTGACTCTATATTGCCATATAAAATCTGATAACTATCCTGTGAAATCTCAGCATCAGTACTATCATTATCTTTCACATAAACTCCATCCGGTCCGTCTGCGCTTCCTGTTGCAAGCGGATTCTGACTTCTCCTGTAAGAATCTTTCCTTACACTTGAATAATTATTAACTGTCGTTATAAATATTACCACTGCTGCTACAGCTACAACAACCGGTATAATCTTCGTCACCGGAATACCTTGCCTTACTGGTTTTAATTCTACTATTTTATCACTTGTATGTATAGTCTTATCCTTAGAATCATTGAATAATTCGGATTTATCCAAAATTATATCTATCTGGTTTCTTATCTTTTGCTTATCTGGATATTTTATTCTACTCAAGATAATCCCACTCCTTTCTGACTCTTTTAAGCATCGCGTAATACCTGCTCTTCACTGTGCTTAGTTCAACCCCCTGCCTTGCACTAATCTCACTAAAGGTATAACCCTCATACACCTTTAGTCTGAAGGTCTCCCATTCACAATTCTTATGATGACCATACATCTTTTCCATCTCTTCATATGAAAGCTTGTCAAGCACACTTGTCTCCGTACCTGCTCTTTCATCTGCTGTTTCAGGTACAGTATCATCCATAATCTGGGTAACAATACTCTCATGATACTGCCTGCTCCTGAAATAATCTGTGACCTTGTTGTCAGCAATTCTTGTAAGCCATGTCTTAAATGAAGCTTTTGCATCATTAAAGGTTCCCAACCCTTTTAATGCCGCAATAAATGTCTCCTGCGTGATATCCATCCCAACCTCTTCATCTTTAAGTTTAATATAAATGTGCTTATATACACATTTGTAATAACGGCTTACAAGTTCATCTGCCGCTTTTCTGTCATTATTATCAAGGATTCTTTTTATCAGTTCGACATCCTGACCTTTAGACAGCAAACCCATCTACTCACCCCCGGTTACTATGTATTACATACTAAAAACAACTATCTTTTGTTCTTTCATTGATATATACGGAACAACTTTTAAAAAGGTTTAAAAAATTAAAAAAAATCCTTTATGCATAAAAATTTGTTACACATA
>OHUE01000561.1_pt1 | contig 20324 bp, 16 predicted proteins | sample 1579111 | NCBI WGS metagenome assembly OHUE01 (sample SAMEA3879524, study PRJEB24766) | human gut metagenome | biome: human-associated habitat; feature: feces | place: USA | collected 1985/1987 | reverse complement strand
ACATTTTTTGCAAGAAAATATATAAAGTCGTTGTTTCTTTTTGTAATGATTCATATAGTACTTATTGCAGCAGCAATTATGCTTGGAAGAACAGATGCTGAAAGTACGGCATATTTTGTAAGTGTGTTTGTTGTATGTGTACGATCTGTAAGTGTAAGGATTGCTAATGTAAGAAAAACTGAATATATGAAGGAGTCGCGGTTCAGCACTAAAACAGAAGATGTTAATGATGATGAAAAGAAAGCGGTAATGCAGACAACAGAGAGAATGTCAGTGGTGTATTGCATTGTTATGATTGTTGGAAGTACACTTGGCGGACAGAATGGCAGTACAAAACTTGAAAGTTTTGAATCATTGATGTTTGCCCTTTTTATAATTCTTTTCCTTATAGGGAATCAGCTTAAAGGAGTTAATGATTTATTTATAAGTAATACAGGTAAATCTGAATTCCCAGCAAGAAGAATAACAGGCATTAATATGGCAACTGTGGCTGTTGTAGCTGTATTAATGATAATGGGAATGCTTCTGTTCTACAGAGGAGATGGTGGTAATATATTTGCACTGATGGGAAGTATTTTAGGTGTAGTATTCAGACCGCTTCTTAAATTGCTGCTCATGCTTATGAAAGAAAATGACGAAGCTCTGCCTCAGCAGCCAACTCAACCAATCAATAAGGATGATGCTTTGTATGACGAAACAGAGATAAAAGAATATGCGGATAATCCTGTTATGCAGGCAGTTTTCGTTGCTTTCACAGTGGTTATTATTACAGGGTTAATGATTGCTGTTATATATGTTATTGTAAGATATGCGAGAAAGTTCAAGGAATCAAGGGATGATAATGGAGATGAGGTTGAATTCATAGGAACAGGCAGGCATGAAAGAAAAATCAGAAGGTCTAAGCGTGCTGTGGAGAAAACCAATCTTGCGGTTAATATGCAATATAGAAAAGCATTTAAAAAGGCAGCGATGCTGGATAAGAGAAAAGAAAAGATGGCTGCAGACAGTTTGGTTTATATGCAGCCTGAGGATATCACAAGAAATAATATTACTTCAAATGCTGCGACTGCTGAAAGAATTACAAGAAGTTATGAAAAAGCCAGATATTCTGATAAGAATATTTCCAAAGAAGAACTTGAATTTATGCTTGACTTTATAAAAAATGACAAGTATAATAAGCGTACATAATAAGTAAATGCTGTGAAGAGGACTATTAGATAGGAACCAGAGTCAGAGAACTGCCGGGTGGTGCGAGGCAGTCGAAGGAACTTATTGAACTCGCCTTGGAGCTGCTACCTGAAATCATTATGAGAAGTAGGAGTAGCCGGAAGCCAACCGTTATAGTGGACAGAATATAATGCAATATGCACGTATTCGGTGAGAGCGCAATTATTAATTGCGAATAAGAGTGGTAACGCGTGAGATTTATCTTTCGTCTCTTTGGGTGGAATTGCCCATGGACGAAAGATTTTTTTATGCTTATCTTTGAGAAAGCTTTTACTTATTAACCATATATATTTTTTCAGGAGGTTTTATAAATGTTTGATTACAGACAGTATGAAAGAGGCTATTTTATGCCACCAGTTAAGTGCAATGACTGGGTTAACAAAGAGTATGTTGATAAGGCACCAATCTGGTGTTCGGTTGATTTAAGAGATGGTAACCAGGCTCTTGTTGAACCTATGAGTCTTGATGAAAAGCTTGAATTCTTCCAGATGTTAGTTGAAGTCGGATTTAAGGAAATTGAGATTGGTTTCCCTGCAGCTTCTGAGACAGAATATGAGTTCTGCCGTACACTTATTGAGAAGAATATGATTCCTGATGATGTTACAATTCAGGTGCTTACACAGGCAAGACCGCATATTATTAAGAAGACTTTTGAAGCTGTAAAGGGTGCACCAAGAGCGATTGTACATGTATACAATTCGACATCTCTTGCACAAAGAGAGCAGGTATTCAGAAAGTCTAAGGAAGAGATTAAGCAGATTGCAGTAGATGGAGCGAAGCTTCTTAAGGAACTTGCAGACAAGACAGAGGGCAACTTCTCATTCAAGTACAGTCCTGAGAGCTTCTCACAGACAGAGGTTGATTATGCACTTGATGTATGTAATGCGGTTATTGATGTATGGCAGCCTACACCGGAGCATAAGGCTTATATTAATCTCCCTACAACAGTTGAATGTGCAATGCCTCACGTATTTGCAAGCCAGGTAGAGTATATGTCCAAGAATATGCATAACCGTGATTCAATCATTCTTTCAATTCATCCGCATAATGACAGAGGCTGCGGCATCAGCGATGCAGAGCTTGGTGTGCTTGCAGGTGCGGACAGCGTTGAAGGTACTCTGTTCGGCAATGGTGAGAGAACAGGTAATGTAGACATTATGGTACTGGCAATGAATATGTATTCACAGGGCTTTGATCCTAAACTGGACCTGTCAGATATGCCGGGTATTGCAGCAACATATGAGAGACTTACACAGATGAATATACATATGCGTCATCCTTATTGCGGTAAGCTTGTATTTGCTGCATTCTCAGGTTCTCATCAGGATGCAATTGCCAAGGGAATGGAGTGGAGAAAAGAAAAAGACATGGATCACTGGAATGTGCCATATCTGCCAATTAATCCTGAAGATGTAGGACGTACATATGACAGCGATGTAATAAGAATAAACAGCCAGTCAGGTAAGGGTGGAGTCGCATATGTGCTTGATCAGAGCTTCGGAATTAAGGTGCCTAAGAAGATGAGAGAGGATCTTGGATACGCAGTCAAGGCTGTATCTGATGTTGAGCATAAGGAACTTTCACCTGAAGAGATTCATGATATATTTGAGAAGAGATATAAGAAGTTCGTACCTGATTTTGATATTGTCGAGGTACATTTCAGACAGGTTGACGGTATCCAGACAACTGTAACTGTAGAGCAGGATGGAGTAAGGAGCGTTATCGAAGCAGGCGGTAACGGCCGTCTTGATGCAGTTAGCAATGCACTTGCAAAGCATTTTGACAGATCATGCAGAATTATCTGCTATGAGGAGCATGCACTTCAGGATGGTTCTGATTCAAGTGCTATCGCTTATGTGGGAATTGAAGGCGGCGATGGCAGGAACTACTTTGGTATAGGTGTAGATCCCGATATTATCAGAGCCTCAATTGACGCGCTTGTATCAGCTATGAACAGGAGCATGCAGTAAATGAAGCCGGACAGAATTGTGCTTGCAAGCGGTTCGCCAAGAAGAAAGCAGCTGCTTGAGCAGGTTGGCATGAAGTTTGATATTATTGTAAGTGATGTTGAGGAAATAGTGACAAAGACGCTTCCGAAAGATGTGGTTTGTGAACTGTCTGCGCAGAAGGCGCAGGCAGTATATGACCGGCTGGAAGATACAAAGAATGTACTTGTTATAGGTGCGGATACTGTTGTAAGTGCAGAGAACAGGATACTTGGTAAGCCTCATGACAGGGATGATGCATTCAGGATGCTTAAGCTGATTCAGGGAGAAAGCCACAGTGTATTCACGGGAGTGACACTGATTCATAATGATACGGCAGAGACATTTGCTGTAGAGACAAAGGTTCATGTAATGCCGATGACTGATGAGCAGATATATGCATATATAGATACTAAGGAGCCTATGGACAAAGCGGGTGCATATGGAATACAGGGGCGCTTTGCCGCATATGTAAGCGGAATAGACGGAGATTATAATAATGTTGTGGGGCTGCCTGTAGCAGCAATATGTGATAAACTCAGGAGTGACGGATATGAGATATAAAGCATGCATCTTTGACCTTGATGGTACGACAACCGATTCTGTCGGAGCAATTGCGCATACAGCGAATCTTGTGCTTGAAAAATACGGACTGCCTGCACAGCCGGAAGAAGCATATAAGCATTTTGCGGGAGACGGTCAGTTTGAACTCATTAAAAGAGCATTGAGAGCTGCGGGAGACACTAAGCTTGAATATTATGATGCTGTTATGGCAGATTACATTGAAGAGTTCAGGACAGGCTGTACCTACAACGTTGTTCCTTATGACGGGATACTGCCAATGCTTGAAGAACTTAAGCGTATGGGGATAAAGACTGCAACACTCAGTAACAAGAGGCATGATAATGTTATACACGTAGTTGAAACGGTATTCGGAGACGGACTTTTTGATGTTGTGATGGGGCAGTCCGATGACATCCCCAAAAAACCGGCACCAGACGGAGTATATAAAATTCTTGACAAGCTGGGTGTTGATGTATCACAATGTCTGTATATCGGAGATACTAATACGGATATATTCACGGGAAAGAATGCCGGAGCTGATACTGTCGGAGTAACATGGGGCTTCAGAGGAAGAGAAGAACTTGAAGAAGCCGGAGCTGTATATATCGTAGATTCTCCTGAACAGATATTGGAGATATGCAGATGATTAAGTTTATTGCCAGTGATTTGGACGGAACTATATTACAGAATAAGGCACAGCATGTTGATGATACAACAATGCAGGTTATCAGGCAGCTGGTAGACAAAGACATGCTGTTTGCACCGGCAAGCGGAAGACAGCGTGAGAGTCTTAAGAAGCTTTTTGCACCTGTTGCTGATAAGCTTGTATATATATCGGAGAATGGGGCGCTTGTAAGTTACAAAGATACAATTATCAATAAGATGCCTATTGAACGCAGCCTTGCGATGGATATGATTGCGGATATTGATTCAATAGAGAATTGTGAAGTGCTTGCGTCAGGCGAGCATTATGCATATATACGCCCCAAGTCTGAGCTGTTTCTCAACAGGATGACTAAGGTTGTCAATTATGAGACGCGTATAGTAAAGAGCTTTGATGAGATAGATGAAGATATCATAAAGGTATCTGTGTGTGATATCAGCGGTATAGACAACTCACAGAAGCATTTTCATGATATGTGGGGAGATAAGGCGAGCGTTGCGGTATCGGGAGATCTGTTCCTTGACCTTACGGCCAAGGGTGTTAACAAGGGTGTAGGAATAAAAAAGATTCAGGAATATTTTGGATTGTCCGCGGATGAGTGTATGGCATTCGGAGATAATTACAATGATATTGAGATGCTTGAGAGTGTGACGCATTCATATGCAATGGAGAATGCAGTTGATGAGATAAAAAGACATGCTGCCAACGTCACGCCATCGGTTGAGAGCGTTATAAGAAAATTATGCAATTAGAATGAAAATCGGCACTTTGTGCTTGTATACAAACCTGAGATGCCATGAAAAAGGCAGGAATGAGGATTTATTATGGATGAGAGAGATTTAAGAATATGTGCAGAATATTTTCTTGAGCATCAGAATCAGCTTTTTGATGAACCTGTTGCTGAGAATATGGAGGAAGCCTGTGAATTTCTTGATGAATGTATGGCACAGGTGTTTAATGATATTCATGAGGTAAAGGATTATTTTGAAGATGCCGGAATGGATGTAGATGGAATGGATGATGATGAGATACGCGGGCAGATGGAAGTATTTTCGCTTCCTGACGGAAGATATCTTATAGTGGAAGGCTGATTAATAAGGACAGGCAATCAGGAAGCAGATATGCAGAAAATCAGAGTTATATGTGTGGGGCGTATCAAAGAAAAGTTCTACACACAGGCAGTAGAGGAATATTCAAAGAGACTGTCACGGTATTGCAGGCTGGAGATTACGGAGCTGGCAGATGAGAAGACGCCTGATAACGCAAGTGATGCGATGAATGACAGAATTAAGGAAAAAGAGGGAGACCGCATTCTGGCGGCAATCCCTGAAGGAGCTTATGTAATAGCACTCGCAATTGAAGGCAGGATGTGCGATTCTGTTGAACTTTCAAAAAAGCTCGAAAGTCTAGGTGTAGAAGGACACGGAAGTATTGTGTTTATAATCGGTGGCTCACTCGGACTTGACAGAAGAGTGCTCGACAGGGCTGATTATAAGCTGAGCTTTTCACGGATGACATTTCCGCACCAGCTTATGAGAGTAATTCTTCTTGAACAGGTATACAGGGCGTACAGAATAAGCAACAATGAGCCTTATCACAAATAAAAACAACATAATGCACAAAAAATACCAATAAATAGTATATATTTGTTGGTATTTTTGTATTTTGTGCTATTTTTAAACGGATACCGTGTACCGCAGATGAGGAAAGCTCAGAATCCGGTGCATGGTATCCGTTTTTATGCGCTGGTTATGTGATTTATATCCTATATTGTTATTACCGAAGCATTTTCATAAGAAATGCCTTTTAATAAAAATTATATTATTTTTTGAAATAGTTAGGAAAGTTCTCTTTGAGAGTGTTGAAGTTCTCAATGTAACGAGTCATGTGAAGCTTTGCAATCCGTGCTGCCTTCTCTTTGTCATGCTGTTCAATGGCAGTCACAAGCTCCTGATGATCATGGATTATATTGTCGGTCTTGTGGCATTTGACGCTTAAGATGGATGTACGGTCAAAGTGCGGTGAAGCACTTTCGATAAGTTCAAGCCAGAAAGATTTGCCACACATCTTATAAATCATTGCGTGGAATTCTTTGTCGAGCAGGAGAGTTTTCTCATCATTGCCGCGGGATATGTACATCTGCCACATTGCGATATTCTCCCACAGCTTATCTATCTGTGTCGGAGTCAATACATCACATGCCATTACAGCAAGCTCGGCTTCAAGAATTGAGCGTAACTGACGTACTTCCTCAACAAGGTCTGCATCAATGTATGAGACAAATGCGCCAATTTTGGGACGTATATCTATAAGCTGCCTTGATGCAAGGTCAAGCTCGGCTTCTCGTACAGGACTGCGGCTCACACTGAATAATGTGCAAAGCTGTGGAATATCAATCTGTTCGCCGGGAATGAGATTCACATTGACGATGTTATATGTAAGCTGTCTTAAGACATAGTCTTTGGCTGATTCTTCGGATAATCTGTCAGATACAGTAATCATTATACCCTCCATAGCGTAATAGTATGAAATGTATGCGTAAACATGCGGATGTATGAAACTTGCTACTATTAAAATAACATGTTATAATTCATTTTTAAAGAAAAATGTGATAAAATATTTATTTAGAGTTCGGTTTTTGCCTGTGTGCAAATCCGGAATGCCATAAGAGACGGCAGGAATGGAGAAGCAAGATGAATATTATAGTTGTTGGCTGTGGTAAAGTCGGTTACACACTGGTAGAGCAGCTGAATAATGAAGGTCATTCAGTAACCCTTATAGATAAGAATCAGGCAGCACTTGAAAAAGCAGTTGCAAAACTCGATGTACTCGGAATATATGGTAATGGAAGCAGTTACCGTGTGCAGGAGGAAGCAGGTGTATCTAATGCAGATCTGCTTATTGCAGTTACCAATCAGGATGAAGTAAATCTGCTCAGCTGCCTTATAGCAAAGCAGGCAGGGCATTGCCAGACAATAGCAAGAGTGCGTAATCCGGAATACTATGAAGAGATTAATTTTATAAAGGAAGAACTGAAGCTTGCTATGGCTATTAATCCGGAACGCTCAGCGGCATATGATATATTAAGGCTTTTGCAGATACCATCGGCAATGGAAGTCGATACATTTGCAAGAGGAAGAATTAATCTTATCAGCTTCAAGATACCTGATTATTCTCCACTTGACGGAAAAAAGATTATGGATGTATCCGGAATCCTGGGTAATAATGCATTGTTCTGCGTTGTTCAAAGAGACGGGGAAGTGATTATACCAAGTGGTAATACAGTACTTCACTCAAAAGATAAGGTGTCTGTTGTAATGCCTCTGAGTGAGATGCCGGATTTCTTTGACAGAATAAAGCTTGCTAACAGACCGATAAAGAGTGTTATGATTGCAGGAGGTGGAAGCATATCATTCTATCTTGCCAAGGAGCTTATTAAAGCGAATGTACAGGTTAAGATATTTGAGACTGACAGGGCAAGGTGCGAGGTGTTAAGCGAGCAGCTTCCGGAAGCCGTTATTATCAACGGTAATGCGGTAGATGAGAGCCTGCTGGATGAGGAAGGTGTAAGACAGACGGATGCATTCGTGGCGCTTACCAATATGGATGAAGAGAATATCATGTTGTCGCTGTATGTTAACAGCATATCAGATGCTAAGCTTATAACTAAGATTAACAGGCTTTCTTTTGAGGAAGTTATTAATGGAATGCCTCTCGGAAGTGTTGTATGCCCTAAGAATATTACGGCAGAAAAGATAATAAAGCATGTAAGATCTATGCAGAATTCCGCTGATTCAAGTAATGTTGAATCACTGTACCGCCTTATGGATAATAAGGTTGAGGCACTTGAATTCAATGTAAGAGAATGTGGTGAGAATAAGGCTCTTATAGGCAGGACACTTATGGAATTAAAGCTTAAGAAGAATCTTCTTATATGTTCAATTAACCGTGACGGCAGGATAATAACACCAAGCGGTAAAGATACTATAGAAGTCGGAGATACTGTTGTTGTAGTTACAAGTAATCTTAACCTTTCCAGAATAAGCGACATTCTTGAATAGGAGCTGTAATAATGAACTATGGTATTATTCGTTATATAATAGGTAAAGTTATAGAGATTGAAGGTGCATTCTTTGTCATACCGGTGCTCACGGCACTTGTATATCATGAATGGAGCGGACTTGGAGTGTATGTGCTGCTTGCATGTCTTTATATGTTTGCAGGATTTATCATGTCATCAAAAGAACCGGGGAAGAAGGAATTCTATGCAAGAGAAGGATATGTACTTGCAGCGCTTGCGTGGATTATTATGAGTATTCTCGGTGCCATTCCGTTTGTGATTACAGGAGACATACCATCTATGGCTGATGCAGTCTTTGAGATTGCATCGGGATTTACAACAACCGGAGCAAGTATTCTTACAAGTCCGGAGCCTCTGCTTAAGTGCAATCTTATGTGGAGAAGCTTTTCACACTGGATAGGAGGAATGGGAGTCCTTGTATTTCTTATAGCAATACTGCCTTCAGGCGGTGGTGAAAGCATATATATAATGAGGGCAGAGAGTACGGGACCATCTGTCGGAAAGATTGTTCCGAGAATTAAGCAGACATCCAAGATACTCTATGAAATATATACCGCACTTACGTTTATTCTTTTTGTACTGCTGGTGCTTGGAAGAATGCCGGTATTTGATGCAATCTGTCTTACATTTGGTGCTGCCGGAACCGGTGGATTTGGTATACTTGCAGACAGCGTGGCATCATATAACACATACTGTCAGGTTGTGATAACAATATTCATGCTGCTGTTCGGTGTGAACTTTACATTTTTCTATATGCTTCTTATAGGCAAGGCCAGGGATGCATTCAGGATGGAAGAAGTCAGGGGATATCTGGCAATATATTGTGCGATAACACTGCTTATCACGCTCAATCTGTGGGCGCAGAACGGACATTTCATGCATCAGCTTCAGCAGGTGTCGTTCCAGACATCATCTGTTATGACAACAACCGGATACTCAACACAGGATTTTAATGCCTGGCCACAGTTCTCCAAGATACTTATGGGGCTTCTCATGGCAATCGGAGGATGCACGGGAAGCACAGGCGGAGGAATAAAAGTATCAAGAATTCTGGTATATGTAAAGGGAATAATTAAGGAGATATCAGAACAGGTTCATCCGAGGCGTGTTAAGGTTCTTAGGGTGGATGGCAAGAGAGTTGATGATTCGATACTCAGGGCAATATATATATATCTTGCCCTGTATACGCTTATATTTGTCATATCACTTGTTATCGTGGGAATTGACGGATATGACTGGGAGACTACATTCTCAGCGGTTCTTGCGACAATCAATAATATCGGTCCCGGATTCGGCCTTGTCGGGCCGACAGGCAATTTTGGAATGTTTTCCGTTATGTCGAAGCTTGTGCTTACGTTTGACATGATTGCAGGAAGACTGGAGCTTATTCCTTTATTCGTGCTCCTTATGCCGGATACATGGAAGAAAAATGGTTAATAAGCGCATGGCGCAGGAATGGAGATTACAGTGAAGAGACGCAGAAAAAGACTGGTTCGTATTATTGCAGCACTGGCAGTGCTTGCACTTATCTTTATATATAAAGGAATGTTTAACGGCAAAGGTCTGTACTTTACAACGGGCTTTGGCAGACATGAGATACTTCAGGCAGGCAGTCAGAAAGCATATGATTATGAAGCATCAATTCTTTTTGCAGATGTCAGGAAGCAGTATGAGTCGCTGTTCGGAAGCGATGTGTGGAGCCGTGAGATAGACGGTCAGAGTTTTGAAACATACGCAAGGCAGCAGGTACGGACTAAGCTGATACGTGTTGCGTATATGAATGAACTTGCGGACAAAAGAGGCGTTGTTCTTAACAGGGAAGAAAGCGCTAATATAAGTAAGGCAGCAAAAGAATATCTTGCATGTGTTGATGACGCATCTGCTAAAAGGCTGGGACTTACGCAGGAGCAGATTGAGCAGATGTTTACGAAGTTTGCAATAGCATCACGGCTTTATAATGACATGACTGCCAACCTGCAGACAGAAGTAAGTGCCGATTATGCGAGGGTAATCACAATCCAGTATATAAGTGCCGATTCAGAGAATTTAATAAATAGCGCCAAGACAAGACTTGATGGCGGAGAGAGCTTTTTCTATGTTGCAAGGGATATTAATAACGGCGGAGATTATGAGTGTGAATTAAGACGCGGCGAGATGGAAAAAGAATTTGAAGAGGCTGCATATAATCTTGCAACCGGTGAGACAAGCCAGATTGTAAGCTGCAAAGGAAGATATTATATCATCAGGTGCGTAAGTGATAATGAGAAGACAAAGACCGAGGCTAATAAGAATGATATAATCGAAGCAAGAAAGCTTGAAGAATTTAATAAGAATTTTGAGGAATATGAAGGCTCAATATATCTGCATTTTAATGATAAGCTGTGGGATAAGACAGACTTTAATACGGTGAATGAAAACACGGCTTTTGAAGATGTATTCAACAAATATTTCAAGTAGAAGATTCAATATAGAAATGGAGAAAGTATGGCTGGAAATAAATATGATGAGAGCAGTATATCAATCCTTGAAGGGCTTGAGGCTGTAAGAAAAAGACCCGGAATGTATATCGGCAGCGTGGGCACCAAGGGATTGAATCACCTTATTTATGAAATTGCTGATAATGCCGTTGATGAGCACCTTGCGGGATTCTGTTCGGAGATTACGGTAACACTTAATGCCGATGGTTCGGCAACAATTGCTGATAACGGGCGCGGTATACCTACGGGAATACATCCCAAGGCAGGAATATCAACAGTTGATGTAGTATTTACAATGCTTCATGCCGGGGGCAAGTTCGGTGATGGAGGATATAAGATATCAGGCGGTCTTCACGGCGTTGGCGCATCTGTCGTCAATGCCTTATCTGTGTGGCTGGAAGTTACAATAAAAAGAGATGGCATAGTATGGCATCAGCGTTATGAAAAGGGCAGGAGAACAGGAGAACTTACACAGACCGGAACATGCCGTAAGCACGATACCGGCTCTACGATTACATTTCTTCCTGACGGAGAGATATTTGAGAAGACAGTATTCAAGGCGGAAGCTATAAAGAGCCGTCTGCATGAGACTGCGTATCTTAATCCCGGACTTACAATCCATTTTGAGGACAAAAGGCATATAGAGACACCTGGGGATGACATAGAGACTTTTCATGAAGAAGACGGGATCAAGTCATATATAAAGGATCTCAACGAAGGAAAAGAGTGTATACATGATATAATATATTTTAAGAAGAAGCGTGAAGGAATAGAGGTAGAGGCTGCATTCCAGTTCGTAAATGAGTTCGAGGAGAATGTCCTCGGCTTCTGCAACAATATATATACGCAGGAGGGCGGAACTCATATAACGGGCTTTAAGAGCAAGTTCACAACAATAATTAACCAATATGCAAGAGAACTTGGAATTCTGAAGGATAAGGATGCTAACTTTACGGGACTTGATGTGCGTAACGGAATGACGGCAATTATTGCAGTCAAACACCCGGAACCGAGATTTGAGGGACAGACCAAGACGAAGCTTGATAACCCTGATGCGGGCAAAGTGGTTGCAGAGATAACGGGAGAGGAGCTTCAGTTATTTTTTGATAAGAATCTTGAGACACTTAAGAGTGTTATTGCATGAGCTGAAAAGTCAGCTAAGATAAGGAAGGCTGAGGAAAAGGCTAAGACCAACATGCTTGTCAAGCCGAAGTTCTCATACGATACCAATGGCAAGCTTGCCAACTGTGAGAGCCGCAATCCTGAGGAATGTGAAGTGTTCATTGTAGAGGGAGACTCAGCCGGAGGTTCCGCAAAGACTGCACGTAACAGAAGAACACAGGCGATACTTCCTATAAGGGGTAAGATACTTAATGTTGAGAAGGCGTCAATAGACAAGGTGCTTGCCAATGCAGAGATAAAGACAATGATAACGTCATTTGGCTGCGGCTTCCTTGAGGGATACGGCAATGATTTTGATATAAGCAGATTAAGATATAACAAGATAATAATTATGACGGATGCAGATGTTGACGGTGCACATATTGATACGCTGCTGCTTACATTTTTCTACAGATTTATGCCGGAGCTTATCAATCAGGGCCATGTGTATATTGCAACGCCGCCTCTTTATAAGGCGATACCTAAGAAGGGCGAGGAGCAGTATATATATGATGATAAGGCTCTTGAAAAATACCGTAAGACACATACAGGAGCTTTCACGCTGCAGCGCTACAAGGGACTTGGTGAGATGGATGCGCAGCAGTTGTGGGAGACAACACTTAATCCTGAGACAAGAATATTAAAGCAGGTGGAGATAGAGGATGCGAGAATGGCAACGGAAGTAACATCAATGCTTATGGGAAGCGATGTTGCACCGAGACGTGAATTTATCTATACACATGCAAATGAAGCAGAGATAGATGCGTAATTATGCTTCTTAATGATAGAAATGGAGACCATAATGGCAGAACAGATAGTAAAAACAGAATATTCTGAGCTTATGCAGAAGTCATACATAGATTATTCAATGAGCGTTATTACGGCGAGAGCTCTTCCTGATGCCAGGGACGGACTTAAGCCCGTACAGCGCCGTGTGCTCTATGCTATGGATCAGCTTGGACTTAATTATGATAAGCCACACCGTAAGTCGGCGCGTATAGTCGGAGATACAATGGGTAAATACCACCCTCACGGGGACAGTTCAATATATGAGACGCTTGTTGTGCTCGAACAGGATTTTAAGAAGGGGATGGCACTTGTTGACGGACATGGCAACTTCGGTTCAATAGAAGGTGACGGGGCCGCAGCCATGCGATATACTGAAGCTAAGCTTAAAAAATTCACTCAGGATGTATATCTCGCAGATCTTGATAAGGATGTTGTTGATTTTATTCCTAACTTTGATGAGACTGAAAAGGAGCCGGAGGTTCTTCCGGTAAGAGTACCGAATCTTCTCATTAATGGTGCTGAAGGTATTGCTGTTGGTATGACAACCAATATACCTACACACAACCTTGGGGAAGTGGTTGATGCATGCTGTGCATATATGGATGACGAGAATATAACAACTGAAGGGCTTATGGAGTATGTCATAGGACCGGATTTTCCGACAGGAGGACTTGTTGTCAATAAGAGCGAGCTTCCCGCAATATATGAATCAGGCACTGGTAAGATCAAGCTCCGCGGCAAGGTTGTATTTGAACCGGCAGCAAAGAAGTCAGAGCGTGATAAGCTTGTCATAACTGAGATTCCATATACAATGATAGGCGCCAATATTGGTAAGTTTCTGTCAGATGTAATTGACCTTGTTGAGACCAAGAAGACATCTGATATTGTAGATATTTCTAACGAATCGTCCAAGGAAGGAATCAGAATCGTACTTGAGCTTAAGCGTAATGCAGACGTTGAAAAGCTTAAGAATATGCTCTATAAAAAGACAAAGCTTGAAGATACATTTGGTGTAAATATGCTCGCAATCGTTGATGGAAAGCCTGAGACATTAGGACTTAAGTCAATAATAAAGCACCATATTGATTTCCAGTATCAGCTTGCAACAAGAAAATACAATACGCTTCTTGCAAGGGAACGTGACAATAAAGAGATTCAGGAAGGTCTTATTAAGGCGTGTGACATAATAGACCTTATCATAGAGATATTAAGAGGCTGTAAGAACCGCTCACAGGCAAAGGACTGTCTTGTTAACGGTAATGTAAAGGATATTAATTTTAAGTCGGAGACATCGAGAAAAGCAGCGTCCGGACTTCATTTCACTGAACGGCAGGCATCAGCGATTCTTGAACTGCGTCTGTACCGTCTCATAGGACTTGAGATATTAGAACTTCAGAAGCAGTATGAGCAGACACTTAAGAAGATTGCGGAATACGAGAAGATACTTGGAAGCAGAACCGCAATGAAGAATGTAATCAAGAAAGATCTTCAGGCAATTAAGAAAGAGTATGCGCTTCCGAGAAAGACAGTTATCGAAGATGCCAAGGCTGCGGTATTTGAAGAGGAGAAGGTTAAAGAGCAGGAAGTTGTATTTATTATGGACCGCTTCGGATATTCAAAGACTATTGATATTGCAGCATATGAGCGCAATATGGAGGCGGTGCATAACGAAAATAAATACATATTCAAGTGTATGAACACGGACAAGATATATATATTTACAGATAACGGCAATCTCCACCAGATAAAGGTTATGGATCTTCCGTTTACAAAGTTCCGTGATAAGGGCGTGCCTATTGATAATGTCGGCAATTATGACAGCAGCGGCGAGAATATAGTATTCTTAAGCGCAGCAGGTAATATAACAGGCTGCAAGCTGCTTTTTGTCACAAAGCAGGGTATGATGAAGCTTGTGGATACTTCTGAATTTGAAGCGTCCAAAAAGACTGTTGCCGCAACTAAGCTGGCTGATGGTGACAGTGTTGCTGCAATACTTAAGACAGATGCTACAGTAGAGGTATACTCAAGATTTAATTATGATGGTTCAATGGCTGAGGATGAAGTGATTGAGAGCAGCCAGAATGTTGTAGTCCGGACAGAGAATGGCGTATTCTTAAAATTCCCTCTTACAGAGATACCGCAGAAGAAGAAAAATGCAGTCGGAGTAAGGGGAATAAAGCTGGTTAAGGATGACACGGTTGATGATGTGTATCTTATCGGTAATACAGAGGATGTAAGTACGGAATATTGCGGAAAAACAATTGACCTTGGCAGAATGAAGCTCGCACACAGGGATACTAAGGGAACTAAGGTAAGAGTTTAGTGTGAAAATAAGATTGATATATGATTTTTTATACAGCTGTTTGTGCCTGCGGAATGGAGAATAATATGAAAAAGTATATCCTTTTTGACCTTGACGGAACGCTCACAGAGCCAAAAGAAGGTATAACAAAAAGTGTTCAATATGCACTTGATTCTATCGGAATACATGAACCGGACCTTAATAATCTGATAAAGTTCATCGGGCCTCCGCTTGAAGTATCATTTAAGGAATATTACGGACTTAATGATGCTGATACTAAGGAAGCCGTAAAAAGATACAGAGAGCGCTATAAAGATGTAGGGATATTTGAAAACAGTATATATGACGGTGTTACGGATATGCTTGACGCACTTAAGAAACAGGGGGCGGAACTTGCACTTGCAACATCCAAGCCTGACATATTTGCCGAGAGAATTGTCGATGAATACGGAATGCGTCCTTATCTTGATGTGGTTGCCGGAGGTAAGATAAATGGGAGCTGCGTCAAAGCGGATGTTATCAGGGAAGCATTTGAAAAGCTTGGAATAGGCGAAGATGACAAAAAGAAAGTTATCATGGTCGGAGACCGTGAGCATGATATAATCGGTGCCAATGAATGCGGCATAGAATCTGTAGGAGTGTACTTTGGATATGCTGCGCCCGGAGAGCTTGAGGCCGCAGGCGCAACATATATAGTATCATCAATGGGTGAGCTTAAACAGCTTCTTTTGGAATTATCTTCTGAAGCACAGGAAGAAGAAGGGCAGCGATAATAAAGCCTGCAACACCCTGTACAATGTTTGCCGGAACACTTGCAAGTGCGCCTGCACCGTATATGAATAACTCAAATATGAGATATCCTGCTGCTACGATTACTGTAGAGAATATTCCGCATACTGCACATCTTACTGAGCAGAATAATGAAGCCGGGAGCTTTGAATATACAACGGCAACAACTGCTGCAATAACAGCTTTTATGATGAATGTTGCAGGAACATATAAGAAGTATCCTCCGAGAAGGTCTGACATGGCAGAACCAATGCCGGCAGCAAGAGCACCATACACAGGGCCTAATATGATTCCGCTTAATACTACGATTGCATCACCGGGATGAATGTATCCGCCGGTACCGGGAGTAGGAATCTTGATTATTGCTGTTGCTACATAAGTAAGGGCTGCAAACAGCGCAGTGAATGTTAATGTCTTTACGTCTAACTTTTTAGAACTGTTCATTGAAATACCTTCTTTCGTCTTGAATATTGATGTCTGGGTCTTACGTTTTTCTGACCTCTGCATCATGATAATGTTATTATGGATATAATAAAATATCCAATTACCGAAAAAATAATAATACCAGTTTGCACAGGATGTGCAGAAACGGAGACATAATGATTGTCAGAAAACCACATTACTATGACGAATTCAGATGTACGGCATCAAAATGCAGCGATAACTGCTGCCGCGGCGGATGGCTTATAGAACTTGATAAGAAAACTGAGGATTATTACAGAAGCCTTGGCGGCAGTATAGGCAGAAGAATAACAGATTCGCTTATTACGGATGAGGACGGAGATACATGCTTCAGACTTGCAGACGGACAGTGCCCGCATCTTGATGCCGAGGGACTGTGCAGCATATGCGTCAGTCTTGGAGAAGAGCACATGGGAGTTGTGTGCAGGGAATTTCCGCGATACAGTCTTACATATGTACAGAATGGAACAGAGGTAACGGAGCATGGCGTGGGACTTGCCTGCGAGGCAGCAGAAGCACTTATACTTTTTGATGAAGGTAAGCTTTGTATAACAGATACCGGGACAGAAGAAACTGAAGAAGCCGGCGAACAAAATAATTGCGAAGAAGCAGATACATGTGAAAAAATAGGAGATTCAGAGGAAACCGATGCGGGAATGCTTTTGGCTGCAAGAGCTGACATTATTAACATCCTTGAGGACAGGACAAGACCGGTGAAGTCAAGAATTTCGGATGTGCTTGAGTATGCAGTCAGCCTTCAGGAGAAGATTAACGAAGAGCCTGAGGAATATGAACTTGAGACAAGTGGGGATGCGGCTGACAATTGTATACTGCTGTTTGATATATATGACGGACTTGAACAGCTTAATTCTTCATGGGAGGAATGGTCATCACTTGTAAGGCAGACAATATTTGAAGAAGACGGCTTCATGAAGCTGACGGATGAACTGTGCTCAATTATACCTGATTATGAGCTCCTTATGGAGAATCTTATGAAATATTTTATCTTCAGATATTATATGAAAGCCGTATGGGACTGCAACCAGCTTGATAAAGTTAAGTTTGCGGCGGCCTGCTGCCTTATAATAAGGCAGATGCTTGCGGCGCTTGCCGGGAAGCAGAACGGCGGTGTTACAAGGGAAGATATAATAAAGCTTGTGAGAGTGTTTTCAAGGCAGGTCGAATATTCAGAGGATAATGTTGAGGCTGTCTGCGAAGAGTTCCTTTTTGGGGATGAGCTTAGTGCGGGCAATCTCAGAAATATGTTTTAAATACACTTTAAATCACTTTAAATTGAAAAAGTACTTGTTTTTTTTACAGATTTTTGTACAATAGAAGTGTTGTGTTTTTTTATTGATTGAATTTTTTGGAGGTTTACATGATCGCAGCCAGCAATATTACATTGCGCCTGGGCAAAAAGGCGCTCTTTGAGGATGTAAACATTAAGTTTACAGAAGGTAACTGCTATGGTCTTATTGGAGCAAACGGTGCCGGTAAGTCTACATTTCTTAAGATTCTTACAGGCCAGATTGAGCCGACCAAGGGAGATGTAATTATCACACCTGGACAGAGACTTTCTTTCCTCGAACAGGACCACTTTAAGTATGACGAATACCCGGTGCTTGACACTGTAATCATGGGTAATAAGCGTCTTTATGAGATAATGAAGGAAAAGGATGCAATCTATGCCAAGGAGGATTTCACTGAGGAAGACGGAATCAAGGCAAGTGAACTTGAGGCAGAGTTTGCAACAATGAACGGATGGGAAGCTGAGTCAGATGCAGCTACAATGCTTAACGGACTCGGAATTGATACAGAGTATCATTATACGCTCATGAAGGATCTTAACGGAAGTCTTAAGGTTAAGGTGCTTCTTGCACAGGCGCTTTTTGGTAATCCTGACATACTTCTTCTTGATGAGCCTACTAACCACCTTGATCTTGATGCAATTGAGTGGCTTGAGGAATTCCTTATCAACTTCAATAATACCGTTATCGTTGTGTCACATGACAGATATTTCCTTAATAAGGTATGTACACATATTGCAGATATCGACTATGGTAAGATTCAGCTCTATGCAGGTAACTATGACTTCTGGTATGAGTCAAGCCAGCTGCTTATCCGTCAGATGAAGGAAGCTAACAAGAAGAAGGAAGAGAAGATAAAGGAGCTTCAGGACTTTATCCAGAGATTCTCAGCCAATGCTTCAAAGTCAAAGCAGGCTACATCAAGAAAGCGTGCTCTTGAGAAGATTGAGCTTGATGATATCCGTCCTTCAAGCCGCAAGTATCCGTATATTGACTTCAGACCTAACAGAGAGATTGGTAATGACGTGCTCGTTGTTGACGGCATTTCTAAGACAATAGACGGAGTAAAGGTACTTGATAACATATCATTTATCGTAGGACATGATGATAAGATTGCGTTCGTTGGCTCCAACGAGGCTGCAACGACAACTCTTTTCAGAATACTTGTAGGTGAGATTGAACCGGATGAGGGTTCATTCAAGTGGGGTGTTACAACTTCACAGGCATACTTCCCTAAGGACAGCGGTGCTGAATTCAACAGTGACAGTACTATTGTTGAGTGGCTTACACAGTATTCACCTGATCCGGATACAACATATGTAAGAGGCTTCCTTGGAAGAATGCTTTTTGCGGGTGATGACGGAATGAAGAAGGTAAAGGTTCTCTCAGGTGGTGAGAAGGTTCGCTGCCTGCTTTCAAAGATGATGATATCAGGTGCGAACATTCTTATATTTGATGACCCTACGAACCATCTTGATATGGAGTCAATTACAGCACTTAACAACGGACTCATTAAGTTCCCTGGAGTAACACTGTTTACATCACACGATCATCAGTTTATCCAGACAACAGCCAACAGAATTATGGAGATTATGCCTAACGGACAGCTTATCGACAAGATGACAACTTATGACGAATATCTTGAAAGTGATGAAATGGCAAGAAAACGTCAGGTTTATTCTACAGACGAACAGGATAGTGATAATTAATGAATTATATTGATTTACATGTACACTCAACAGCCTCTGATGGTTCTTATACACCATCAGAGCTTGTACATTATGCAATTGAAAAAGGTCTTATCGCTTTCGCGCTTACAGACCACGATACTACTGCAGGAATTGACGAGGCCCTTAACGAGGCTGAATTAATAAATGATTTTTCTCCTATAAAGGTTATTCCCGGAATTGAATTATCCGCTGAATATAAAGGTAAGGATATACATATTCTTGGACTTAATATCGACTACCGTAATAAGGAATTTCAGGAGAAAATTGGATATTTTAGAAATATCCGAGCCGAAAGAAATGTCAAAATGATTGAACTTCTTAATAAACACGGCTTTAAGATTACAGAAGAACAGTTAAATGAACGTTTTAAAGACGCGGTAATAACAAGAGCGCATTTTGCAATTATGCTTGTTGAATGTGGTTATGTTAAAGATAAGGATATCGCTTTCAAGAAATACCTAAATCCCGGTTGTCCATGTTATGTTCCACGAACGCGAATAAATGTTATAGATGCCATTTCACTAATACATTTAGCAAATGGTAAAGCGGTGCTTGCACACCCACTTCTCTATCATTTTAGTGAGGCAGAATTAGATTCTCTTGTTGCCTTATTAAAAGAGAATGGCTTACAGGGTATAGAAGCTATTTATTCCTCTAATAAATGGAATGATGAGAGCAGAATGAAACAACTTGCCAAAAAATATGGTTTATTTATAACAGGCGGTTCTGATTTCCATGGGCTTGCAAAACCTACATTAGATTTAGGTATTGGATATGGTGACCTCA
>OHUE01000555.1_pt1 | contig 20404 bp, 19 predicted proteins | sample 1579111 | NCBI WGS metagenome assembly OHUE01 (sample SAMEA3879524, study PRJEB24766) | human gut metagenome | biome: human-associated habitat; feature: feces | place: USA | collected 1985/1987 | reverse complement strand
CGGGTCTTTCAACAATTTGGGATGAAATGCTCGCTCTCTCCAGAGTCGGACTCCACTTTTGGGAAAAATATATTCCGTCCCAAGTTGCAAGTCCTTTTCGTTGCAAATAACTTTGTCCTTTTTCATTAAGCTATCAATAATACACTCGGCGGTTGTATTAAACATGTCCATTCCGAACAGTTTTATTGACGCAACTTTAGACAGATCTCTCTGGATGCCGATTTCAGTAGCTTTTCCGTTCCGATACTGCACTAGAAAGAACGAATCATTATCCATATATCGTCCGGTTATCAAATTAGGGTCATCGGTTTCCGCACAACGTTCCATTTGCATTGCTTCATTAGAAGAATTCGACCATTGTCTCTTCATTTGCAGAAGAGTTTTTTCTAGCTCATCTGGTGCCATACCTAATTTTAATTGTCCAATTCCAATATGTGGTATAATAATTATCTCTTTCATAACAAAACCTTATACCAAAAAGGTAAACCACACAAATGCAGCAGTTGCACATATCATCAGAACCAGTAGTATCGTACTTGCAAGTTTCTTCTCAATGGAAACTTTCTGATTTTCGCATAGGACAATCTGCTGAAGATTGTGAAATTCGGCTTCGCTGACATTTCCATTTAATGCTTTCCATGCAGTGCAGCGATCTGTAACCAGCAAAAAATCGGACAGCATTTCCATAAAGATGACAGCGAAAAATGCCAGAGAAAAGAACCACATCCCATTCCATTGAAGTTCTGTCAACACCCTCTGAAGGCTTGAAGGCTTTAATGACACTAACGAAATAATGTAAATCAACGTGTTGCAGAATTCTCTTGCTAATGGCCCTTTTTGTTTAAGAAAATCCATTTTCAACCCTTTCCTTACAAACGGAGTGACTTAACCACCAATAGCCTGATAGTAATCCGTTTTAGAACGAATCAAAGAACCGTTTGACTTGTATTCTTTGACAGTTTGATGGTAGCAATATTTTCGAAATATGTGTTCTATTTTTTCTGCATTGGAATCACCTCATATCAAGTTTGAATTCATATTCTATGCGTCAAATTGTGACTGATTTCAATGATTTTTTTGGTGATGACTAAGATGTTTTATTTAGCTCATTTCGTCCGATGCGGTAAATCTTCTTGTCTTGTTCTCCTACTTCAACAATAAGTTCATTTTTATTGTGATGAACTATTACTGGAATATAGCTATCGGAATTTTCCACCATCAAACATGTGACTCCATTCGTCCATTCACGGTTCAATTCCTTTGATAGCATGGAAATGATTTCTTCTTTCGTCATTTTGATTAATGAATAACCTCCATTTTGTACACTCCCCCAGGAGCTTTTGCTTAGTCAACGTTGCTCACACTGCGTTTGTGACAGCTTTTTTGAAAAAAGTTCAAAATCTTGTCAGCTTTGGACGCTTCAACGAAAAAGTGTCCACACATTTGTAAATAATTACAAGCGTGTGGGCAAAAATTCAGCCAGTTAGGAAATGCTCTCTGCAATTTTTAGAATCTCTTCACGCGGTATCTTTCCAATGATCGTATGTGATATGCCATCTTTCTCCCATACTAGCACATATCTTGTACGGCCTCCGCTATTGTTTGTTCCGAGTGTGGCATCGGCTGTTCCAACTTAACCTCGTTCTAAATAAACCGTCTGGCGGTATCTAACTGATTAACATTTCAACAAAGAAGCTGTGGTTGGAGCCTCCAATATTGAGCAATCCATTTTCTTTCCACTGCATCATAGGGATAACCGGGATTCCCCAGCATCTCTTTTATTCAGGATTTTTCTACTGAAATCCGGATTCCAAATCCTCCCTCTGAGTATGCAATGCTTATCCATGTTTCATCTTTTCTTAGCAAAACGCCTGTCGAAACGCTTTCTGAAGCCGATGCCTCTTCAGCGTATCCTAAGGTTTTCAATTGGTCAATATATTTTTGTATTTCTTCTTCAGAGATATTATTATAAAAGATTGCATAATACCCAGCATTAGAACCATCCAATATATATTCTATCGTTCCACTTTCCGGCTCACAAATAAGCCTAGTGTATTCATTATCCGGCCAAACTGAAGTATAAATACATTTTACATCAGACGGATTGGTTCCTCCATGTGTAGCAAATTTTCCCTGACCTGAAAAACGAATGCAAAGAAAGACCAATATCAAAACTATAAAGGCAACCGCCATACTGCTAAAAAATTCCAATTTCTTATTCATTTGGCTTGCTCCATAATTCAAACGTACAAAGCCACGATTCTTTTCTTTCGACTCTAAAGAATCGTGGCTTTTATACCCATTATCTAATGCTTTTATTACGGAATCGTGATGTCGTAGGAAATGGAGAACTGGCCACCGTTTGCCAAAGCATTCAATTTGTTTTCAAGGAAATTATCTGCATTGGAATCACCTCCATCACGGTTTCCATTTTAGATGTTGATAATAGCAAAGCACAAATAGAAAAAATCCACAATATTGTAGCAAGACGGAGAAAAAATGTCACCAAAACGGTGTAAGCGCAAAGCAGGGATTGGTTCTTGATCTCTGTTGTGAGAGTTCACAAACGTCCGGGGTGCTGTTGCCGGAAGGATGCTTTCTTCAATTTTCTTCCAGAATTCTCTGCAAATAGCGGGCTGTTTATGCTTCTTGAGAATCCATCTAGTGAATACCGACACCCTCCATGATCTTTTCTATCCAATTTGTGGAAGAATCATTTTTCTCACTAAATGACCCCAAATAATGTGACGAACTCTCAACCTCTATTATTACACCATCCGGCATTCTGTATTTTTCTAAACTGAGATTCAAACCTTTAAGTGGGATTGTTCTAGCCAGTTGAGGGATAGAAACTGTATGGAGAATATCAATTTTTGATAAACCTCTATACGTTTCTGTCTTTTCGGCTTCACTTAGCAACCGTTCTGCATACTGATTTGAAATAACCTGTATGCGAAATTGTTCTTTTTCATCCTCGGTCATCTCAAGTGGAACGCCGTGCAATGTGTCCACAATATAGGACGAAATTTTAGCGAAGTGCTCGTCAAAATCAGTGGTATCTTCGTTGGTCATATTTCTGTTCTACCCTCATTATAAGCTTTCCGGTCTGCTTAAAGTTACAGCTTTCAGCGTAAAGCTTCCGTAGTTTTTAATGCTAAACGATAGTTATCGAACTTTTCCACAGCTTTTGCAAAATCGTCGAGAAAAAGTTCTGTATCTTTTTCATTCGTACCACTTTACCCCATTATTAGAATTGAAAATTAGTAGCCCTTTGATATAAATAAGTAAACGATGAATCCACCCCACAAAACAACTTCAGCAATTATCAAACACTTCAAGTGTTGCTGCAATTTTTCGGGGTCAATTTCGCCTTTTTTCAGAAAATCATAAATTGAATTTCGCAATTTATCTATGTCTTCCTGCTTGATTTCCAGTTTCAAATAAAAATTTTTCCCGAAAAGGAGCTGGTGCATCCCATAATATATTGAAAGCAATATTAAAAATGAAGTAATACTTACAAGCGCTGGCTGGGTCCAGCTTATTGTCATACCTTCTACCGATGTAAGATTTCTATAAAAAACAATATCACTTAAACCAGCTACAAACAACAGAAAATTCCAAACCAAAAATGTATATAAAGTTTTCTTCATTTTCTATACCTTCTTTCACTACTGCCCACATTGCTGGAAATATCAAACGCCTACTTTATTTTTATGCCCTCATTTTTTACAAATCATCAAACCTTCCCGCCTTGCTTTTTGTTTAGATAACGAAATTTAAGCCTGATTTATTTCGTTTGTCCACAAAATTTTTCAAAATCGTATAGATGCACATAAACTTCCTGAAAATTTGTAGCACAATCGCAATCTTCTTTTAAATAAACACGCTATAAGGATAAACTTTTTGTTTTACCTCGATTGAAAGCCATCTTTAGCTTTCTGGTTTGAGAACTGTACTTCGGGCCGGATTCTTTGGGTCTACTAGAATTTTTATTGGTGCCCCTTTCGGAATACATGGATTGAACCAAAACCACTGCGACTTTCCATTATAGGTTTCACCTTTAACTTTATACTGATAATGTACCACATATGGATAGATTACATCTTCATCGGCAAGGTGGTAGGTACTCATATGAAATTTTATATGTACTCGTTTTGTTGCTGTAACCTTTCCGATGATTCTTGTTCCATTTTTCAAAAGTTCTGCCTTTTTATAGTCGGAAATAATCGCCAATCCGATAATTATACCTGCTACAATCCATGCTAATATCGCAGCCACCCAAATACCAGACTTACACGCTCCAACCGATATAATTGCCGCCACGAACATTCCGACATATGCCAGTGTATGAATAAGATCTTTTGAAAAAAACATTTTATCTCGTGTAATTTTCATAAAACGGCATCCTCCTCAAATCCTACAGTCGGTAATCAGCAGCTTCGTGAAATCAACGTTCCTTAGATACTTAGATTTAATCCTATTTTGTTTCATCCGTCTACAAAATTCCTCAAAATCGTATAGCTGCACATAAATTTCCAGAAAACTTGTAGCACAATCACGATTTTTCTTTTCACTCAGATAAACCACCACGGCAATTCCAGCCACAGGTTATCCATAGCCTGTTCCTCGGTCTTTTGGGCGCGGCCTTTTGTCAGGTGGAAATATATCGCCGTACCAATCAAAGGATGTTCCTTGCCATCAGTAAAGCCATAGCGGTACAGCAGATAGGTCTGCTCCCGTTGGGTCAACCGTTTCAGGCCATCGTACAGTTCCCGGCGCGATTCCTGATCCTCCATAATGCTCTGCGGCTGCATGGCGTAGGGGTCGGCTATGGCTTCGATGCGCTGCAGTTGTTCCTCTCCCGGCAGAACATCATCCAGCGAAACGCGCTGGTAACAGATACCATCCTTGTCCTCTGTCACCATCCGCTGCTCAAAAGCGGCAAAGGCATCCCGAACCATATCCATCATGGCGTTGCGGATGGCCGGAGCCGCGTAGGTCAGGAACTTCATGCCACGCGCTGCATCGAACTTCGGCACGGTCTTCCACAAGCCCAGATTGCCCGCCTGTTTCAAATCGTCCGTGTCAAGGTTCAGGCCGGACTGTGCCAGATTCATGCTGCGGAAAAGGTCATTTGCCACCTTGCCAATAAAGGACTTGTTGTTGTCGATTAACTGGCTCCGAAATAGCCGATGCTCTCTGCCCAGGGCTGATCGTTGAGCCACTGCAGAGTATCTCGGCCATCCGGGCGCTCATTGACGTTGGGTTCCCAATGTCCTTCGCTCTTGCCTGTGCCGCGGCAGGCATCTGTTTCATAGGGGCAGCATTGTTCGATCATAGAACAGGAGGAACGGGATCGCCAGCAGAACAAAAACAGCGCCCATCACCAGCAGGATCTGATACGGCGCAAAGTACACTCCAAAATGCTGGCAGGGAACCAGATACAATACCGTCAGCGCTTTGACCTGTTTGCGCACCACCAGTCGGCTGTCCTTTTATTTCACACCTCCTGCTGCTTGCATCCTGCAGAAAATGCGATTATAATAAAAACCGTCCAACTCGTTTCGTACAACGTCGTACCACAATCAAAAAGAAGAGGCTCCTTATGCAGGAACAGAACATTGCACAAATGCTTGAAAATCCATTCATGCAGTACAATCACATCGAGATCGTATCGGTAACGTCGGACAGCGCCGTCATGTCGCTGGACATCCGGCGGGACACCACCAACATCTACGGTTACGTGCATGGCGGCGCATTTTTTACCATGGCCGACTGCTGTGCCGGGCTGACTGCCCGCTCTGACGGACGGCAGTATGTCACCCAGAATGCTTCGGTCAATTTCATCCACAACGTCAAAGTCGGTCACCTGACAGCCCGCGGCCGAACGGTCAGCCGCCGCCGACACATCTGTGTGGTGGCTGTGGAGATCACAGACGAGACCGACACCCTGTTATTTTCCAGCACCTTTTCCATGTACTGTATCAGCGCCGAGAGCTGACTGCTCTTTCTTCCCCGCACTGCGCACGTTTTGCGTGCCGGTGCGGGGCTTTTTTATTGTGCAGCGTATTCTGTCAGCGGCCCACAGCTCTCCCTGGGAACATACTCGATCGGCAGCAGCCGGCTTTCCGGAGTGACAATCTGACCGTCCAGCTGTCCCAGCACCAGCTGGATGCACTCCCGCGCCATATCCTCCATGGGCAGATAGACCACGCTCAGGCTCGGGATCGAAAACGCATCGGATTCCTCCGGGCCGTTGCCTACAGCGATCAGCCGGGGCAGCTTCTCGCCGATATATCCGGCCTCACAAAAAGCCCGCAGCGCACCGTGCGCAATGGCCGAGGAACCGCAGAACACTGCGTCCGGCAGCTGCTGCTTCCACTCATGCCTCAGCCGATGCGAAACCGCCTCGTAACCGCCTCGTATGCTGTTTTCACAATACCGGTTGGCCAGGATCGTCAACCCGTGGTGCTCCCCTTCCAGCCGGAACCCATGCATCCGGTTTTCCATCCCCTCAAAGACCGGGCTGCTCGTCAGGACTGCCGCCGTCCTGCATCCCTGATCGGCAAAAGCCCGCGCCGCCAGAGCACCCATCTTCAGATCATCCACATTGACGCTGCAATACCCATTGCAAACACGGTTGTACAGCACCACAGGGATCGGCAGCTGCGTGTCCTCCAAAAACTGCAGATCTGTATAGGACGCATTACAAATGATGGCAGCATGGCAGTTTGCGCCACTGGTCAGTGCCTCGCTTTCCTTCAGGTGGTCGTTGACATACGGATAGATGACCAGCCGCACCGGACGTGCTGTTTTTTCGATCTCGGCCCGCAGACCATCCCAGAAGCGGAACATCATGCTGGCCCGGAAATCCTGTGCCCAGAACATGGCCACCACCAGCTCATTGGCACCGCTGCCGCCGGGCAGCCATATTGGGCTGGTAGCCAAGCCGTGCCGCCGCCGCAAAAATTTTTTCCTGCGTGGCCGTACTGATCTTCCGCTCTGCCGCCTTGCCGCCCAAAACAATGCTGACCGTACTGGACGAGATCCCGACCTCCTGCGCGATCTGCTTGATCGTAACCATGCTCTTCCCCACCTTTTTCTGATATCAGATTTATTGTACCCGTTTCCCTGTGTCTTGACAAGCCAAAAAAGCCTCTCTCATCTCAAACCAGCCGTTTTTGTGCACTCTGTATATTTTTCTCTTTTTCTTTTTAGCTATCTCAACAAAGTTGCATTTCTTTTCCTCCAAACTTCGTTTTTTTCTTGACACTAGTAAATCGTTGTACTACACTCAGTACGACGATTGAGTCAAACGTCGTACTGATGTTTGGCGCTGATATCACCTTTCCATCTATAAGGAGGCTATCGAATGAAGAAAGTTGCAATCGGCGGTGGCCAGGGCTTCTGGGGCGACAGCCCGGACGCGGCCATCCACATGATCCGCAATGCCGATATCCAGTATATGGGCTGTGATTATCTGGCAGAGCTGACCCTTTCCATCATGGCAAAGCAGCAGCTCAAGGACCCCACCAAGGGCTTTGCGCCCGACTTTACCACCCGCATCCTGAAGGAGGCCGGCAAGGAAGCCTGGGACAAGCACATCAAGATCTGCACCAACGCAGGCGGCATGAACATCAATGGCTGCGTGGACGGCATCCGCCAGTGGGCAGAAGGCAACAGCATGAGCGGCTATAAGATCGGTTATGTGACCGGCGATAACATCAAGGACAAGATTCCGCAGCTGCTGAAGGATGGCTGGCCTTGTGAGCTATTCCATGACCCATCACACCCGCCAGAGCGCACTGGGTCTGCCTGTGATCGTAGAAAAGGAATACGGCGGCAAGCACTATCAGGTCAGCGAATACACCATGAGCGAGATCATCGCCAGCGTCTACGACTGTATGCGCACCACCGGCAAAACGCAGGGCATCCTGTTTCTGGACGAGATCAACTGTGTCTCCGAGACCCTCTCCCCTGCCATGCTGCTGTTCCTGCAATACAAAGTCTTTGGTGGGCATCAGATCCCCGAGGGTTGGGTGGTGGTCACCGCCGGCAACCCGCCCCGCTTCAACAAAAGCGTCCGGGAGTTTGACGCTGCCACCCGTGACCGGCTGAAGGTGATCGAAGTTGAGCCAAGCTATGAAGCATGGAAGGCCTATGCGCTGGAACACGGTGTCAGCCGCAGCGTCATCAGCTATCTGGATATCCGTCCCGAGGATTTTTACAAGGTCGAGACCACTGTGGACGGTCTGACCGTGGTAACGCCCCGTGCGTGGGAGGATCTCTCCGAAATCCTGCAGTATCACGAGGAGCTGGGCCTTGCAGTCAGCGAAGAGCTGACCACCCAGTATCTGCAGAACAAGCAGGTCGCCCGGGATTTTGCCATCTACTATGAACTCTATCAGAAATATCGTCAGGCCTACAATATTGATGCCATCCTGCAGGGTGTGTGGGATGAGGATGTCCTCACGCAGGCACGCAGCGCCAAGATGGACGAGCGGATGAGCCTTGTCAGCCTGCTACTGGAAGCCGTGTTCCTGCAGATGGAACGCTGCACCCTGCGCCACGATGCGCTGCGTCTTATCGCGGCCGCCCTCAAAGCCCAGCGTGGGACGCTGGATGTTCCCGGCGATGCCCTGACCGCCCTCGCCGGGCTGGAGGACAACTGGCGCGCCGAAGCCAACAAAGCCCCCTCTGCCCGGCAGAAGGTCTATCTCGATCTGCTGTCGCTGACTGCCCAATGGCACGGAGAACTTTCCGGCTCTACCCCCTTTGCCGCCCTCAAGGCCTGCTATCAGCGCTCGGTCGCCGACCTGCAGGCTGAGGTCGCTGAAACGCAGAAGAAGCTTGGCGATCTGCTCCGTTTTTTACAGGAAGCCTTCGGTAAGGGAACGGAGCTGAGCATGGCGGTAAACGATCTGACCGTAGCCCCCGTAGCCACCGCATTTCTGGGGCAGTTTCTCAGCACCGATTACTTTGCAGCCAGCCGGGATCTGCTGCTGCACCGGCAGTCGGAGCAGCTGCTGCACCAGATCGATCTGACAGGACTGGTGTAAAATGGAACTGCTGCAATTTGAAGTAACCAACGCCGGAACGCTGGGCCGCCGCTGGACACCCCCCGCCCCGGAAACAAAAAAAGCCTCCTCCCTGCCCGGAGCCGCACTGGCAGCTCTCTTGCAGGAGGAGGATGACGAGGATGATTGGGGCGGCGATGCTCCCGACATGAGCGCAGAGTTTGCACGGCTCAGCCATCTGAACGAAGAGTCCGACACCGATGCCCTGCCCCTGACAGCAGATTTTGCCCCTCTGCCGGATGGCTCTCTGGCTCTGGTGCGCTGGCCCCGGCTGGCACGGCCCGCTGTGGTACCCGACACTGTAGAAGGCCGCACTGTCACCGCCATTGCCGCTACCGCCTTTGCTGCCAACCATCTGGATGAGGGCTACTTTGCGCAGTTCGGGCAATCGCCTATCAGTTTCAGCATATTTTGTATGCGAATGGGCCGCGCAGTCACCACCGAAACGCTGGACGAAGGCGGGCCGACTTCCGTCACACTGCCGGACAGCATCACTCACATTGGTCCCTACGCGTTCTACCACTGCATAAATCTGACTTCCATCACCCTGCCAGATACCATTTCCGCCCTGCCTGCCGGTGTATTCGGTGACTGCAGCCGCCTTACCAGCGTCCATCTGCCGGAGCAGCTGCAGGCTCTGGGCTATCTGCCCCGCCCCACGGATCAGCTCATGCCAGATGTCGGCACGTTTGCCGGGTGTCATGCCCTGAAACAGCTAACGCTGCCTCCACAGCTTAAAATGCTGGGCGCTCACAGCTTCAACAGTTCCGGTCTGGTAACCCTGACCGCCCGGGATGCCGGGTGTGAAAATTGGAGCCGTACTGTCACTGTGGCTGTGTCTGCATTTGACCACACTGCCGCACTGCTCTGGATGGAAAAGGCCGATGTCTCCGGCCATGTGGTGGCGCGGCTGGGTCTACCCGTGGCCCGGGATAAAATTCTGGCAGGCGATGCCAAATTCGGAGCCATCCTGCGGGTGCCAGTGCTGTTCTTCACCCAGCCGATGCCTTACTTTGACCAACTGGCCCAAAACGCGTTCCGGCTGGATTTCTCGGCTCGTATGGCGCTGGCTCGGCTGGAAGCCTCTGCAGGGCTTTCCCCCGCCGACCGCCAGTGGTATTGTGCAGTTCTGGTGCAGTATTTCGACCGGGCTTCACAGTTCATGCCCTGCCCGGCAGAGCAGGCGTATGCCGCGTTATTCCGTTTTCTCTGCCGCTGTGAATTGCTGACTGCTGCCGATGTCAGTGCCATCCTCCGGATGGCCGGTGCGCTCTGCCTGCCCGCCGAACTCATCAGCGAGATGATGGAGGTGCGCACCCGCCGGTTTGAAACAGTCACCGGCTTTGAGGATCTGGAGTTGGATTGATCAAAACCATAAACACTGCGTAGAAAGATGCCTAAGCCCTACCACATGGAGAACCTCTACACGACCCTGAGCAAAACGCCCTGTGGTTCGTATATCGAGGGCAAGAAGCAGGAACTGACCGAAAAGCAGAAGCAGCGGTTTCTATCCGGCACCACCATCCACGAGGTTCATCGGCTGCTGGGTACAGCCTTCCAGTATGCTGTAGAGTGGGGCATCCTTGTCAAAAGCCCGGTTCCCGTGGACAGCCCCAAGAAGTCCACGCAGGAGCGTACCATCTGGACGGTAGAGGAGATGCGGGCGGCTCTGGACAGCATGGAGGACCCCATCCTGCATCTGGCAGTCCACCTCACACTGGTGGGCGCACTGCGAGAGGGCGAGATCGTAGGTCTGACCCCGGAAGATCTCGATTTTGATGCCGCAGATGGCATCGGAACGTTTCGCATCAACAAGTCCATGCAGCGGGTGCGAAAAGAAGCCTTGAATCAGGTGGACGATGGTTGCATCATCAAGGTATTCCCGGACAAGCTGGAACGCAGTACCACTTCCCTTATCCTGAAAAGCACCAAAACGGCATCCTCCTGCCGCACCATCTTCATGACCTCCGCACTGAAAGAGGAATTGAAGAAGTGGCTAAGTCAGCTGGCATCAGACGAGATGAAAGATCCGACACGCTACCACGACAGCGGAATGCTGTTCCGTCTGCCCAACGGTCTGGCGGTGGAGCCGGTACTCATCCGCAAAAAGTTCCTGAAATGGCAGGATGCACACCCGGAGTTCCCGCGTATCGTGTTCCACGGTCTGCGGCACTCTAGTGCAACCTATCAGCTGATGATCTCCGGCGGCGATGTGAAAGCCGTTCAGGGCACCACAGGACACGCCACGGCAGATATGCTGGTGAACACCTACGCCCATATCCAGCAGTCCTCCCGTGTAGAGCTGGGCAGGAAATTTGAGGAAGGGTTCTATGCTAAACAGGAAAGCCCCAGCCCGCAGGCTGTACCCGCCGCAGGCGAACCCACCATCTCCATGACGGCTCTCTTGGAGTTGCTGAAGGATGCCGACCCGGAAATGAAGGCAAAGCTCCGCCTGGCCCTGCTCACCTGATGCAAAAAAGGGCACTGATTGCAATGCAATACAGCGCCCTACATCATCGGACATGGAAAACACCGACCGTGCAAAAACCGTGCAGAAACCGTGCAGCCATGGCTTACAAAACAAAAAAGCCATGAAATCTTTCGATTTCACGGCATTTTCTGGTGCGATGGAAGGGACTCGAACCCCCGGCCTACTGATTCGTAGTCAGTCACTCTATCCAGCTGAGCTACCAACGCATACGTTCCGTTCGGAACATGATGTATTTTATCACCGAACCGGGGTTTTGTCAACACTTTTTCGGAAATATTTTTGGATTTCTCGAAAAAGAGCGTCTTTTCATCTACTTTTCTTTCATCTTTCCTGCATCAGCCCTGCTCTGCGAGGGTCTGGGCGATGCGGACGCCGGTAGGCGTGGCGGCAAGACCGCCCTGACCCGTCTCCCGGAGATCGGGGGAGAGCAGGCTGCCCACGCGGCCCATCGCGTCGATGACCTCGTCGCAGGGGATGGCGTAGTCCACCCCCGCGAGGGCCATATTGGCACAAGAAACGGCATTCACTGCACCGACCACATTCCGCTTGATGCAGGGCACCTCCACGAGGCCGGCCACGGGGTCGCAGACGAGGCCCAGCAGGTTGCCCAGTGCCATAGCGGCAGCGGCGGCGCACTGCTCCGGCGTGCCGCCCTTCAGGTGGCAGAGGGCGGCGGCGGCCATGGCGCTGGCTGCGCCTACCTCGGCCTGACAGCCGCCCTCCGCGCCCGCCAGCGTGGCGCGGGCGGCGATGACCTGCCCGAAGCCTGCCGCCACATACAGCGCATCGCAGACGGCGTCCTCGTCTGCCTGCCCGGCGCGGGCCAGTGGCAGCAGCACCGCCGGCAGCACCCCGCAGCTGCCCGCCGTGGGCGCGGCTACGATGCGCTTCATGCAGGCGTTGCACTCGGCGGTCTTCAGGGCTTCCGCTGTTACTGCGGCCAGATAATCATCGCCCAGCAGGCGTCCCTGCTGCCACGCCTGCTCCACCTTGGCGGCATCGCCGCCGGAAAGGCCGCTGCGGCTGCGCTGCGCGGGGTCGTATTCCTGACTGGTGGCCTGCATCACCTGCCACAAATGCCGCATGGCGGCGCGGCTGTGCGCCTCGGTCAGGCGGCTCTCCTCCAAATCGCTGCGCAGCACCGCTTCTGCCAGCGTGATCTTCTGGCTGCGGGCGGCAGCCAGCATCTCTTCACAGGACAAAAATGCCATGGCTCATTCCTCCGTTTCTTCCGGCTCGTCCACGTTCAGGCAGGTCACCTTCAGCAGGCCCGGCATCACCGCCAGCTGCCTCTCCAGCGCGTGGGGGATGTGGGAGTCGCACTCCAGCACCATCACTGCATAGCCGCCCGCAGCGGCGCGGAACACCTGCATGGACGCGATATTGATGCGCCGCAGTGCCAGCGCCATGGTCACCTCGGCAATGCAGCCGGGGGTGTCCTCGTTGTGGATGATGAGGGTGTTGCTGTCCCCGCCGAAATCCGCCGGGACGCCGTCAATTTCCGTGACGCGGATGCGTCCGCCGCCCACCGACGCCGCCTTGAGCGAAAGCTGCCGCCCGGTGCGGCTGGTCAGGGTGAGCACGGCGGTGTTGGGGTGGGCAGAGCGCAGCTCTACCGGGTGGATGCTGAACTGCATCCCCCGCTGCGCGGCCAGTGCAAAGCTGTCCGGCAGGCGGGGGTCGTCCGGGCGCAGACCCAGCAGCCCCGCCACCAGTGCGCGGTCGGTGCCGTGCCCCTTGCCGGTGGTGGCAAAGCTGCCGTACAGGCCAATGTCTGCCTGCGCCGGCACCTCGCCCAGAAGCTTTTGTGCAGTATAGCCGATCTTTGCCGCACCGGCGGTGTGGCTGGAAGAGGGTCCGATCATCACCGGGCCCAAAACATCAAATAATCGCATAGGGGACAGCCTTCCTTTCCTGAGGGTTTTCCCACTTTTGCGCGGCAGCTGCTGCCGCAAAACGCGCTTTTTTCCTGCTTGAATGGACTAAAATTGCCAAAACGGCACATTTTTATCAAGTTTATTATACCGCTTTTGCTGCACTTGTGCTATAATAACTTTATTAATGTTTGAAAATGTCCCCAAAATGGCGTTCCGGCTGCTGCCTTGGCAGCGCCGCCCTGCCGCCAAGGGAACAACACGGAGGGTAGATCCTATGAAACTGGTAAGCGTGGAAACTCCTGAAAAGAGTGTCTGCAAAATGACCTTCAGCGCTACGGCTGAGGAACTGGAGGCCGCCTCCAATGCGGTCTATGAGCGCACCCGCGCCACTTATACCATCAAGGGCTTCCAGAAGGGCGAGGCCGACCGCGCACAGATCGAGGCTGACCGCGGCGAGCACACCTTCTGGTACGATGCCATCAACGACCTGATGGATCAGGATGTGCCTGCTTTGTACGAGGCTGCATTGAAGGAGCACGGCTTTGCGCCGGTGGATGATCCCAGCTACGATCTGGTAAGCGTGAAAAAGGACGAGGGCTTTGTGGCTACCGCCACCGTGGCGCTGCAGCCCGAGTTGAAGCTGACCAAGACCACCGGCTTTACCTCCCAGTGCGTCACCCCGGAGGTGACCGACAAGGAGATCGACACGGTGCTGGAGCGCCGCCGCAATTACGCCGCAGAGCTGGTGCCCCACAAGGGCCCCGCTGTAAAGGGCAATGTGGTGCACATGGACTTTGAGGGCCTTCTGGACGGTGTGGCCTTTAAGGGCGGCACGGCAAAGGACCAGTCCGTGCAGCTGGGCAGCGGCCGCATGATCCCCGGTTTCGAGGACGGCATTCTGGGGCACAAGGCAGGGGACGAGTTCGAGATCAACGTCACCTTCCCCCAGAACTACCCCAACAAGGAGCTGGCCGGCAAGCCTGTCGTGTTCAAGATCAAGCTGCATGACGTGTGCGTGCGTCAGCTGCCTGCCCTGAACAGCGATTTTGCCAAGAAGATGGGCAAGGAGACCATGGAGGAGTACCGTGCCTTCGTGAAGCAGCAGCTGTTCGACGGCCGCCACGGCGGTGCGCTGAACCATGCCAAGGACATGATCCTTGGTCAGCTGGCCGATGCCGCAGAGGGCGAGATCCCCAGCATTCTGGTGGAAAACGCCTACCAGCAGCAGATGCAGGTCATCCAGCAGCAGCTGCAGATGCAGCGCATGAGCCTGAACACCTACCTGAGCCAGATCCATGAGACCCGCGAGAGCTTTACTGCCAAGGTGCGTGCCGCCGCAGAGAAGAACACCCGCGCCCGCATGGCACTGCTGCAGATCGCACAGCAGGAGAACCTGCTGCCCACCGATGAGGAGATCGACAAGCAGCTGGCTGAGCGCGCCGAAAAGACTAAAAAGACGGTGGAGGAGATCAAGGCCAACACCGACGTTGCCGCCCTGCGCCGCAACGAAGGCATCCGCAAGGCTGCCGATTGGGTCATCGACCACTCCACCATCGAGGAAAAGGTAGAGAGCAAGTAAGCGCTGACGGTTTGGAATGCGCGCCGCGCTGCTCTGCGCATAATCAGCGGAAGTATTATTCTTAAATAGATCAATGCCGGGCGGTCTGCGGACCGCCCGGCATTGCATTTTCACGGGAAAGGCCGTAAAGGAGAACTGCATTCCCTTCTGTGAAAAATGAACCGGGAAAATCCGCAGATTTTCCCGGTTCTCAAATTTAAAATTGTTTTTCCTCTATGGATGCGCAGAGCAGCGCGGCGCGCATTTAAATCGTTTTTCAGGTCAGAAGGTTGAAGCCCATGATGACCACGCCCAGCACCACCAGCACTACGCCGGTGGCGCGGTTCAGGGTCTTGGGAGTGGCCTTGTTGGCAAACACGGCGGCAATGCGCGCCCACAGCAGGGTGAACACCACGCACAAGCCCCACACCAGCCAATCGGGCGTGCCGCCGATCATAAAGTGGGACACTGCACCAGTCAGGGCGGTAAAGGTCATAATGAACACGCTGGTGCCCACGGCGGTTTTCAGTTCGTACCCCAGCACACTGGTGAGGATGAGCAGCATCATCATGCCGCCGCCCGCGCCGATAAAGCCGCAGATGAAGCCGATGAGCACGCCACACACCACCGACTGCACCGCACGCTTTTTTGCGCTGACCCCCTGCATGGCTTCCTTGGTGGTCATCACCGGGCGCAGGATGAACTTGACGCCCAGCAAGAAGGTCATGAACACCGAGAAGCCGCCCATGGTGGCGGAGGGCATCTTGCTGGCCACCCAGCTGCCCACCACCGTAAAGGCAAGCACGCTTGCCATCATGATCAGGCCGTTTTTGATGTCCAGATTCTTGTTTTTATGGTAGGTATAGGCAGACACCGCACTGGCCAGCACATCCGAGGAAAGGGCAATGCCCACGGCCATGTAGGGGTCCATGTGCAGGAAGGTGATGAGCATGGGGCTGATGACCGCCGCCGCGCTCATACCGGCAAAGCCGGTGCCAAGGCCGGCACCCATGCCGGCAAAAAAGGTGACAAGCACCGTAAACAGCAAGTGCATTTTATCCATTCTCCTTTAAGATCTCGTCCAGATTTTTCCCGATGACCTCCATGGTGCGGAAGAACGCCTCCCGGGTGGCGGCATCGGTGTTTTGCAGCAGGCGGGCAAAAAAGCGCTCCTGCACCTCGCGCCCCCGTGCGATGACCGGCTGCGCCTTTTCGGTGCACAACAACTGGGTCTTGCGGCGGTCGCCCGCCACGGCGCGGCGCTCCAGATACCCCTCCTGCACCAAGCGATCCACGTTTACCGACACAAGGTTCGCCTTGATCTTGCGGATCTCCACGATATCCCGGGCGGTGGTGCAGTCCGGGTTGTTTGCCAGAAACATCAGGATGTCAAAAGCGGTCTGGGGCAGCTTGAGTTCCTGACACAGCGGCTTGCACATGGCGCTGTACGCCTGCGCGGTCTTGAAGCTGATCTCTATGGTAGGGTTCATGCGGCGCTCCTTTTTGTCTTTTTATGGATAGTTCATTTTTGAAGTATTATAATGCAGATAAGGAGAGATGTCAAGAGAAAAAGAGAACCAGCACGTCCTGCGGACGCGCCGGTTCTCTTTTTCAATATGATGATTGCGTTCAGAACACCGCCACGGCGACCAGACGCACCAGCAGGGCGCACAGCCATGCCACGGCGCACTGGTTGACCACCATGATGGTTGCCCACTTGCCGCCAAGCTCCCGCTTGACCGAGGCCACCGCCGCGATGCAGGGGGTGTACAGCAGGCAGAACACCAGCAGCGGCGCAGCCTGTGCCGGGGTGAGGGCTGCGGTCAGGGCAGCCGTAGAGCCGAAGAGGACCAGCAGCGAGGACACCACGCTCTCCTTGGCCATAAAGCCGGAGATAAGGGCGGTGGAGATGCGCCAGTCCGCAAAGCCCAGCGGGGCAAACAGCGGGGCGATATCGCCCGCGATGCGCGCCAGAATGCTGGTCTGCGGGTCGGCGGTCAGCGACAGGCGCAGGTCAAAGTTCTGCAAGAACCAGATGATGATGGTGGCACCAAAGATGACCGTAAAGGCTCTCTGCAAAAAGTCCCGCGCCTTTTCCCACAGCAGCTGCGCCACGTTTTTCAGGCCGGGCAGGCGGTAGTTGGGAAGCTCCATGACAAAGGGCACGGCTTCGCCCTTGAACACGGTGCTCTTGAGCAGCAGCGCCGCCAGTACGCCCACCAAGATGCCGGTGAAGTACAGCAGCACCATCACAAGCCCTGCGTACTTGGGGAAGAACGCCGCCGCAAACAGGCTGTAAATAGGCAGCTTTGCCGAGCAGCTCATGAACGGGGTGAGCAAGATGGTCATTTTGCGGTCGCGCTCCGAGGGCAGGGTGCGGCTTGCCATCACGCCGGGCACGGTGCAGCCAAAGCCGATGAGCATGGGCACGATGCTGCGGCCGGACAGGCCGATGCGGCGCAGCAGCTTATCCATCACAAAGGCCACACGCGCCATGTAGCCGGTATCCTCCAGCATGGAGAGGAAGAAGAACAGCACCACGATGATGGGCAGAAAGCTCAGCACGCTGCCCACGCCGGTAAAGATGCCGTCGATGACCAGCGAGTGCACCGCCGCGTTGACGTTCCAGTTGGTCAGAGCGGTGTCCACAACGCCGGTCAGGGCGTCGATGCCCATTTCCATGAGGTTCTGGAAGAACAGGCCGATGACGTTGAAGGTAAGGAAGAACACCAGACCCATGATGGCGATAAACGCCGGGATGGCGGTGTACTTGCCGGTGAGGAACTTGTCGATGCGGTTGGAGCGCAGCTGCTCCTTGCTTTCGTGGGGCTTGACCACCGTCTGCGCCACCAGCTCCTGAATAAAGGAGAATCGCATATCCGCAATGGCGGCGGCGCGGTCCAGCCCGCGCTCCTGCTCCATCTGCACGATGATATGTTCGATCATTTCTTTTTCGTTGGGGTCCAGCTTCAGCGCTTCCTCAATGCGGGGGTCGCCTTCCACCAGCTTGGTGGCGGCAAAACGCACCGGGATGCCCGCTGCCTTGGCGTGATCCTCGATGAGGTGCAGGATGCCGTGGATGCAGCGGTGCACCGCGCCGCCGTGGTCATCCTCGCTGCAGAAGTCCATACGCCCGGGGCGCTCCTGATACTTTGCCACATGGACAGCGTGGTCTACCAGCTCGTCCACGCCCTCGTTCTTGGCGGCGGAGATGGGGATGACCGGGATGCCCAGCATGGCTTCCATCTTGTTGATGCGCACCGTGCCGCCATTGCCGCGCATTTCGTCCATCATGTTCAGCGCCAGCACCATGGGGATATCCAGCTCCATCAGCTGCATGGTCAGGTAGAGGTTGCGCTCGATGTTGGTGGCATCCACGATATTGATGATGCCGGTGGGCTTTTCGCCGATGATGAACTGCCGGGTGACGATCTCCTCGCTGGAATAGGGGGACATGGAGTAGATGCCCGGCAGGTCGGTGACCTCAGTCTCCGGGTGCCCCTTGATGGCACCGCTCTTGCGGTCCACCGTCACACCCGGGAAGTTGCCCACGTGCTGGTTGGAACCGGTGAGCTGGTTGAACAGGGTGGTCTTGCCGCAGTTCTGGTTGCCCGCCAGCGCAAAGGTCAGGGTCTTATCCTCCGGCAGGGGATGCTCCCCCTCCTTGGTGTGGTACTTGCCGCCCTCGCCAAGACCCGGGTGCTCCACCATCTTCTCCGCCACCGGGGCGTGCACCGCCGGGGTCTTTTCGGTGGGGGTCACGGTGATCTGTGCCGCGTCGTCCAGACGCAGGGTCAGCTCATAGCCGTGGATGCGCAGCTCCATGGGGTCGCCCATGGGCGCCAGCTTTACCAGCGTGACCTCTGCTCCGGGGATCAGACCCATATCCAGAAAATGCTGCCGCAGTGCGCCTGCACCGCCCACAGCATCCACTATGGCGCTTTTGCCGATCTGTAACTCTTTTAACGTCATATCCGTTGCCTTCTTTTATATGTACTGTTCCTGTGTGTTAGTCTGTGTTAACAAATGTAGTATAGGCTAACTGACAGCGGATGTCAATAGAGAATATAGACATAAAAAAACACCGCACACTCTCAGGCGAGAATATGCGGTGCTCCGGTTCAAATCATGATTACTTCACGGTGTGGTAGCCATCGGGGTTATTCTTCTGCCAGTTCCAGCTGTCGGCGCACATCTCCTCGATGCCGTACTCAGCCACCCAGCCCAGCTCGTTCTTGGCCTTGGTGGGGTCGGCGTAGCACTCGGCGATATCGCCGGGGCGGCGGGGATCGATGACGTAGGGGATCTCCTTGCCGCAGGCCTTGGAGAAGGCGTGGATGACATCCAGCACGCTGTAACCCTTGCCGGTGCCCAGATTGCAGATGAAGAGACCACAGCCGGTCTCCAGCTTGCGGATGGCGCACACATGGCCCCGGGCCAGATCCACAACATGGATGTAGTCACGCACACCGGTGCCGTCCGGGGTGGGGTAGTCGTTGCCAAAGACGTGCACCTTTTCCAGCTTGCCCACAGCCACCTTGGCGATGTAGGGCATCAGGTTGTTGGGGATGCCGTTGGGGTCCTCGCCGATCAGGCCGCTCTTGTGGGCGCCGATAGGGTTGAAGTAGCGCAGCAGCGCCACATTCAGGCTGGGGTCAGCCTTGCAGACGTCCTGCAGGATGCGCTCGGTGAAAGCCTTGGTGGTGCCGTAGGGGTTGGTGGTAGCACCCACAGGGAAGTCCTCGGTGATGGGCACACTGGCGGGGTCGCCGTAGACGGTAGCGGAGGAGCTGAACACGAAGTTATGGCAATCATGATGGCGCATCACGTCCAGAATGACCAGCGTGCAGTTGAGGTTATTATAGTAGTACTCGATAGGCTTGGACACGCTCTCGCCCACAGCCTTGTAGGCTGCAAACTGGATGACGGCGGTGATGTCCGGGCACTCGGAGAAGATCTTCTCCACGTCCTCGTGCTTTGTCATATCGGCCTGATAGAAGCGGAAGTCCTTGCCGGTGATCTGCTTGACCCGATCCAGCACCACGGGGGAAGCGTTGTAATAGTTATCTGCCACCACGATGTCAAAGCCAGCGTTCAGCAGTTCGATACAGGTGTGGCTGCCGATATAACCGGCACCGCCGGAAACCAAAATTGCCATAAAAGTACCTCTCTTCTCGTCACCAAAGTTGCTTGCGCGGGGCAGGCCCGCCTTCTGCCACAAGGATACAACGTTTTGGCCGCAGAATCAAGTAACGGGAATTTTATAAGGATGGATTTTTGTTTCCATTTATTTTTCCGCGCATTGATTTACAAGCGTTTTTTGTGTTTTGCACATGGAGTGATGGAACGCTTTGTGCAAATCAGAGAAAAAGTCCTCTCAGGCAGAGCCGTCAGGCTTTGA
>OHUE01000547.1_pt1 | contig 20601 bp, 15 predicted proteins | sample 1579111 | NCBI WGS metagenome assembly OHUE01 (sample SAMEA3879524, study PRJEB24766) | human gut metagenome | biome: human-associated habitat; feature: feces | place: USA | collected 1985/1987 | reverse complement strand
ATTCGAGTTCCCTCGAGCGCACCAAAATCCCACGAAGAATCGTAAGATTCCTCGTTGGATTTTCTTTTTATACGCCATTTGCACGGTCTCTGCACGGTTTTTGCACGGTCCGTATTTTTCGTGTCAGATGGAGTAAGTCTGTGAATTACTCTGCAATTCGTGCTATTTTTTGCAATTCAGGTCAGCAGAGCCAGGCGGAGCTGCGCTTTTACGGCAGGGTCTGCGTCCTTCAGAAGCTCCAACAGTGCCGACACGGAGATGGTCGGCTCTGCTTCAACCGGGGCAGCCTGCACAGGTGTTGTTCCCGACTTGTAGAAGCCTTCCTCGAACTTTTTACCCAGCTTTTTACGGGAATCCTGCTGGATGTGTGCATAAGTGTTGACCAGCAAATTGGCGCTGGCATGGCCCGTTGTGCCCTGTACCGCTTTCACATCGCCGCCGGAGATCATCAGTTGGTAGGTGGCACTGGAATGCCGCAGGCCATGGAACACGATACGGGTGAACTCCGGGTGTTCGTCCTGCCACTTGATGAACTTCTTGCGGATGAGGATCGGCTCTACCGCCAAACCGTTGGGCAAGCGCAGGAGCATCCCACTGTTGCGGTAGCGTTCCGGCTCAACGGCTTCGTCCATTTCCAGACGCTTTAGCCAGTGCTTCAATTCCTCTTTCAGCACGGCTGTCATGAAAATGGTTCGGTTGGAAGATGCCGTTTTAGTCTTTTTGAGCACCAGCGTTGTGGTGCTGCCTTCACGCTTATCTTCAAATTCTTGCAAGATGCAGTCCTTGCCCGTTTTTGCCAGCGATGCCTTCTGGACGCGCTGCATACACTTGTTGATGCGGAATGTACCGGTGCCGTCCGCTCCCTCAAAATCAAGATCTTCCGGAGTCAGGCCAGCGACTTCGCCCTCACGCAGTGCGCCCACCAGTGTGAGGTGAACAGCCAGATGCAGAATCGGGTCCTCCATGCTGGCAAGTGCGGCCCACATCTCGTCCGCGCCCCAGATGGCGCGCTCCTGAATCGATTTCTTGGGGCTGTCCACCGGAACGGGGCTTTTGGCGAGGATGCCCCACTCCACCGCATACTGGAACGCTGTCCGCAGCAGGCGGTGCACCTCGTGGATGGTCGTGCCGGAGAGAAGCCGCTGCTGTTGTTTTTCTGAAAGCACCTGCTTTTTGCCCTCATAATACTGGCCGCAGGGCGTTTTGCTGAGGGTAGAATACAGGTCTTCCAGATGGTAGGGTTTGAGCTTTTGCATCTGCATATCGCCGATGTACGGGATGATAAGATTCTGGACGGTTCCCAGATTGGATTGATAGGTGCAGGGTGCCCATTTGTGCTTGTTGCATTGCTTGGGAAGCCACTCCATCAAAAACTCTTTGACGGTGATGGTGGACGGAATCAGAAACATTCCGTTTGCAAGTTCGTGTTCGATTTGTTTTTTACGGTTTATTGCCTCCTCTTTCGTGGAAAAACTTTCCCATTTGTTGCAGTTTTTACCCTGCTCGTCTTGGTAAGTATAGCGGACACCATAGGAGCTGCCGCGTTTCGTAATATATGCCATACGTTATCTCCTTTTTCAAGCTGCCCGGAGCCACGCATCGAAGCGGTCTTTCGGGATGCGGATGCTTCCGCCGACCCGAAGAACACGAAATTCGGTAGTGCTGTTGCACAGGTTGTAGGCAGAACGCAGGCTGATGGACAGCATCTGCGCGATCTCTTCCACCGTGTACACCAGTGTTGTGGCTTTCAGGCTGTCAGTCGGAGACTTGACGGCATTGGTTTGAGTGACCACTTCCATTGTATCGTTATTCGGAATGGTCTGCAATATATTTTTCGTATAATCCAAAGATTTCACAGTTTCGGTCGCAACAGGCCGAGATTTGTTCATAGGCAAAACCTCCATGTTTTATTTTTGATATAAATTCAAAATCACCTGCTCACTCTGCTCATCCTGCGCCTATTGCACACTGTGAGCAGGCTGAGCAGGGCTTTTTCAAGTTGATTCTATTTTTTAATCCCACGGACTGGGAACATCAACGGGTAAAAACAGGTCAACGTCTACATTGTGAAAGCCCCGATTTGTGCCAATGCACTTATCATCATAGACGATGCCCAGACTTTTCTGATTATCTTTTAGATGGTGGATAAAGGTTGATGCTGCCAGCGGCTTTTCCAGGTTATCCAGACACCAGCGTTCATAGACTTTATAGAAATCCGTGGATTTGCACTTGGCCCCCTGCCGAATTTCAAAGTAGCCCTCAGATTTGAGAAAGCCCAGAATGTTGTTGCCCTGCTCCATCGCTTCTTTCAGATTCGCGGCGGTGCGTTCGCTGATAGTAAATTGGTAATTGTTTTGAATCAGCCGATGCAGCCCCTCCAATGCCCAAAGCAGGATACCCTCTTTTTCACCCCGCATCTTGTCAATGAGGAAAGGATCATCCACCCGGCCAACAGGTTTTTCCTTAGTGGTGAGCAACAGCTGGCGGCGATAGAAACCGTTGGACTTGTCATAGAGTGCGTGTAAGCTGCCATTCCCGAAGCAGGCAAACCGAACATACAGCGTACCCTGCACACTCTGCTGGCCCTTGCGCTCAATGTCAATTTTATCTTCCAGCGTGACAAGAGTTTTAATGTTGTTGGTCTGCGGCAGAGCCTCAGTTTTCATGTCATCGTCCACCAAAAGCAGCTTGTACTCCAAGTCTGCACGGGCAAAACGATTGGTTTCCACTTTTTGCAGACTGCCTGTGTACATACTGCTGCCGAACAATTCTCGCAGGATCAGCCCGATTCTGGATTTTCCCTCACCGCCCTTGCCGACCATCAGCAGCATTTTCTGCGCTTTGGTAACAGGCAGCAGGCAATAGCCAATGTATTCTTGTAGGGCCGGAATATCTTCTTCGTATAGCAGTTCGTTCAAGAATTGCAGCCAGCGTGTTGGTGCTGGTGCATCCGACACATAGACAATGGGCAGACGGTTCATGCAGTATTCTTTTTCAGGGGTAAAGTGACCGTCTGCAAAATATGTACCGTTTCGGACATGGATGCGGTCTGTCTGAATCTCCGGTGGTTCAGATGCACAGGCCAACTTAATCGCCTGCACAATATGTTCAATCCGCCGTGCTACGCTGGTGGTTGCATAATAGCGAATCTGCTCATAGATTTCCTTCTTCAGTGGAGCTTCATCCTCCACCATGCCATCCACCGTGAACAGCCTGCCTTGAAAGCAGCGCATGGGGTGCAGGCTCAAAAAGTAATCTGCGAATAATGGTTCAATAATTTTTCCGTTATCACCCACCCAGTTTCGGGCAGGTGCACTATGCTGCTTCTTCGGCTTCCTTGCATCGTTCGATTGCTTCTCCAAGGGCGGTCACTTCCTTTCCGTTCAATAGTTGTTGCTTTTCATTTGGACTTCCCTGCAAAAGAATATCCAGCAGATATTGCACACGGTCTGCATAGTGTAGACTTGCTACAAAACAAGGATGCAGGGACGCTTCTGGATTTTTGGGTGCATAGGCCATGCGCCAATTTGCTAACAGAGAACGATAGCTGCACAAGATTTTGTAGAGTTGCTCTTTGGGATTTGATGACTTTTCCACAAGTTTATAGCGTATCCGTGAAAAGTCATCCGTTCCAGAAAGCCCGAAATCTGCGGCCAGTTTTTCCACCGCTTGCCGCAAAGAAAGTTGAAATAATTTTGCCACAAAGTCGATTACATCACCATCCGCTCCACAGCCAAAACAGTGAAACCGAAAATCCACTTTCATACTGGGATTGCGGTCTGCATGGAATGGACAGCAAATCATGCTGCTGCGGTTTGGACGAAAACCATAGGCTTCTGCGGCTTGTCGGGCAGTAATATTCAGCTTTACGATTTCAAATAAATTGTTGTTTTTGAAAGTTGGCCTCCTTTACAGTTCCATGCCATGGCTGCGCTTCTTTGGTTTGGTGCATGTCTGCTCACGCTGATTGATTTCTTCCTGCCTCTGATGCAGCTTTTGTAGAACAGACGGACGAGTATTTTCTTTGATTTGCTCGATGGCAGGCTTTTTGATTTCCGGCTTTATAAGGACAGTTGTCAATCTTGCGGTAATCCTGTTTACTGCTGCAATAATATTTTTTCGCAGCGTTGTGATTTGATATGTGGTGTAGTCCAATGTTTCCTTGCTTGCCGTTCGCCCCGGCTCTTTCAGCCAGTCCAAATATATATCGACCTGTTCTGTGCTTGCTTTCAAAGCATCGTTCACAGCGTTTCCTGAAACAACAGCCACAGCTTTGTCGTAGGCAACCGCAGAAATCTCATCCAACAAGTTCTCGGTATCTTCAATCTTCTGAGAAAGTTCACTTAACTGTTTTTCCTGCTTTTGAATTTTTTTATCGTTGCTCAGAAGTGTTAGGGACTGATAAGTTGTACGGCGAACCTGCTGATGATGTGCTTTCTCATTCTCTTGTTTCAAATTTTCAAGCTGAGCGGTCTGTTCCTGTACGGCTTTTTCCTGTTGAGCAAGTTGTTCTTTTTGCTTTGCCATGATATAGTCCTGCTTTTCCAGATAAGCCCGTCCGCCGTATTCCGGCACTTCGTCCAGTTCCAGACCGTGTCGTTTGGCAATCTCGAATAGCATCGTGCGGCAGGCTGCATCGAATGTGATCTTGCGGTTGTTATAACGGCCAAGGGGCTTGTCCGGCTTTGGTAGTTCAAAGCCAAGTGCTTCCAACGCCTTTTCTTGCTGGGGTGCGGTTTCGCCGTATTTGTTCTCGCAATCGAACACATGCCGTTCGTGGACGTGCGGCGTTCCCTCATCCAGATGTAACGCCCAATCCAGAATGTGAACGTGTTTGCCGAAACGCTCATGGAACTCATCCATAAATTCTGTGGCGATTTGAAAAAGCTCTTTCGGGGAAGCATGACTTTCCAGCGTTCCCAACTGATAGATGCTTTCTTCGGGACAGGTCTTTTTGCTGGTTAGCAAATCTTCTGTTGAGCGGTTTCGTTCCGTGTGCCGAATTTTGGCGTTGCGCTCATTCTGCTTTTCGGTGAAGTTGGTGTAATGGAGTTTGTAGTAGAGCTTTTCGACTTCTTCAAAGGTGTCAGCCAGACTATCCACATCTTTGGGCTGCAGGGCAGAACGGATGCCGTTGTAGCAATCCCAATAGATGTTTTGCTGGACACGTTCCGGGTCGATATGCTCACTGTTGGCAATTTCAAAACTGCGGTCATTGTGCTTTGGGTTATAAGTGCCGTGCTTTCCGGCGCGGCCATTGTGTCGGGTCAGTTTCAGCGACCATCTCTCCTTTCTGGGGTCACGCAGAGAACGCCGTGCGCGGAGTAGGGACAACGCGGTGCAGCGAAGCTACAAATCTGCCGCCTGCTATGCGCCAGATAATACCCAGTAGGATATGACGCATAGCATCACATCCACTGGGCAAGACTGCCGTCCTTGACCTGCGCAAAGAGCTGCGCTCTCTGCACTCTTGCGCCGAACAACCTGACAGACAAAACTTTGCGAAGTCCTCTCTGCCAGCTTGCCCGGTTCTTCTTCGGTGTCGGTCTGCCCGCAAGCTGTTCCTGCCCGATTTCCTCTGGCGTATGGCTTCTTCTTGGTGCGCTCTTGTCGTGGCGGCACTTCTCCGAAAAAGCATAGTGGCTTGCAGCCGATCATGTTGTTGTCAAGGTACGATGTTGTTTTGTAAGAAGTTGAGGGCTTTCAAAAATGCGAGTAAGACTGCTTTTGAAAGTAGTTCCCACACCTTATACAAACTTAAAGGGGTGTTTTTAAACGGGGGCTTATGAAAATTCTGAAAATTTTCACTTTTTCAAACAACCTCCTATACCTATAACATTCTAAAATGGGTGTTTGGCATACAGATTTTCAAATTTTGTTGAACTGCCTAATTTTAGAATATAGATTTTGTTCATTATCCACTTATAGAACTAGCGGAAAGCCGTTTTACAAAAGATTTTGAAAGCCTCTACACTAATAGGAATCCGCAGGACCGTTTTGGAATACAGTTTTGAAAATTTCACAATTTTAGACAAAAAGAAAAACGGCAAAGCGGATAAAATCCACTTTACCGTTTTAGAAGATATTCTATTACGCTGCGATTGCGTTGGCGTTGACCTGTTCAATGGTCTTGCGAATACCAAGCCATACACTCAAATCTGTAAAGACCTCTACGATGCTTCCCTGATCTGTAAAAGGCGGCTCCTGCAAAACGGAGAGGTTTTTCATCATGCCATTATGTACGATGTACTCGACAATCTGGTTGACAAAGTAAATCTGTCGGCTGTCGAGGTTAGCACCATCCAGATATTGCGAAAATGCAGCTTTCGCCGCAGCCATATCAAGACCAACGATTTCCCGCACGAATTCTCCCAAAGGCTTTGTGCCATATTCGGCTTCATAGTCCTCTTTTGTGCCAACCTCACTCCAAAGAATTTTTTCGAGTTCTTTGACATCTTCGGCAGTGAGCGGGATGTTGCCTTTCAGTTTGGCAATGGCTGCATTATCCTGATGCTGCCGTACATAGTACTCAGCTTTTGCCTTGTAATTTTTCAGATCATCGTTTTCCAGCTCGGCCTCCTTCCATTCTGTCGAAAGAATTTCGTCCGAGAAATCCGTGGTGTACCGTACCCGCTCGATGGGGATGTACTTGATCAGATCGCGCAGTTCTTTTCGGATGTGCTCAAACTCGTTCACATCGGCAGTTTTGATATAGTCGGTCTGGATAATTTTTTCGAGCAACGCGCGTTTTTGATCAATCTCTGGAATATTGGACACGCTCGCAACCGCTTTCGCTTTTTTCAGCAGCTCGCTGCGGCCACGGGTATAGGGCTTTCCGGCAAGATATGCCAATTCGATGCCATACAGCAATGCATCAAAACGAAGTGCTTTCGGGTCATCCGGCTCCGGTTCAATCAAGGGCGCAAGTTCCTCCCGGGCAATCAGGGTATCCGCATAGGTCAGCGCATTGTAACTGTTCTTGTCTGCGTACAACTCGACATACTTCAAATGCTGTTTGACTGCAAAGTTGTCACGGTTCAGCTTCTGCACCTGACTGACCATGTGCTCCACCAGTGAAGTCCGGAACGCTTTCAGTTCTTCCGTTTGGAACTGCATATCCTGCAATTTATACGCGATTTCAAACTGCAAACCGAAAATCGCACCCTGAACGGCAATCATGTTCGGGGTAGCGTTTCCTTTGTTCATGCGGAAGAACTCAAAATTCCCGCAGAAGTCAAAAATGTAAAACTTCTTCTTGTCCTCACCATCCAGAAGCCCCGGACACAGGCGGGTACCGCGTCCGATCATCTGCCAGAACTTTGCCTTGCTCAGAACCTTTTTGAAAAAGACCAGATTCAGAACCTCCGGCACATCGATGCCGGTGTCCAGCATATCCACCGAAATTGCAATCTGCGGAAGCTTCTTCGGGTCAGAGAATTCGTCAATGGCACTCTGCGCATAACTAAGCCGATTGTCGATCACCCTAGCGTAGCCGTTCAGGTGCGGATATTCCTGATTGAACACTTTGAGGATTTTCTCTGCATGATCGTGGCTCTTGGCAAAAATAATCGTTTTTCCAATTTTGCTGCCGTAGTCGATTTTCAAGGCGTTCTGCATCACGACATTCAAGACCTGCCGAATGGTGTCCTTGTTGAACAGCCAGCTGTTCAGAGCAGATGCATCAATGCTGGCCGGCAGGTTGCCGTTTTCATCCTCAAAGGTGTTTTCGTAGGCTTCCCGTTCTTCGTCCGAAAGTTCATCGTAGGTGATGCCGTTCTTCATGAACTTTACTTCGCTTTCCACCGAGAGGAAATCAACCAGAAAGCCATCCTTGACGGCCTGCGCCAGCTCATAACCATAGGTGGGCACACCGTTTTCGAGGTCAAAGATCTCGTAGGTGTTTTTGTCGATCTCATCCTTGGGTGTGGCGGTCAGGCCAACCAACGGCGCATCAAAATAGTGGAAGATGTCGCGGTATTTATTGTAGATGGAGCGGTGCGCTTCATCGCAGATAATTAAATCGAAATGACCACAGGTGAACAACTTGCCCTCTGCATCGTGAACGGAATCAATGCAGTTCATCATGGTCTGATAGGTCGAGAACACGCAGTGTGCCGTAAAGTTGTCTTTGTCCTCGCAGAGGTTCGTCACGGAAAGCTCCGGCAGGAGGTTGACAAAGCTGCGCTTTGCCTGGGTCACAAGGCTGTTGCGGTCGGCCAAAAACAGCACGTTTTTGACCCAGCCATGCTGCAATAATACATCCACCAGTGCAATGACGGTACGGGTCTTGCCGGAGCCGGTTGCCATGACGAGCAGGGCTTTCCGGCGGTTCTTGCGGCCAAAACTGTCGCAGACAGCCTTGATGGCACCCTCCTGATAGTACCGTCCGGCAATGTTTTTGTTTACATCCACATTGGCAAGGCTGGTGCGCATTGCTTGCAGATTGAACCATTTTTCAAGGTCGCGCTTGGAGTAAATGGAAGCGACCTTGCGCTCGGGATAGATATTGTCCACGATTCGGGTATCGAAACCGTTGGTCAGGAATACCACCGGGCGGCGGCCAAACTGCTTTTCGAGAATATCTGCATACAGCTTTGCCTGCTGACGGCCTACTGCAACATCCTTACAGGTGCGCTTTGCTTCGATCACAGCCAGCGCACGGCCATCATCGCCGTACAGGACATAATCTGCATAGCCAATGCCGCTCTTGTTGGGCATCCCGGGCAGAGGGACCTCGTTGACCCAGTTTTTGCCCTCGACCCACCCGGCATCAGTGAGCATGGAGTCAATATACAGTTTTCGGGTCTTGTACTCCGAAAGTTCCAACGGCTTGGGTACATAGGTGGGCTGCTGCGTTTCGCGGCGGGCGGTCAGCTGCGCCTTGAGCTCAGCGTTTTCTTTGATAAGTGCATCCAAATCCACATCCGGCAGGGCGGGCTGTGCAACGGGTGCAGCAGGCTGTTGTGTGAGCAGGGAAGCGTCAAATTTCTTTTCCTGATAGCTTGTTCCATAGCAGTACGCTACGAAATCAAGGAACAGAAACAGGTTTTCGAGGCAAAGTTCCGCCTGTTCCCGTCTGATGCTGCGGCTTCCGTGGGCGGCATCATTGCCGCGCTTGCGAATAAAATCCATCCGCCGCCACAAATCATCGTCTACAATGTCGTGAAATTCTTCGGTGCTCATTAGGCTGATGAGCTTATCATCCCACGGCTTGACGAGGGAGCTGTCCACCGAATACATCCATTTGACTGCAAATTCCATGGCACGGCGACAGTCCAGCACAGCGGTGGCCGCATCAATGGGCAGAATCCTCTCCGCAGCGATCGCGGCATCCGCAAAGCCGGAAAATTGCGGGTCATCCTTCAGAAAGTCAAAGTTGGTCAATTCTCACACCTCCCGGCTTCTATTTTGAACGATTTTCAGCCAAAATGCAAGCGTTTTGCGCAAAAAGTTCTGCGAACAATTTTGATTTGTCTACCTCGGCTACAAAGTCGGCAAACTGGTTTTGGAGGGAAAGAGGGGGAGCCATCAGTTTTAGAGAGTTAATCGCATTAAAATTCAGTCCGGCCTTAACAGCACTTTGATTTTTCGCTGTAAATTGCTCTTTCCCGGCATCACTTTCCATATAATAGGCCACATATAAAGGATTGACTTGTTCATCCTTCAATCGAATACAGGTCAAATGCTGGTTGATATACGCTCCATGGTTAGCAATTTCTTCTGTCACAACACCAGTACGCCCCAAATCGGCTGTAATACTTATGAGCAAATCGTTTTTCTGCACTTTTGTCCGTTTAGCTTCGGCATTATCCGGTGGTGCAACATACTGCACATCCTGAAGTGTGATTTTACAATTCTTTACATTTTTTATCGTTATAAAATACTCTCCGCTATCCGTAAAATATTGCGACCATCCGCGTGAGCCAGATGTGAGAAACGTAATATATGTCGAAAGACTATTGCAGGGGAATCTGTATGGATTGAGCTTCGGGTCGCCAAACATCTCAACAAATCGAGCTTTGATAAGCTCGTCCAGCTTGGTGAGCTGCTGCTGATAAATGTGAATAAGACCAGAAATATGATCCAAAGTATCAACTACTCGGTATTGTTCGTCCAAAGGCGGCGTAATAACAGAAAGGTCACCTACTTGTTTCAGGTAAATGCCCTTTTGTGCTACGCCACGAGCCTCAGACTCCAAAAATTTTCGCATACTCTGAAGCTGGTACATTAAATATCGATTGTTTATTATTGTTGGGTTTGGCTTTATAACCGCAACACTCCGTTGCAGACAAATACCTGCTAACATTTCTGGAACAACCGCTACTCGTCCAACAGTCCCCACAATCGTCATGAGCAAGTCACCAGAGAGCACATTCGTCCGCTTGTTTTCGATGTCAAATTGTTCATCTGTTAAAAATCGTGGAGCCGTTGTAGTTATTTCATCATCGTTGATATTTTTGGAGCTAAGCATTAAATGTTTGCTGTTTTCAATTCCGGCAGGCGGATTATGGCTCCCATCGGTAATTTGAAAGCAAATGTCTCCCAGTTTTGCCATCTGTCTCTCCCACAAATTAGAAGTTGCCTTTTCAGGCAATAAACTTCTGGTGAGAGGTCTTGACGTTGTTCTGATTCACGATTGCATACTGCATGGTGGTGCCGATCTGCGAATGACCGAGGATCTTCTGCACCTGCTCAATGGGCATTCCCTTGTCGATGGCGCGGGTAGCCATGGTGCGGCGGAACTTATGCGGGTGGATCTTGTCCAGATTCAGCTCGCGGCCCAACTCCCGCAGACGGATCTCCACGCCGCTGATCTTCAAGCGGTCAAACGGGGCATCCAGCGTCACGAACAGCGCCGGGTTTGCATCGGTGCGGGAGCGCAGATAGTCCTGTAAATGCAGCTTGGCCTTGGCATCAAAATAAACCCGGCGTTCCTTGTCGCCTTTGCCGAACACTACACACTCGCGGGCTTCAAAGTCGATTTCTGAAATGTTCAGATTCACCAGCTCTCCCACACGAATGCCAGTGGAATACAACAAATCAATCATGGCAAGGTCGCGTGCACACTTGCAGTTATCCCGCAGGCGTTCAATAGCTTCGTCCGAGATGGTTTCCTTCACGGGCTGTTTGGTCTTGATTTTATGGATGCGGCGCATAGGGCTTTTGAGGATGTAGTCCTCTTCTTCCAGCCACGAGAAAAAGCTGGAAATATTCCGGCGTACATTGTCGATGGTCACTTTGCCGCAGTTGTTGATCTTCTGATATTCCACCAGATAACGCCGGATCTCTTCGGTGGTCATCTTGCGCAGGGGCGTGTCCACGGTTTGCAGCAGCCGCTCTACGGTAACGCGGTAATACTGGATGGTGCGCTCAGAGCAGCCCTCGATTTTCTTGGCATCAAGGAATAGCTTCAGATATTCCTCGTTGGAGATCTGCTCTTTCTGCGCTTCGGATTCAGAAAACGTCTGCAACAGCACCTCTTGCAGCTTTTTCATCTGCGCAACATTCAGGTACTCTGCCATCTCGTTGATGATCTTCACGATTTTGTCTTCCATATTGGCGCACTCCTTTTCTGGTGTACCAACATCCTGCTCCGGCAAAGTGCCTGTTGTTGCTTATTATCAGCCAAAATACTGTTGCATCAGGCTGTCAAAGAGTAATTGTGTCTGGTCAAGGGCTTTCTGCACTTCAACTTTTGATTTGTCTACCTCGGCTACAAAGTCGGCAAACTGGTTTTGGAGGGGCAGAGGGGGTAACGGCATGGAAAAACCGGCTATCTCTTTACGATTGACCTTTGGCAGATTGGTTCTTGCGCTAAACTGCAAAATATAGTCTAAAAAGTAGTTGGAGCGCATAGCCAATGCCAAAAAAACTCGATTACAGTTTTTCGGGTTTGGAAGTATTGGATATGCATCCGCTGAACAGAGTCCTTCAAAATCAGGCAGTGCAACTTTGTTAAGGTTTGGACGGATTTTACTGTAAATAATGTGCTGCGGAGTGAAAAAATACTTTCCACTGACAACGCCATCTTCTTTTACCGTACGATAACCTTTTAATGTTCCTGTTTCTTTTTCGATACTGTCAATTCCGATGTGTGGATAATCAGCGTATTTTTCATAGTCGGTGGTCATATTTCCATCAATTTGGGCGAACTCATCAAATTTGACGATAGACCATCCTTTGGAGTTGCTTTTGAAATCTCCAAACATCTCCACAAATCGAGCTTTGATAAGTTCATCTAGCTTGGCAAGTTGCTGCTGACGGGAGTACAGAACGGACGTGGTTTGTTTCATTGTTTTGAGAATTTTAGACTGTGTATCTCTATCTGGAAGTGGAATATCCATCGAAAGAAAATCGGCATCGGACATATGCCCACGGCGATTTACGGTGCCTGTAAGTTTGGAACGATAAAATTCAATACTTTTCGGTGAACGCAATACCATTTCGAGATATTTAGGAATAACGAGTCCATCATTTACATCCCATACACCGTATGCAGGGCTAACAATCCCGTTGTCCACAATGTCTTGGATGCCAAAATTTCCCTCATCGATATGAATCCCCTGCACAAGTTTTCCACGAGGGATAATTTTATAGTCCGATGTATCAGCAGATGCAATTCTTTTTTTGAATTTTTCGCTTTGCATTATGATGCCATCTTGTTTGGTAATTGACAAAACAGGATAACTATGTTCGCCGCATCTGGCAACTTTAGTCTTTTTAATCAGAAGTCCCAGCTTAACTGTTTCCATCAGGTCTTTCTCCCACAAATTAGAATTGTTTCATTTCAAAAGTTCTTCCAAAGCGTCCATCTCTGCGTCGATCTTCTTCTGCAAATCACGCAGCTGTGCCATAATTTCCTGTGTGGAAGGATACTCCACCGGCACATACTCGGTCTTTTTATACTTGTTGATGGACAAATCATAGTCGTTGCCCGCAATCTCGTCTTTCGGAACAAAGAAGCTCTGTTCCGTGCGCTCACGGGTGGCTTCAGCCTCCCGGTTGTGGAAGCGAGCGATAATATCGGGGATGTCGTTTTCCGTGGTCGGGCTGCGCTTATCGTCCAGAGAGAAGCCGTCGGCCTTCATATCGTAGAACCAGACGTTATCGGTGCCACCGTGGCCGGTCTTGGTGAAAATCAGGATGGCAGTAGAAACACCCGCATAGGGCTTGAACACGCCGGAGGGCATGGAAATTACGGCTTCCAGACGGTTGTTCTCGATGATCTCCCTGCGAATCGCCTTGTGTGCAGTGGAAGAGCCGAACAGAACGCCATCCGGGACGATGCAGGCGCAGCGTCCGCCGACCTTCAGCATCCGCAGGAACAGAGCGAGGAACAGCAGCTCGGTCTTTTTGGTTTTGCAGAGCTTGAGCAGGTCGGTGGAAACAATGTCGTAGTCCAGACTGCCCTTGAACGGGGGATTTGCCAGAATCAGGCTGTATTTGTCCTTGTCGGGGTTCTGGTCGCTCAGGCTGTCGCGGTACTCGATGAACGGGTTGTCCACGCCGTGGGTCATCATGTTCATAGCGCCGATGCGCAGCATGGTGCGGTCCATATCGAAGCCGTGGAACATGTGGTTCATGTAGTGGTCTTTGTTTTTGCGGTCAAAGAACACTTCCTGCTTGCGATTTTCACGCAGATATTCGCCAGCGGCCACAAGGAAGCCAGCCGTGCCGCAGGCCGGGTCGCAAATCACATCATCAGCGCGGGGCTGCATCAGGTCAACCATCATGCGGATGATGTGGCGCGGCGTGCGGAACTGACCGTTGACACCCGCCGTTGCCAGCTTGGAAAGCAGGTATTCGTAAATGTCGCCGCGAATGTCGGTGTTGGAAAGCTGTGCCGCCTGCTCATACATTCCGTCCATGGCGGTCACGATTTTATCCAGCATCAGCGGCGTGGGCACTTTGAAAATGGCATCACCCATGTACTTGGCGTAGGCACTGTCCTTGTCGCCGTGCAAATTCTTGATGAAGGGGAACACCATCTCCTGCATGGTGGAGTACATTTTGCCTGCCGGGAAATCGTGGAAAACGCTCCACTTGAGCTGTACACCGTCCACAGTGCGCTCCCCGACCTGTACCTCGCCCGCAAAGATGCTCTTGTAGGGCAGACCCAGCATAGCGGCTTCTTTGGCGTGGGTGTTGTCGCTTTCATCGAGGTCGTGAATGAACATCAGATAGGTCATCTGCTCGATCACATCCAAGGGATTCGTCAGGCCACCCGTCCAAAAAATTTCCCACAGGCTGTCAATTTTGCTTTTCAGTTCTCCGGTTACCATGTATGTTCCTCCTGCGTGTCGAGAAAATGAGCTCGACAAACAATAATTTGTTATGCCATTATTATACCGTTTCTTCGGGATCGGTTCAATCTGCAAAAGGGGGAAGCCCGGAGTTTTCTACATTGTATGAATTTTATGTTGAAAATTCGATGTTTCGTCCTATTGACGGTTTTGTGCAGAACAGCTATAATATAATTTGTATTATCATAATTCAAATTATATTAAGCAAGAGGTGAACGGTATGGACTTCATCGGCAGAACATCCGAACTGGCAACGCTGAATGCAGAATTAGAGCGTGGCAGCGGTTTTGTGGTGATTTACGGCAGGCGGCGTGTTGGAAAAACAACGCTGATTAAAGAGTTTATCAAGGACAAACGCGCATTCTACTTTCTGGCAACCACAGAGAGCGAAGCCCAGAGCATGAAGCGGTTTGCCGGGGTGCTTTCCCGCACTACTAAGAATCCCATGCTCAGCAAAGTCACATTCACCGACTGGCTGGATTTATTCCAAGTGGTAGCAGACGACCACCCGGACGAGAAAAAGGTGCTTGTCATTGATGAATTTCCGTATCTGGTCAAGACGAACCCGGATTTCCCGTCCATCTTGCAAAACGCATGGGATGAAGTGCTGAAAGACCATAACGTGATGCTGATTCTCTGCGGTTCCCTCATCAGCATGATGAAAAAACACGCTCTGGCATACGACAGCCCGCTCTATGGCCGTAGAACGGCACAGATCCGGCTGATGCCGCTGCAATTCACGGATGTATATGAAGCGCAGAACCTGTCGTTTGAGCAGGCTGTGGAGCAGTATGCCATCACGGGCGGAGTACCGAAATATATGGAGTTTTTCCAGTCGGACGAACCGCTGGTGGAGCAGATTCGGCGTGTGGTGCTGTCGAAAAATGGCTTTTTGTACGAAGAACCCGATTTCCTGCTCAACGAGGAAGTACAGACGCCTATCAACTATTTTTCTGTGCTGAAAGCGATTTCGGACGGCAATCACAAGCTAAGCAAGATCGGCATGACGATGGAGCAGGACACTTCAGCCATCACGCCGTACCTGAAAACACTAATCGACCTTGGCTTTGTCACCAAAAATGTCCCCATCACAGAAAAGAACCCGGAGCGTTCCCGGAAGAGCCTGTACTATGTTTCGGACAACTTCATCCGCTTCTGGTTCCGCTATGTGTACCCATTCAAGGGAGAGTTGGAACTGGACAACCAACAGATCGTGCTGGACGAGATGGGCAAAGACTTTAAGCAAAAATTTGTGGCTTTCGCTTATGAGAGCATCTGCCGGAACATCTTTGCGGAGCTGTGCCGCAAGGGACAAATCGACTTTGCACCCTCACGCATTGGCTCTTACTGGCGCAACGACAACGAGGGAGACACAGAAATCGACGTTGCTGCGGTGGACAATCAGCACAAACGGCTGTTCCTTGGCGAGTGCAAGTACCATGCGAAACCTGTGGATGTGGCGGTCTACTCTGCCTTGCAAGAAAAGGGGCAGTCCAAAGAACTTACAGCGGCCTTTAAGGGCTATGAAATTGTGTACGGACTGTTCTCTAAGAGCGGCTTTACCGATCGACTGGTGGAGATGGCTGCAGAGAATCCGAACTTGATTTTGATTCAGGAAGACACTGTTTATGAGAACAATATAATTTGAATTATCATAATTAGGATTATATTGTTTGGATATGTCCTGCGTACTATGTTTAGCGAGCAAGCATATCCCGTGGAGTGCGGGAACTCGCTATATTTTTGTAAAAAGTATCGACATTGACGAAGAAAGTATCGCTTTCGATATATTGCGTTCCCCAAAAGTATCGACTTTCGATTGAGCATATTATCGTGTATCGCGTTTTTTCCTTGCAATGCCACATCAACGGTGTATAATACTTTTAGAGGATAGCGGCGTTGACCAGCTATCGGTGGCATTGAAGCAATAGACTGGTTCGGCATCAGCCTGTTGTAGAGCCAAACCGTGGGTTCAGCGATAACCACAAGCCGAATAGATTCACTCGAATCGAACGAAAACGCAAAATGCCCGCTCACCGTGGAGATTCAGCTCCAGAGGTGGGCGGATATTTTTGGTTATTCAGCGGAGAACTGGACAGCAACAAAATAAAAGGGACACCTACAACACCGTAGTGCTGTCCGATGTCCCTCGCGACTGATTTTATCGTTGTCCGCCAACCTCAGGCCCTTACGTCCTGCATCTCTTTCGGGTTTTATCATTGCCCGCCAACCTCAAGCCCTTACGTCTTGCATCAGATCGGATTTTAGGTGTCAGCCACACCAGCGGAGTGACGTCCGCTTTCCATTCAAGATTATATTCAATTTACACCTCAATAGCAATGCCCCATACAAAAGTTTAGCGAGGTGAGTATATCCTATGAGGTACGGAAAGTGTGGAAAGCAATGCGGAAAGTGCGGAAACTTGCCATAGAAAAGTGGCAACCTCTACGCTAAAAGTGGCAACTTCATCTCAAAAAATGGCAACCTCTATGCTAAAAGTGGCAAGTGACATATACAAAACGCCATTATACAGAACTGCCCACTCCCCTGAGAACTTCTCAGACGAGTGGGCATTCTTCTTTCCGTGTATCAAATTTACCTTTGTGGTCACTCAAATCGCCACCAAGTCATGGATCAAAAATCATCATTTTTTATTTGTTCCAGAGTAAGTGCACGGTTTCTGCACTGTTTTTGCACGGTTTCAAGGGATACAATGGGCACTCTGACTTGCAAAATACGACAAAGGGTGCAGAAATTGCCAGGCAGAAAATCACGATGCTTTGCGCAAAAATGACGAAAACTCGAAACTTCTAAAATCAGAGTGTTCTGCCCGGTGGGCTCTTTTAATCAGAGGGCCAGGGATTCGAGTTCCCTCGAGCGCACCAAAATCCCACGAAGAATCGTAAGATTCCTCGTGGGATTTTCCATTTTCTGGGGCTCTGCACACTTTTGCACACTTTTTGCACACCGGCGGGAAAGCCGTGTTTTTCCTTGCATTGTCTGCATTCTGTGCATCGTGAGCGTTTTTTCCATACTTTTTTCAGGCGAACAGCAGGCGGGTGAACTCACGCCGCTGCTCGGGGTTCATCTGTCGGACAACTTTCAGCATCCCTTCCGGGGTGATCTGGATGCTGTCCGGCAGATTTTCTTTTACCGGCACAGAGCCGGATTTGGGGGAGCCGATGTCCTGTGAATAGAAGTCTGCTTCCAGCTTCTCAGCCAGCTCCAACCGGGGCTTGTCCTGCGTGTGGGCGTAGGTGTCCATCAGGATGCCGGTGGTGGCGTGACCGGTGTTGCCCTGCACGGCTTTAATGTTGCCGCCGGATTCAATCAACTGGTAAGTGGCACTGGAGTGGCGCAGACCGTGGAACACGATCTTCTCAAACTCCGGGTGCTCTGCACGCCAAGTGCGGTACCATTTAGAAAGGGCTTCCGGGGCAACAGGCATACCGTTGGGCAGGCGGAAGAGCTGGCCACAGTTGCGATATCTGCCATCCATGGCAAGCTCGTCCTGACGGAGCTTTTCCAGCCAAGCCAGCAGTTCCTCTTTCAAGGGTTTCGTCAGATAAAGGGTGCGGCTGGATTTCTTGGTTTTCGGCTTCTTCAGCACCAGTGCGGAGCTGCTGCCCTCACGCTGGTCGGGGAAGATGTGGTAGATCTGGTTCGGATTGGTCTTTTTCAGTGCAGCCTTTTCGGTGCGCTGTAAGCTCCTGCCGACCGTGATGGTCCCACGTCCATCCGCTGCATCGAAGTCGATGTCTCCCGGCTGCAAGCCGAGGATCTCTCCGACACGCAGCGAGAGGATCATGCTCAGATGAACAGCAAGGTGGAGCGTAGGGTCGGTCATGGTCTGCAACGCAGCAAGCATGGTCTTTTCGTCCCAGATGGCACGTTCTTCCGAGGTCGATTTCGGGGCTTCTCTCGGAATCGGTGACTTGAGGAGCAGACCCCACTCAACGGCATAGGAAAAAGCAGTCTTGAGCATGGCGTGGACTTCCCGGATGGAAGCACCCGTCAGAAACTGCCGCTTCTGCTTGTCGGTGAGCGTTTGCTTGACACCCTGCTTATACAGTCCGCGCGGTGTCCGGCTCAGCGTGGCGTAGAACTGTTCAAGGTCATACGTCTGAACCTTCTGAATCTGCTTCTTGCCGAGATAGGGCACGACAAGATTCTGGATCATGGCTACCGTGTGGGTGTAGGTCTTGGGTGCCCACTTGTGCTTGCTGGACTGGATGGGGAGCCACTTGTACAGCATTTCCGCTACCGTCATTGCATCGGGTATGAGGAACGTACCGTCCAAGAGTTCTTTCTCTACCGAGATCTTGCGGTCTTGCGCTTCCTTCTTGGTTTTGAAGCTCTCCCAGCCTTCACAGATCCGGCCAGCATGGTCTTTGTATTTGAAACGAACGGAGTAAGAATCTCCGCGCCTGAGAATAGATGCCATAGATGTTCCCTCCCTCAGACCGCTGCAAACCAATCGTCAAAGCTCTGCTTGCTTACCCGGATGCTGGTACCGAGGCGGATCACCTTGAAGTCTTTCGTGGTGTTGCACAGATTGTACGCAGCACGGTTGGAGATCGCCAACAGTTGGGCGATCTCCTCCACCCGGTAAACGAGCGGGGCGTGTCGGACGGTTTTGCTGGTCTGGTCAGAAGGTTCTACGGCAGGGGTTTGGTCCGAAGTTTCGTCAGAAATTACCATGGAATTTCTGACAGAAAATTCGCATGGAACTGCAAGTTCCTGACGTTTCATTGTAGGGGATTCGGGCGCGATTTTCAAGTCCTCATGGGTCAGTTTAGCGGAATTTTTGCGGACATTCGTCATAGGCATGTCTCCTTTGCACTTCTCCAGACCCGGCGCAGCTCCGGTTGAGCTGCACCCTTGTGGGTCGGTAAATATGTAAGGGCCTGCCGCTCCTGACCCGAAGCAGCAGCCCAAAAAAGTGCGAGAACTTGAATTTACGCGCCCCACGCGCCCCAAACTACACAAAAGTACCTTTCTATGTTGGTTTTATTGGGCGCATGGCTGGGATGGACGCGCCCTTTTGGGGCGCATTCTGGTTTCTCTCCCGCCCCGATGGGCGTTTTGCCGCCCTGCATCCGCCCGGAAGGGGCGGACACGCACCCAGAGAAAACAACGATAACAGGTAAAAAATGATTTGGGGCGCGTGGGGCGGGAGATTTTCACTTTTCGTGTGTTTTATGCCGCAGCAAAGGCGGGGTGGACGCATACGCCCCGGAAGCCGCGGAACTTGTCGGGGCAAAGCCCCTCCATCTTGCTGTGCAAGACCGCTCCGTCGCTTAAAAGCCCCACTGGGGCTTTCATTGCTGCGCTGCGCTTGCAAACGCGAACTTTCCCTCGATGTGCTTGGAGAAGGTCAGGCCATACTTCCCCGCATTTTTCAGCAGGAACTGGCTGAACTTCTTTTGCGGAACAGGCGATTCCAGATTATCCTCGCACCACTTGGTGTAGGCGCGGTAGAGATAGGTGGAGCGTTCCTCGGTGTCGGGCTTGAAGCGGACATACGCACTGGCCTGCATGAACTGGGTCAGGTTATCGCTGTCCGCCATGGCTGCTTCGAGGTTCTGGATGGAGCGCTCGCTGATGGTAAACTGATAGCGGTTCGCCAGCAGACGGTGCAGTCCCTCCAGCATCCACAGCAGGATGCCGGGACGCTCCTCGGACAGCTCTTCGATGAGGAAGGGATTATCCACCCGGGCAGGGTCACGGTCTTTCACGGACGAAGTGGTTCTATCGATTTATCCAAATGAAAAACATTGTGATTGTGCTACAAATTTTCAGAAGATTTATATACAGACACACAAACTTTTGGAAATTTATGGACGAACGAAATAAATTGAGATTAAATTACGTTATTCCAATAAAGACATTTGAAATTGTGTCCTTTTCAAACGATCGGTAGGAGGGGTATTTATGTTAGAGCAGCTTTTCAAATCACAAATTGCAACAGTTTCCGATCCTTACCAATGCAACTGCATCACGGATGCGTTGGCGGCTGCGGGAATCAAGTTTTATTGCAAAACCAAAGATGCCAATCGGCGTAATGCGTTCGATCAGGCAAGAATCGGAACGCTGGGTATAAAACCGAAGTATATCACGGAGGTATTTGTGGACAAAGAAAATGCGGAGATGGCATTACATATCGTACACACCTTGCCCAATCAAGAGAATTTTTGAAAAAGCTATTGACTGTCCCCTTGGGGGTGGGCTTATCATACTAGTGGAGACTAACTATTAAAAGTCAAGCCCCAAAATGTAAAAATCCGCCAACCGACCG
>OHUE01000544.1_pt1 | contig 20728 bp, 20 predicted proteins | sample 1579111 | NCBI WGS metagenome assembly OHUE01 (sample SAMEA3879524, study PRJEB24766) | human gut metagenome | biome: human-associated habitat; feature: feces | place: USA | collected 1985/1987 | reverse complement strand
TTATACAGATTTATGAACTAAAGATAGCAAGCTAAGGAACTTGCGAAACTTGAATTCTTTAATAGAGTGCAATTGGGTTTTTCTGATGTTACAACACGTACGCAAGATTTTGACGCTCAATCTCTTCCTGATGATTTGCCTGAAGAATTAAAGAAAATACTTGTTTCTAATTTAACAGGAAAGAAAAGTGTTTCTATATTTTCTGTTCATGGGTGTTATGATTCTGAAGGAAAACTTTTAGAAAATCAATCTTTCCCTTTTGATGAGATGGAGTCTGAAGGTACCAAAAAACTGTTTGAAATTTCAGGTCCAATCTTTGATACTTTATTAGAAGGGAAAATACTGTTTGTTGATGAACTTGATGCAAAAATGCATCCTCTCTTATCTCGAGAATTAGTTAGATTGTTTACTGACGAATCTATTAATACTGAGAGTGCTCAGTTAATATTTACAACTCATGATACTAATCTTCTTTCATCTAATCTTCTAACGAGCAATGAAGTCTGGTTTACCGAAAAAGATCAGCAGGAACGTTCAGATCTTTATTGTTTGAATACTATTAGATATTTGGATGGAAGCAAGATGGAAGAAACAGATTTGATGGAACACAATTATATTCAAGGGCGTTATGGTGCTATACCATATTTATAGAATAATTGTAGTATGGTGAAAAAAAAGAAAATTTCAGAAATTAAAACTCCCTCTATTTTAAATCACGATGAGAATGAAACAATTAAGTATAAAATAAGATGTCGAGTGCTTATTGTATGCGAAGGTTCTAAAACAGAACCAAATTATTTTAAATCGTTTCATATGATGGAAAATAGTGGTGGATTGGTTTTTGATATAACAAATAGTGGAGGGGGAATCAATACTACTCAAGTAGTTGAGAAAGCTATAGAATTGCGCAATAAAGCTGTTAGTGATGGCAAGCCATATGATGTAACATGGGCCGTGTTTGATAAAGATAGTTTTGATGCGGATAAATTTGATAATGCTATTAAAATGGCAAGGTCTTATGATATACGTTGTGCGTGGAGTAATGAAGCTTTCGAGTTGTGGTATATTTATCATTTTGAGAATAGAATAACTTCAATGCCTCGAATAGAATATCAGAACAGAATAACCACATTAGTTCGACAAAAACTTAAAGGAAAAAGAACAAAAAAAACCAATTTTGTTTATACGAAAAATAATCCTGAAATGCGCTCAATTCTGAAAGAATGTGGTTGTGATGAAAAATTAGCAATACGTTGGGCAAAGAAACAAAGTGAAACTTTTGGTAATAATTCATTTCACTTGCATAATCCTTGTACAAAGGTATATGAACTTGTTAAACTTTTACGTGGAGAAGATACAGATTTTAATGAAGAAATTAAAATGAAAATGAATAGTAAGAAATAATGAATATTCCAAGCAATGTTCGTTTGTAAATTTTTAAATTTGATCTTGATTGTCATTGATTCCATATCTGTCCTGTTATTTGGTTTTACAGCTTGTACTTATACGCAATTTATGCTTGGCATAGTTGCAATTTATAACTTTCTTAAAAATTTAAATAATATGGAAAAAATTAGTTTCTGCGATTTGGAAAGGTGGGTTGGTTCATCGGCTGGGCTGTTCGCGGCCAAATCGGGATTAGATATGATGAAAATGGTATGAATGGATAGTCCGATAACCAAAGGGTGCGAGTCCCTTGCAGCCCACTTGAATTAAAAAAATGATAGACTATATGAATAAGTTGTTTTTTGTTCCAGTTCAGACAAGAATTTTTAATGACTTTTATCACCTGCGTTACGATGAGAATAATGTAAAATGGTCTGGACATATTACCCCCCCCCAAAAAAAATAGATAATCTTTACAAGTATGTAGAGAGGTGTAAGACGTCTGAAAAGTAAGCACTCAAATTAGGGCTCAATTTTGAAAGGAGTAACTTTGCTCCCAAGTTTTAAACATTGATTAATGCACAGCAGTGAAGATTTGGAACATTTTCGATTAATTATGGGCATTGTAAGCTTGCTAGATCTTTGTCATAATGAGAAAATGTATGTAGTATTCCTGCCTTTTGGGTCTTTACAGAAATGGATTGCTTCTGCAAAGTATTAATGACCGATTAATGTTCGATTAACGGCGATTAATGTGAAACGCCTTGGCTGCTTGCCTGCCAACCATATCCTTAACGTCTCTCAGCCTTGTGCCGAGACTCCATATTAAACGTATAACCCCTATAAACATAAACTGAAAACATGGTAAAGTATAACATAAATCTCGAGAGCAAAACCGTCCTCGTGACGGGCGCTGCCGGTTTTATCGGCAGCAACCTCGTCAAGCGTCTTTTCCACGATGTCAAGAACATCAAGGTCATCGGTATTGACTCCATTACTGACTACTATGATGTCAACATCAAGTATGAGCGTCTGAAGGAAATAGAGGCTTTGCATGGCAACTGGACATTTGTTCATGCCTCCATCGCAGACAAAGACGCAGTGGAGAAAATCTTCACGGAAAACAAGATTGCCGTTGTCGTGAATCTTGCCGCTCAGGCTGGAGTCCGCTACAGCATCACCAATCCCGACGCGTACATTCAGAGCAACCTTATCGGATTCTACAATATCTTGGAGGCCTGCCGTCACCACGAAGTCGAGCATTTGGTCTATGCCTCTTCCTCCTCGGTCTATGGCAGCAACAAGAAGGTGCCATACTCCACAGACGACAAGGTGGACAATCCTGTATCCCTCTATGCAGCTACGAAGAAGAGCAACGAGTTGATGGCGCACGCCTATAGCAAACTCTATAACATCCCGTCAACGGGCCTTCGCTTCTTTACCGTCTATGGCCCAGCTGGTCGCCCCGACATGGCCTACTTTGGTTTCACCAACAAGCTGGTCAAGGGCGAGACCATCAAGATCTTCAACTACGGCAACTGCAAGCGCGACTTCACCTATGTCGATGACATTGTGGAAGGAGTGGTCCGCATTATGCAGCATGCCCCCGAGAAGCAGAACGGCGAGGACGGTCTTCCCATTCCGCCATACAAGGTGTATAACATCGGCAATAACTCCCCCGAGAATCTCCTTGACTTTGTCACTATCCTCCAAGAGGAATTGGTGCGTGCTGGTGTGCTGCCCAAGAACTACGATTTTGAGGCCCATAAGGAACTTGTACCTATGCAGCCTGGAGACGTCCCCGTCACCTACGCCGACACAACACCCTTAGAGCAGGACTTTGGTTTCAAGCCAAATACATCATTGCGGGAAGGATTGAGACGCTTTGCAGAGTGGTATAAAACATATCGAATAAAATCAAACATAAGCACTTGCTAAACAGCTTAAGCAAGGGAGTCAGAATATAGAGAGTTCTTGTTTCAAATGGAGTGTGTACTATTCTGTTGCGCATAGATATATAAATGTCAAGTAAATCACTTAATACGAAGGTGGCGACAGCCACCAAATGGTCTGGCTTAACGGAGATTGCTGCAAAACTTGTAGCACCAATTACTACAATGGTTCTTGCGCGCCTACTTACGCCTGACGCTTTTGGAGTAATGGTAACTGCTCAGATGGTCATTTCTTTTGCAGAAATTTTTACTGATGCCGGTTTCCAAAAATATATTGTTCAACATGAATTCAAAGATGACGATGAGAAGTTCAAATCTACCGCGGTAGCATTTTGGTCAAACCTCATAATGTCGTTGGTTATCTGGGCAGGCATCAGTATTTTTGCCAACCCTATAGCTCGACTTGTTGGGTGTGACGGTGAAGGGATAGTTATTGCCGTGTCTTGTATATGTATACCTGTTGAGGCTTTCTCGAGTATTCAGATGGCTTTGTTTAGGAGAGATTTGGATTTTAAAACTCTCTTTTGGGTCAGAATTATAGGTATTCTCATTCCTTTGATAGTGACGGTGCCATTGGCTTTTGCTACCAGAAGTTACTGGTCTCTTATTATAGGAATGATAGCTTTGAATTCTACCAATGCTTTAATATTGACCATCAAGTCTAAATGGAAACCTCGTTGGTATTATAACATCCAGTTGTTTAAGGAAATGTTTTCATTTACAATGTGGTCAATGCTTGAAGCCATCAGTATATGGCTGACATCGTACGTGGATATTTTTATCGTCGGTACCATGTTAAGTCAGCACTGCCTTGGATTGTATAGAACGTCTATGAGTACGGTAGGGCAGATAACCTCAATTATAACCGCCGCGACTACCCCTGTTCTGTTTTCTTCTCTCTCAAGATTGCAAAATGACAGAGAACAGTTTAATGAAATGTTCTTTAAATTTCAGAAACTTGTTGGTATTCTAATCATTCCAATAGGTATTGGTATATTCCTTTTTAGCGATCTTATAACCCAAATACTTCTTGGTAGTCAATGGATGGAAGCTTCTCCGTTCATAGGCTTATGGGGCTTGACGAGTGCGATATCTATTGTTCTTGCTCATTATTCAAGTGAAGTGTACCGTTCTATAGGTAAGCCAAAACTGTCTGTATTAGCTCAATGGCTTCACATAATAGTTCTTTGGCCCGTGCTATTGTTTTTTGTGAAAGAGGGCTTTGAAGCATTATATGTAGCAAGATCTTTCGTGCGCTTGGAGCTTGTGCTTGTCCAGTTGATAATAATGGCAGTAGTTGTCAAGATGAACGTTCTTAAGATGATTACTAATATACTTCCGTCTGTAATAGCAGCATCTTTAATGCTTCTGATATTATTGTTTCCTTCATCCGAGAGCATCTTCATCCAGTTATTATATGTGGTAATTTGTGTTTGCATTTACTTTGCTGTTATTCTGCTATTCCCAGAAGAAAGGAGTATATGCTTTAATTTAAAGAAAATGTTGAAAAGAAAATGAAAGTACTTGTAGCAGGAGATTTTGCCCCACAGGCAAGACTCGCGAAGCAGATAGAGAGAAAGCGGTATTCGGATGTTTTCCCGGAGAATCTTCGTGAAGTGATAAAATCTGTGGATTTCTCATTTGTCAACTTTGAGAGTCCTATTGTAGAAGATACCTATAAGCCGATTCCTAAATGTGGACCAAATCTTCATTGTACTCCCGAGGCTGCTGAGGCGATTAAATTTGCAGGCTTCACAGGTGTAACCATGGCAAATAACCATATCCTTGATTTTGGGACCAATGGACTTCATAAATCTGTAGCGTGTTGTAAAAACCAAGGACTTGATGTTGTCGGGGTTGGGAATAGCTTGAAGGACGCAGAGGAAATACTTTATATAAAAAAGAGCGGAAAAACCCTTGCAGTCATCAACTGTTGTGAACATGAGTTTTCTATTGCAACAGGCACATCAGCAGGTGCCAACCCTCTTAATCCCGTACGTCAGTATTATGCTATTCAGAAAGCTAAGGATAAGGCTGACCATGTGCTTGTAATAGTACATGGTGGACACGAAATGTTCCAGTTGCCTTCTCCTCGAATGGTTGAAACTTATCGCTTCTTTATCGATGCTGGAGCAGATGCCGTTGTCAACCACCATCAGCATTGTTATTCTGGGTATGAGATATATAATGAAAAGCCAATCTTTTATGGATTAGGTAATTTTGGCTTTGATCTTGATAAAACGGTATCCAAACGTCCGTGGAACTATGGTTATATGGTGAAAATAGAATTTGGCCAATCGGTTCATTGTAGCATTATCCCTTATTATCAGTATGCTGAAGAACCTCAGATCAAGTTGTTGGATAGTATAGCTTTTGATGACGAGATAAAAAAAATTAACGCAGTAATCAGTAATAAAGAAAAATTGCAAGAAGAGATTAATGCTTACTATAAAAAGGTAGCTTCTTATGAGCTTTCTCTTTTAGAACCATATAGGGGGCGAATTCTTGGAAAGGTGTATAGCATGGGGCTATTGCCCAAAATGATTAAGGGTAAAAAAAAGTATAGTATTCTTAATCATATTATGTGTGAGGCACATTATGATAAGCTTCTTTTCGCTTTAACGCAAAATAGTAAATTATGATATCGATAATAAGAGGTTTTAATTACCTGTTATCCAATAGAACGCAGTTTTGTGATTCTATAGTGAATAATTTTTTTGGATTTCTTCCGGACAAGCAGTATCTGTCACTTAGGTACAGAATATTGATGGGAAAGTGGATTAACTGGAGGAAGCCCAAATTGTATCAAGAAAAATTGCAGTGGCTAAAGGTATATAATCGCCAGAAACGTTATACGGAAATGGTTGATAAGATTACTGCCAAAGATTATGCGGCAAGGATTATAGGTGAAAAATACATTATACCAACCTTGGGAGTTTGGGATAATTTTGATGAGATTGATTTTGAGAAATTACCGAATCAATTTGTGCTAAAAACCAATAATGGAGGTGGCAGCATGGGAGTAGTCGTTTGTACAAATAAATCTGTTTTAGATAAGAAAAGTGCAAAAAAACAATTAGAACTCTCGCTAAAAGGAAGTATATATAAATGTTATAGGGAATGGCCTTATAAGGATGTTAAGCCAAAAATATTCGCCGAAGCCTATATGGAGGATGATAGTGAGTTTAACAAGGGTGGACTGGCTGACTATAAATTTACATGCTTTAATGGGAAAGCCGATAATGTGATGGTCTGTTGCGAGCGTCAAACAGGTGAAACCAAGTTTTATTTCTTTGATCAAGCGTGGAATTTACTCCCACTCAATAAGCGTGGAAAGGAAACTAATCCAAATTTCAAACTACCTAAGCCTGATTGTATGGATGAGATGTTTGAAATTGCAGGAAAACTATCAGAGGGAATTCCTTTTCTACGCGTAGATCTTTATTACATTAATGGCCGTCCATATTTCGGGGAAACCACATTCTTCCCCGCAAGTGGTTTTGATTCAAATATTCTGCCAGAAACTGAAATCTTGTTTGGAGATAAAATTCAGTTACCGAACGTATGAAGAGTCAAAAATAATGCTGTTGTGAAAAAATAGATACGGAAATGATTCCAATACTTAATGAAGTTACAAAGCATTCTTTGCTCAATAGGTGGATGCTCCATTGGAGCAGATTATCTATCCGTGACAGAAGTCAGTATTCGATCATTAGGACGAATGATATAATCGGTATGTTTGTTAGGTCGTTTAGCAAATTTAGTGCGCATACCGTCTAGCGATATCTTAATTGTATAATTACTAAGCCTGTAAGCAGAATCAAGTATGCACTAAATAATTCCGCAGCAGGGCAAAAAATCCATTAAAATGAAAACAATCGGTTTAGTTGTATCACGTAAAGAGAATGAAAAGCGTCGTGCTTTAGTGCCTGAGCACATTGCTCGTATAAAGCACCCCGAGGTTATAACCATAGAAAAGGGGTACGGAGATGTTTTGGGCTTTAAGGATGAAGATTACACTTCGAGAGGTTGTAAAGTAGCTTCTCGCGAAGAAGTATTGAAATGTGATGTGATTTGTGATCCCAAAGTTGGTGATGCAGAGTATCTTGAATTATTGCAGAACCAAACAATATTCGGTTGGGTACATGCTGTTCAGAATCGCGATATTACGGATAAAATAATCAAGCATCAACTAACGTCTTATGCCTGGGAAGATATGTATGAATGCGGTCGACATTCATTTTGGCGGAACAATGAAATTGCTGGCGAGGCGGCTGTCCTTCATGCGTATATGTGTCATGGGACTTCTCCTTTCCGCACAAAAGCAGCAGTTTTGGGTAGAGGTAATATAGCCCGCGGCGCAATAAAAATGTTGAATTATATGGGGGCTGAAGTAATCCAATATGATAGAAAGACAGAGCAGTTGTTTCAAAAGGAGTTGGGTGAATTTGACGTAATTGTAAATGCTATCCTTTGGGATACCTCGCGAAAGGATCATATTGTATACCGAGACGATCTTAAACGAATGAAGAGTGGTGCTTTGATCATTGATGTTTCGTGTGACAGAAATGGAGGAATAGAGACTAGTATCCCTACAACAATAGAAGAGCCTACTTATGTTGTAGATGGAATTATGCATTATGTTGTTGATCACACGCCAACTCTTTTTTGGAAAACAACTAGTGAGACTTTGAGCGATGAATTTTGTAAGTATATTGACTTTATCATAGAAGATAAAGCTAATTCGTGTCAGGTTTTATCTAAAGCTCATAATTTTGAAAATGGAGTAATACTTGATAATCGAATAATAGAGTTTCAAAATAGATAAGAATACATTGATAGATGAGCATATTGTCGAGCTATGCTCATCTATTAATTACGTTTATTGAACTCCAAGAGTGTTGATTTGTTTGATAAATAAACTGTTGTTTTCTGTCGAAATGATTTGCAGGAGATTGCGTTAATGAGTAGATGGGTATAACCATGGGAGTAGTTTTTAGACCGGAAAATATATATACGACAGTATGGTGTCTCTATTATATGCAGGGGACATTATATCCAGAGGGAAGTGTAATATCACGAGGTTTAATGGGAGTGTTTCTTTTAATGTCGATCTACTACTTTTTGAAAGTCTTTTCCTTTAAACGGAACCACCCAGTGATTAAAGCTTTTCAATACTTGGCGATAATGTTTGGAGTTTATGGTTTGTTACGATTGGGCGATGCTACACAAGAGTGGAAACGGGTAAATGATGCGACAACATATTTTAAACTGTACGAAATGTCTATCCTACCAATTTTTGCATATTACTATTTTGCAAAAACAGGTAGAATCAATAGTCGTTGGTTCTACAGAATATCATTTTTGTTTTTAGTTACCGCCATTGTAGCTTTTAACTATTCTCAAGCGATTGCCATGAAAACTTATGGGTTAGATGAAATAACAAATAATGCAGGATATATTGTGCTTTCATTATTGCCAATTGTTGTTTTTTTAAAGAAAAGTCCTTGGGTTCAATATGCGTTTTTAGTTGTTATTTTTGTGTTAGTCGTGTCAGGCATGAAGCGAGGAGCAATACTAGCTTTGTTGGTAGGAACTAGCTACTTTGTGTGGGAAAGTTTTAAAAAGGCTAAGGGAAATAAAAAACTTTTATACATCTTCTTGGGTGTCCTTGTTGTAGCTGGAGGCGTTATGTATTTTCAGTACAAACTAGCAACAAGTGAGTATATGCAATATAGGTTGGGGAAGACTATAGAAGGTGACATGAGTGCACGTGATGAGATGTATCCTGAATTTCTTGAGTTTTATTTCCAAAATGCAACAGTTACTGAATATCTATTAGGATATGGAGCTGACGGAACGCTAAAAAATGTGGGAGAATTTGCACATCAAGATTGGATTGAAACTTTAATGAATCAAGGTTTCTTAGGTGTGTTTCTTTTATTGAATTATTGGTGGGCTCTCTTTATGGCAGCTTATAGAAGTTATGTTAAACGCTATGTAAATATAACCAATATTATAGCTCTGTTTTTGATTATCTATTTTACAAAAACGATGGTTTCCATGTCTATTAATGATATGACTATATTTTCAACCTCTGCTTTGGCCTATGCTTTAGCAGCGATGGACGATGCGCTTATTCGTAAGGATATAAACGATTAGCACTTTAAGCCATTTGCGACATACAAGTGTAATGGGTATTTACTACATGAATATTGAAATAAAAGCAGTCTTATACGCAAAATGAAGAAAATAGTTTTATTTACGGACTGTCTCGGTGCTGGCGGCGCACAGCGACAAATGGTAGGTTTGGCGATAATGCTTAAGGAAAAAAACTATAATGTGACGGTGGCCACATATCACAATATAGATTTTTACAAGAAGCAATTAGACGATGCGGACGTTCGTAATCTTGTAATACCAAATGGTAGTAATAAAAAGAAGCGTATTTGGGCCGTGCGTACATTCCTAAAAAATGAAAGACCCGATTGGGTGGTATCTTATCTTGAGACCCCCTCTTTGCTTGCTTGTATAGCCAAGATTACTGGTGGGAGATTTCGTTTGATAGTGAGCGAACGCAATACGACGCAAGCAGTTGGAATGAACGAACGTGTGCGCTTCTTCCTTTATCGTTGGGCAGACGCAATCGTTCCCAACAGTTATGCGCAAGAGAATTATCTAACAAGCCATTATCCATGGATGCAAAAGAAGCTAAAAACAATAACCAATTTTGTGGATCTTGATTTCTTCTCCTTTATTGAGCGTAAAAAACGCGAAGTTCCCGAGATTGTAATTGCTGCTTCGATATGGAAATCTAAGAATACGCTCGGCTTTATTGAAGCGGTCAAAATACTGGTAGAAAGAAACTGTAGGTTTCATGTGTCTTGGTATGGGAAAAGTGAAACTAATATAGATTACTACAACGATTGTCTGCAAAAAATAAAGGACTATGGCATTCAAGACTATATAGAGTTGAAAGATAAAACCAAGCAGATAAAAAATGTGTATCATAACGCAGATCTGTTTTGTCTTCCATCATTCTACGAAGGTACGCCTAATGTAATATGTGAAGCAATCTCTACTGGACTGCCAGTTGCTTGCAGTGATGTTTGTGATAATCATATTTATGTGATGCCTGGACAAAATGGCGTCCTTTTTGATCCCAATAATCCGAATGATATGGCAAATAAAATATCACACTTCTTGAATTTGTCTGATGTTGATTTCCAGGAATATCAGAGAAACAGTCGAAATATTGCAGTTGGTAAGCTATTTAAGGAAAGTTTTGTTGATGCCTATATTAAAATAATCGAATCATGAGTATCCTTTATAAGCTAAAGCGAAACCTTATGGTTAGAGGAGCGGCTTCGTTTTTTTGCCGTTATTTTGTTAGAAAATCCGAGTTTGGCAAGTTCGGAAGCGATGCGCGTATAACGCCACCTTGTACGTTGAGCGGGGCTCATAATATCTTTTTTGATGAAGGATGCGTGATAGGTGCCAATGCTTTGTTATATGCTACTAATGCCAGAATAGTCTTTAAACGGCATGTGGTTGCTGCTCAGGGGTTACATATCGTGACGGGAGCGCATGAACGTCGTATAGGACGGTTTTGCGCTACCATTACAGAGGCAGAAAAAGACCACTCAAAAAAACTTGATGCAGATGTCGTTGTCGAGGAGGATGTGTGGTTCGGCCTTGATGTGCACGTTATGCCAGGGGTGACCATTGGTCGAGGTGCGACTATTGGTGCGGGAGCGGTAGTGACAAAGAATATACCTCCTTATTGCGTTGCAGTAGGAGTTCCTGCGAGACCGATAGAATTTTATTGGAGTGTTGAGCAAATTCTGGAGCACGAAGCAATGTTGTATCCCGAGAATGAAAGATATACTAGAGAACAACTAGAAAAAATAATGAAAAAATGACTAATGTTTTACTTTGTACTCCCTATTTGCAGTCTCCAGAAGTGGTTTCTGGAGGAATTGGGATATGGGCGAATAATATCTTAAGCTATCACAGCAAGATAGAGTCTTCCATCGCTATAACACCCGTTTCCTTCGACCGTAAATATCGTGTAAGAGAAACCGACAGTGCGATTAAACGCCTGTGTTTGGGTCTCAAGGACTATTGGGGATCAATCAGAAATACTTTTGCTCGCATTAATGCGGGCGGTATAGATGTACTTCACTTGTGTACGAGCGCAGAGTTGAGCCTTTACAAGGACTTGTATATCCTTAAAAGGGCCAAACGTAAAGGGGTGAAGACAGTCGTGCATTTCCATTTCGGACGAATCCCAAAGGTCGTCAAGGCAAACAATTGGGAAGGTAAGATGGTCTTGAAGGTATGCAGGAGTGCAGATTCTGTCATTGTGATGGACAAGTCTTCCTATTTATGTCTTGAAGCTGAAGGGTTTACGAATATTCATTATGTACCAAATCCACTCTCGGAGTCTATAACAGAAGAGGTTGCTGAGTATGAAAAGATAATAGAGCGTGTTGATAAAAAAGTGCTCTTTGTGGGGCATGTAATTGTTACCAAAGGTGTCTATGAGTTGGTAAAAGCTTGCTTGAATGTACCTGGAATCGAACTGCATATTGTAGGTACAGTGGACGAGTCAATCAAGACTGATCTGCAAGCGATAGCTCAGCAGCGTGATAATGGATCTTGGTTAAAAATGCGCGGTTCAATGTCCCATACTGATGTTGTAAAGGAAATGTTGTCGGCTCGATATTTTGTTTTACCTTCTTATACGGAGGGCTTCCCTAATGTTATTCTTGAGAGCATGGCTTCTTCTTGTACTATTTTGGCAACTAGGGTGGGGGCTATACCTGAAATGCTTGACTTTGATAGTTATCATCCGTGTGGCGTGGAGTTAGCACCGCAAAACGTAGTGTCTATATCAGATGGCTTGTCAACTCTTCTTCCTGATAAAGAAAAAAGCTGCAAGCTAGGACAAATGGCTAAAGAAAAAGTGCTAAGTACTTATTCTATTCCTATCGTTTGGAAGCAGCTTTCGGAAATATGGAGTAAAAAAATATAGTTATGGAAATGTTGATTCGTACTGTGTTCTTTTTCTTGCTGTATTTGAAATGCCGCATTATATATCGCAAGCAGGTATATTTTAGGGGCTTCAGCGTGGTGTGTGCTATGAAAGGGTCTAATATCCTTTTTAACAACGCTGGGGGGTAAAATCAACATTTTCTCCCATCCATTCAGCAATATGTTTGGATTGTCGCAACGCTGCATTATTGTGGCAAAAAACGGTGGAAAGATAGTCATTAACGAAGGGGTTGGGATGAGTGGGTGTACCATCTACTCAATGGAAAGCATTACCATCGGGCGCAATACTGATATTGGTTCGGGATGTAAAATCATAGACAACGATTTCCACCCCTTACCCTATAGGGCGCAGGGGAAATTCTCCGTGGATAGCCCCTCCCCGTCACTAACCAAATTTCTTAGCACAACGGAACATGAAGAAAGGCAGGTCGCTGACTCCATGCACTACTTTGTTCTCAGCCCTTTTACCGTATATCACCATTGCAGCGTAAGGTTTTAACATATTGAAGTGCTACCTTTGTCTCTGATTTTAAATCATCTGCATCTGTTTGTAGTTTATGACACAGGAAGTTATTGATTTCTATCATTTCGATTCTCTTTGGCGAATCATGAAAAGCGAAGAGAAGCGCGGAAAGTTGAGGGCGGATTTCTATTCATCGGAAGTGAAGGAGATTTCTAGAGTTTTGAAATCGCTTCGTTCCCAACTACGCTCTTCTCCTAAGGAGGAGCGTGACTCGCTCCAGCAAGATATCCAGGATCTGAAAGACGAAATGGATGAGAGGAAAAAGGAGGAGTTGAAGAAAAAGGCGTTAGAAATCAGTAGGGGAAAGGCTAAACTGGAAATAGAATGTCTTACCATCAAAGGGCATAGAGCATTTGCCTCAAACAACTTGGATACGGTGCTCGTCTGTCAGATTGTCAAGCAGGAATTGAAGAGGTGCTACAGGCTTTATCCTGCCAATAGGGATGTGATCATAGAGCAGATAAAGGGATTGCTGGATAATAGTATGTCCAAAATAGTGATTCGTGCTGATCTCCGTAGCTTTTTTGAGTCAATACCTCAGCAGGGGCTCGTCAGCAAACTGGCTGATGACGGATTCGTCTCGAAAAAGACGGTGAAGTACCTGAAAGGGCTCTTTTATGCGTATAATGACAAAGCTGAAAATAAAGAGGGGATGGGGCTTCCAAGGGGACTGTCTTTCTCGTCTCATTTGGCTGAGCTCTTTATGCGTCCTATAGATGAGAGAATCAGGCAAACAGAGGGGGTGTACTACTACAAGAGGTATGTGGATGATATCTTGATAGTGGCTGATCCTGCAAAAGGGGACGAGGAATATTACTGGGATGTGGTGGATGGTGTTTTTAAAGAGAGAGATCTGGCGTTGCACAATGGTTCGGAGAAGAAATACATAGCGTGTTGGGATGGGACGACTATGGAGAAAGAGTTTGACTATTTGGGGTATAAATTTGTATATAGGAAGGGGAAACTGGACGTGTGCTTGTCGCAGAAGCGTTATCAAAAATACAAAACTCTTATCGACGCCATTTTTGAAATTTATGCGCAGTGTTCGCATTATCGTAGGAGGGTCGATACTCGTGGCCAAGAAGTTCCACGACAGTTTTGCTACCGTGACGCCTTGCATCAGTTGTTTGACCGTCTGGAAGTCTTGACTTCTAACGGGTTGCTCTCTGGGCGTAAGAATTTTGTGGCGACGGGTGTTTATTACTCAAATAAACATTTGACGAATCTAGCGCAGTTGGAAGATTTGGATGGGTATTTGGCAGAAAAGATTGATTCAAAGGAGACGTTTTGCCCACCAGCCAATCTGTTCGATTACGGAAAAGATAATGGGTACAAGAAGAACGTGGATCTCATCGTGAGCAAGCTGCATGGTTTCTCGTTTGCTCGAGGATTCAGGGAGCGGAGGATTCATAAGGACAATCGTTTCGGCAGGGTTTTGCTTGATCTGCAGCGTATCTATTATTCAAGAAAGGACAGGGAAGATGAGTAAGTTGCTTCGTGTCTCTAGGTCGAAATATCGGGTGCTCATTTCTGACGTGCTTCCTTATGAACGGCCTGTGTTTTACTCCAATCGTTTCTTTGCCCGCTTTTTGAAGTATTACGGGATAGAGGTGGAGGAGGGGATGCTTGTGGCCCGTCGCCACGGTGATGAACCTGGGCTGAAGGATTTTTTGGAGATTCTGGGGGGACGGAAGGGCGCAGAGCGTCGTAGCTTTCAGTATTCGATAAGCAAGGACGGGCATCGGGAAGGGCGTAGGCTGACGGTGGTCCACCCCTTTCACCAGGTGGAAATGGTGGATTTTTATGATCGCTACAAGATGCTGATCATAGACTACTGTATGCGAAGTAACTTCTCAATACGTTTCCCGTACAAGGTGGCTGATTGTCAGAAAAAGCAGAAAGGATTCCACAAGGTGTATTCAGATGATGCTAGTCCCGTTGATACAAGCGAGAGTTTGAAGCATTTTTTCGCGTACAAGTATTTCAAGAATATTAATTTCTTCTATGGGGACTATCGCTTTCTGCGCGCGGAGAAGAAATTCCGATGCATGACCAAGTTGGATTTGAAGCATTGTTTTGATAGTATCCAGCCGGAGTCTTTGTCCATGGCGATGTTTGATCATGAAATGGAGGACTGTAAAGGAAGCATGGCGTATGATTTTTGGCGGCTGCAGGATAAATTTCGTGTTTCTAAAGAGGGAATCATCATTGGACCCGAGTTTTCGCGGATTTATGCTGAGATTATCCTTCAGCGGATAGACCGCGATGTGGAAAGACGCATGGGGGAAGACAATAAAGTGCGCAATATGGATTACATCTTCTACCGATATGTTGACGATGGGTTTCTGTATTTTAATGATAGAGGGGATCGGAATTGCTTTTTCTCTTTGTATCGATCTGAGTTGAAGAAATATGGGCTTAGTATCAATAAAGAGAAGGTGGTGGAGTTTGCTCAGCGGCCTTTTGTTGAGGCTATATCTATAGCCAAGGGGCTGATCTTGCGTTTGATAAACGAACGCTTTCAGAATCGTCTGGATACTTTTAAAGGGTTTGTCCATTCTCAAAACAACCGCTTTGACACGCCTGCCGTCTTGGATTTTAAGACTTTTGTCAACGAGGTGCGCACCATTATGTGTACATGCGGTGAGAATATGAAATACAAGGATATAACCTCCTTTCTTCTGGGTGTGATACAAAAGAGAGTGGGGCTTCTCGTCCGTGATTTCAATCTCTTGTATGCTCAGTATTGCCGGGCGATAGCTGATGGGAGTATCAATGATAAAGGGCTGGAAATCAAGGAGAAATATGAGCGAGGGTTCATAGATTTTGCCAAAAGTATCGTAGAGGTGGTCTTCTATTTCCTGAGTTGCGATATGCGTATGAGCACCTCGCTGAAGGTGGTTTCGATAATCAATAAGTTGCAGCTCTTTGTGCGCGGTAGATATCAGATAGATGAGTGTTTGATGTCTGAGAAATTTCCTGCGTATTTCGTGGAGACTTTGGATGACAAGATAAGTGACGAGATAGCCTCTTTTTTATTGAATGCGACACCGGAAAACTATAACTTGATGGAAATCTTGAATATCTTGGAAGTGGAGAAAATCATGTTGCCGAAAAATCAAATAGCACCCAAGGTGTTGACAGACTTTTGGAAGAAATGTGAGAAGAAGTCGGCAGGCTTGAATTTCTTTACAGTTTTTGAAATGCTGCATTTTATCAAGGACGCTGCGGGGTATCATGACCTGAAAGATCGTCTCTTGGGGTGGATAGACCAGCAGGTAAAGACACTAACGGATGCAACGGAAAGCAATACTGAGGCTGTGCTGACTTTCATGGAAACGATGTGTTGCCCCTGGATTGATCAGGAGGTGAAGAAGAAATATGCCCGTTCGTTATGCGGGGATGCTTCTGACAAGTTGTACAGATTTGCTCAGAAACAGAAGAATTTATTTATACAATGGCATGGTTATCGGCTGGATGATGCTATTCAGCATGTCAACAGTGCCGAGGTATACTAGAAAGATATTACAACCGATGCCCTTAGCAGTTTTTACACACACAATCGGTGACAAGACAGCCTACACAGTTGTCTTTAGGCGCGCCTCTAAAGGGCGGGCGCTCCTACCTTTTTAAAAATATGGGGACGTTTGCGGATTTTTTTCATGCTTTGTATGGATTCCATCTCTCGAAAGCGGGAAAAGGCGAGAAGCAGTATCACTCTATAGAGTCTTTGTGTGCTGTCGCAAAGGAGTTCTTTGAGGATGAACTGGGGAAAATTGATGAGTGTGAGTTTGGGCATATACATTTGTTTGGGGCGAAGGCCTGCGAGAAGAAGGACCGGCTCACAAGGTGGATTGTCCCCATCATAAAAAAGATCAACGCTCTCGTTAAAGCTGAGTCGGACAATGAACTGTATGCGGCAGACGGGCTTTACCGTTTGTTGTTTGATGAGAAAACTGGGTTGCCACAATATAAGCACCTGACGTCTGTCGTCAAGAAGCATACCGATTTTTATCGGGTTCGGGATGCTAAAAAATATGAGTTATATGATAGAAAGGGCATGTTTGTCTTGTCCGACCGCTTGGAGCACCTTGTGGGGCCTGGGCGTTTCAATCCCTCGGGTTATGCGTGTCTCTATCTTGCCTCTAACTTGTATCTTGCATGGGAGGAATGTAGAAGGCCTAACTTTGACACCTTCAATTTTTCGCGTTTTCAGAATACTTGGGATCTTGAGGTAATTGACTTGACGATTCGTAGGAAGTTTTATTATCGGGAGCATTTTCTCTTGGCTTACTTGGCCCTTCTGTGTACTGCAAAGGCGATAGACGAGGATAAGCACAAGTTTCAATATGTGGTGCCTCAAATGATGATGAAGGTGCTATGTGCAAGTCAGCGACAAAGAGGCAAAACGGCAAAGGGCGCGCCGATGATAGATGGGATCAAATATATACCTCAGTTCGGGATAAAATAGCGATTAGTTGCATGTGAAGACAGATACGCGGGTTCTCTTCCCATGCCATCAGACATGGGCTGTATATAAAGAATCGAAAGAGATTATTCTGTCTTTAGAACAACGAGAGTTGCATTGAGGACACAAAGATTCCCGGTGTGGGTGTCTGATTATACCGAAGGCTGCCCGTTACCCCCAAAGGTGGCATATAGTAGGCTCACCACGGCCGTGGTGAGGGTTATGGGGGCATGGGGAGAGGTGCCGCTACTCGCCTTAACCGTCTTACAGTCTGCGAGCATCTCTTGGCAAGCATTTGTCACAGCCCTCGTTGGCGGTATATGGTCTCCTTGGCGCGGTTTATCTCCTGCAGTTTGCGTGTGGCGGCTTCCTTGACGTCGTCGCCGAGCGTAGCCACACGGTCGGGATGGTTGAGTTTGACCATATTCCTGTATGCAGCCCTCACCTCTTCGTTGGTGGCGCTTGGCGAGATGCCGAGCACGCGGTAGGCATCGTCCAGCGAGTCGCCGCCGAGCGACAGCATCTGGTTGACCATCTGTTCGGTGACGCCCAGGTTGATGGCCACCTGCTTTACGGCTTCTATCTCTGCCGGATGCACGGTGCCGTCGGCCTTGGCGATGACGATGAGGAAGTCTATGAGCTGCAGTCTGTGCTCTACGGGCATAAAACCAGTAATCTCGTCACACACCTTGCCTATCTCCAGTTGCCATTCGGCCTCACCTCTGTTTTTGCGGTATTCGAAGAGCTTCAGCAGGATGTTGTTGCCCTCTTCCACACTCGTTTCGCCGAACGTATTGAGCAGGAATTTCCTCACCGTTTCCATCTCCGAGTGCATTATCTTGCCGTCGGCCTGTATTACGTGCGACGCCAACACCATCAGCGAGAAGAGAAACCTGCTACGGCTGTCTTCCGCGCTCGTGCTTGTCGTCTCCGTGCTGCTTTGTGCTGCCGTCGGCTTGCTGTCGCCACTCCATATACTGTCGATAACCGAACCGATGACAAAACCGGCGATGGCTCCCAGCACACTCTGTGTCTGGGCAAATCCGCTAAAGAGTCCTATCCACTTGATAAATCCCATAGTTGTACTTATTTTGCCTGCAAATATATCGGTTTCTCATGTCATAGCCAAACAAATCATCCGAAATCGTCCTTTCCCCGTGCTGTTGGGCCCCGTGTCGGTGCCCGTTTTCCCCTGTTCTGTCGCCGGTTGCAGTCTCGCTGACGCCCCCAGGCTCCGTGTTCATTGCCCTGCTGATGGCGCGTCTCTGGATATAGATAAACCCCAAACGGGCTAATGACCGTTTGGGGTTTATGATACATCGTATGCTTTTTTGAGAGTTTCTATTTCAGAATGTCCAGAAGCCCTTTCACGCCTTTTTTCATCATGCTGGAGCCTTTCTTCTTGTCTTTCTTTTTGCCTCCGTCTACTATCTTCTTGACGGCAGCGGTGCCTTCGTTGGAGCCTTTCATGTAGTCTTTGCCCATCTTTGCGCGTATGGGGTGCAGTGCTTTTGCGTCGACATAGCAGCGTGAGCCGGTGAAAGGTTCTATTGTAGGCAGACTGTTGTACATTCCGTTCTTTACGCGCGACGCCCAGATGCGGTCGCCGTTGCCGAATGTTGATACGAAGGTATAGTGGTTGCGTTCGCCTGCGGCTGAGCAGAAGTCTTCCAATTCGCCGGGAGACACAGCCTGATACCAGCCTGTGCGGTGTGCCATGGTGGCGCGTTCTGCGGTGGTGAGTGCGAACTCAATGGTGCATACTTCGTTAGGTGCGAGTGTCGTTGCTGTCTTGGGGTCAATCACTTCCAGGGCGTTGCAGAACGCCATAGGCTCCTTTGCCCATTCCTTTATCTGTGCGCGGTCGGTGTATTTCGGCAGTCTCGACTCGTATTCGCTGTAAGCCAGTTCGGAGTTCTGTTCCAAGTAGAGCAGTGTGCGGTGTATGTATGCCGCTAATTCCTGCCGTGTCACGCCGCCGCTCTGTGGCAGTGAGGCGTCGTCGAGCCCGATGGCACTGGCTGACGCGTCCTTTCCAGACATCTCCTTCACGAGTAGAGTCATTATGGAACGCAGCTGTTTGCGGGTCACGGGTTTGGTGTAGTCGTTGCCGAGCACGGCGTCGTCGATGAGGTTGTCGCACAGGGCGCGGTTTACGCCGTCCTGCGCCCACACGCTCATCTTGGCTTCCGACTTGCGTGGCAGTATGAACATCTGGTCGTTCGTCAGTGTCGTCTCCAGCAGGCATATATCTTCCACGCTCTTCATACTTTCGAGCGTTGAGACTTTGAAATCTTCGAAAGAGCCTTCCATACCCATCATTTTCTGGTCTCTGGGTGTGAGGTGTCTCATGTGATAGCTGTGTGAGATGCCGCAATAGATGCAGCTCTTCCAGTAGAGGTGCTCACCGGCTGCGTTTACGCCGATGTATGCCTGGTCGTTGGCTATGTTCTCGTTCATGTCGTGCCATTCCAGTACTTCGGCTGCCGGTCTGGCGCTGAAGGTGTGCGCTTTGTTGCGTTCGCACTTGCCGCAAACCTTGCATGAGTAGTACCATTTGAACGGTTGCTTGCATGTGTTGTACTGGCACACGCGGTCGGCAGCCTCTATCTTGGCTGTGAACACATGCTTGGTGCAGGTGAGAAGTTTGGTGGCTGCCACGCCAGCCTTCTGTGCCTCAAACACATCGCCGCGGTATGTGCGTATGGTGTATGTCGGCTCGGTGGCGTCGAGAGCCAGACAGTCGAGCACAGCCTTGCCTGCGTTCTCGGGGATGAACAATGTGCCCTTGGCGGTGTAGAGCTTTGTGCTCTGTTCCATATAATTGCGTCCCCATTTTGACAGCCGCTCGACGGTGGCCTCGTTGAGGTCTTTTACGTATTTCACGGCATCCACCTTGGGGCTAAGCCACACCTCTTTCAGATTGAATGTGGTGGAGAATGGGGCACCGAGTGTATTTGCGAATTCTGAGATGTTGTAGTTTTCCGCCCCGTTGCTTACGTCGATTATCAACTTGGTCATCAGCAGGGTGTTGTGATTTTTGTATGCATGTCCGCTCGACGAGATGTATTTCTCATGCATGAATTCGTAGAGCTGATCGATCTTGTCGACTACGAGCACATCCAGCGGGTGGTAGTGTGGATACACTTCGTCGGCCTCTTTGCGCGATATGTAGGGCAGGGTGGAGCGGTATTCCTTCTTCAGCACGTCGTAGTCGGAGAAATGGTCAACTTTCTCCTGCGGTCCGGCCTTGCCACCAGGTATGGTGAATTTCACCTCCATAATGGGAGGGCACTGAAAAACCACCGTTATTTCCATTTTATCGGCGTGGTCAGACGTCAT
>OHUE01000541.1_pt1 | contig 20769 bp, 16 predicted proteins | sample 1579111 | NCBI WGS metagenome assembly OHUE01 (sample SAMEA3879524, study PRJEB24766) | human gut metagenome | biome: human-associated habitat; feature: feces | place: USA | collected 1985/1987 | reverse complement strand
TGCTGACTTCACCGTCTTTGGCCGCATTGCCGGTGCTGCTGCCAGCGACTACGCCGCATGAGCACCCGCAAGCAGCCTCGACCGGCAAAAGGCGCAAAACGCCTGAGCTGGAAGGCGAACCTCCTCTTCGCAGCCGTCGTCCTGACGGCTGCTGCCCTGCTGGTCTTTCTGCTGCGTCCGCGCAGCAAGGCGGAACCGCTGGCAGCAGTCGTGGACTTCGGCGGCGGCATCACCGAGGTGCTGCCACTGGACAAGGACTACGATTACCTGTACGAGGTGGGCGGCTATGTCGTCCATCTACAGGTGAAAGACGGCGCGGTTGCGTTTCAGGACAGCCAGTGTCCGGACCATGTCTGTGAGCAGTTCGGCCAGCTGAGCGAGGAAGGTGCATGGGCGGCCTGCGTCCCTGCCGGGGTGTATGTGAAGCTGGCCCCGCAGAGCGAGGCCGACACAGCATCCTGACCGGTCAAAAGGAATGAAGACACCCGCAAGACTCTGCAAAGAGCTTTGCGGGTGTCTTTTTTTGCGCAAAAATGACCGGATATTTTGTAAATAATGGGTGAAATGAAATTTGGACGCTTGTGTATTTCGGCAAAATGCGATACACTACCAATAACAGATTTTTTGTGCAAAGGGGATCGTATGCCCGTTTGCCTACCATAGGAGGAAAAGCATGATCTGGAAAAAGAAAAAGGATGCAGCAAACCAGTCCGCTGGGGAGGCGCCGGAGGCAAAGACCTCGTCCGGCGCAGCCGCATTCGCCAAGAAAAACTGGAAATGGCTTGCCCCGCTGGCTGTCGTGCTGGTGGTGGCCGTCGTGCTGGTCGTGGGCGGCGGCAGCAGGGGCGCTGCGAGCCGTGATGTGACCTACACCGAGACGACCCCCACCCGTCAGGATGTCTCCAACTCCCTGAGCGGCACCGGCACCCTGAACCCGGCCAATACCTATACCGTCAAGTCGCTGGTGGACGGCAAGATCCTCACCAGCAATATTGAGGAGGGCGACAAGGTGGGGGAGGGCGATGTGCTCTACACCATCGACAGCAAGGGCGACATCGACTTCCCCGTGCTGGGCAAGGTCCATGTGGGTGGCCTGTCGCGCGAACAAGTCGCCTCGACCATCAAAGAGCAGTTGTTCAAGGAAGACCTGGTCAAGGACGCCGTCGTGTCGGTGGAGTTTGGTGGCATTCACTTCTCCGTGCTGGGCGAAGTGAACAAGCCGGGACAGTATAACTTCGAAAACGACCGCGAGACCATCCTCGACGCCATCAGCCGCGCGGGCGACCTGACCATCTACGGCCAGCGCGACCACGTGACGGTGATTCGTACCGAGGGCGGCGAGCGCAAGGTCTATAATATCAACATGCTCTCGGGTCAGGACATCACAAGCTCGCCGGCCTACTACCTGAAGCAGGGCGACATCATCTACGTGGACCCCAACCCGACGCGCGCTCGCCAGAGCACGGTCAACGGCAACACCTTCCGCTCGTCTGCCTTCTGGGTCTCCATGGCCTCCCTGGCTATGAGTGTGACGATGCTTATCAAGAATTGGTAAACTTACTCTCAAAAAGGAAATGGCAACAAACAATAGCTTAGAAAGCGAAAAGAACTACTCAGCAACAGCCGAGAACAACGAGCTCGAGAATGGCGGATTCAACCTGCGCATGCTCCTGGACATCGTGCTTGGCAACTGGTTTTGGATACTCCTGTCCGTCATACTCTTTGGCGCAGCAGGATGGTACTATCTGAAGATCACGCCCAACACCTACCAACGCACGGCGCTCGTCGTCATCAAGGAGGACAGCCCGCAGCGTGGCAAGGACCTCAACGCGATGTTCGCCAACTTGGGTCAGAACCCCGACCAGAGCAACGTCAACAACGAGATGGCTGCCATCCAGGCTCCCTCCAACGTGCTGGAGACCGTGAAGCGCCTGAACCTCGACATGAACTATACGATGGAGGGCCGCTGGCACAAGAACATCCTCTACGGACGCTCGCTCCCGGCCAACGTCCGCATGATGGGACTGGGCGACCATGAGTCGGCAGCCATGCAGATGGAGCTGCAGCCCAACGGCGTGGTGAAACTGTCCAACTTTATGCGCAACGGCAAGCCGGTCGGCAGTCCAGAGGTGACCGTGACGGGCCGCACAAGCACCATCATCGGTACGCCGGTGGGCAATGTGCTGGTCACACCGACACAGTACTACGGCTCATTTGTCACCCATACGAAAGATCCAATCCTCGTGACACGCACAGACCTCTACACCAAGACGGAGGGCGTGCAAAGAAACTTGTCGGTGGAACTGACGGACAAGATGTCCACCCTGGTCCGCATTTCCTATAAGGACAAAGAGCCCTACCGCGCCGACGACATCATCAACACCCTCATTACGGTCTATAAGGAGAGCTGGGTGAGAGACAAGAACATGTTGACGATCGCCACGACGAAGTTTATCAACGAGCGCCTGGCTATCATCGAGCGCGAGCTGAGCGGTATCGATAGCGACATCTCCAGCTATAAGAGCAGCAACCTGCTGCCGTCCGTACAGGCTGCCTCGCAGATGTCCATGCAGCAGTCGCAGGAGAGCCAAAAGCAAGTGCTGGCCCTCAACACGCAGCGCTCCATGGCACAATACGTAAAGGGCATGCTGACGCGCGGTGCCAAGTCGCGCAAGCTCCTGCCTACCAATGCCGGACTGGAATCGACGGGCATTGAGCAGCAGATCGCAGAATACAACACGCTTCTGCTCCAGCGCAACTCGCTCATCGCCAACTCCTCGGAGCGCAACCCCATCGTGAGCGACTACGACGAGCAACTGGCCCAGATCCGCAAGGTCATCCTGGAGGGCATCGACAACCTCTGCAGCACCATCGACCTGCAGTTGAGCCACGCGCAGCAGAACGAGAACCAGGCCACAGCGAAGATTGCCTCCAGCCCGAAGCAGGAGAAGTACCTCACGAGCGTGGGCCGTCAGCAGCAGGTCAAGGAGCAACTCTACCTCTTCCTGCTCCAGAAGCGCGAGGAGAACGAGATGAATCAGGCTTTCACCGCCTACAACATCCGCATCATCACCGCCCCGTTTGGCAACGCCTATCCCATCTCGCCCAACCACCGCAACATCCTGCTCATCGCCCTGGCCCTGGGTCTGATGTTGCCTATCGGACTGTTCTACCTCCGCGAGAGCATGAACACCACCGTACGCGGCCGCAAGGATATCGAGGGTCTCACCATACCGTTTATCGGAGAGATACCTTATACAGGCAAGCGCAAGTGGTGGCAGCGTCGCAACAAGCGTCGTGACAAGCTGCAGATCGTCGTACAGGAGGGCAAGCGCAACGTGATGAACGAGGCCTTCCGCGTGCTCCGTACGAAGCTCGAGTTCCTCATTTCTGAGGACAGAAAGGACAACGTGATGATCATAACCTCCTTCAACTCGGGTAGTGGTAAGACCTATCTCTCGGCCAATATCGCCATGTCGCTGGCCATCAAGCAGAAGAAGGTGCTCATCATCGACTGCGATATCCGTAAGGCCATGGCCTCGGCCCTGATCGGATCGCCGCAGGTCGGTCTGACCCATTACCTCACGGGTAAGGAGACGGACCTCCACGAGCTCATCCATACCTACAAGGGCAATGAGAACCTGAGCATCCTGCCAGTCGGCATCGTGCCGCCGAACCCCACCGAGCTGCTGGGCAACGGCCGCTTGAAGGACTTGCTGGAAGAGGTTCGCAGCCAGTACGACTACGTCCTGCTCGACTGTCCGCCTATCGAGGTCGTCGCCGATACGGAGATCATCTCGAGCTACGTGGACAGAACGATCTTCATCGTGCGCGCCGGACTGCTCGACCGTTCCTTGCTCAAGGAGCTCCAGCGCCTTTACAACGCAGGCAAGTATCGCAACATGGCCCTCATCCTCAACGGCACGGAGACCCGCGTGGGCTACCACCGCTACGGCTATGGTTATGGCTACGGTTATGGTTATGGCTACGGTTATGGCTACGGCGAAACCGACGACGACAAGAAGAAGCACAAGAGCAAGAAAAAGTAGTAAGCTACGAGCAGAAGCAAGTAGCTAAGCCTATAGACTACAGAGCGGGCGGGGAGAGCATCCTCGCCCGCTTTCTTGATAGATGCTGCCATCTGAGAGCGCACACAAGGTTCTAAATTTCAGAACCATCCTTAATTTAATAGAAAACATTTGGTGGGTTCATTTGTTTTGGCTACTTTTGCAGAGCAAATAAAAAATCAATAAATAATTAAAAACAAAAATCAAAATGGCTAACGAGAACGAGAAGAAGTTTCGTGTAGAGAGCGACCTCTTGGGTGAGCTCCAGGTACCCGCCGAGGCTTACTATGGTGTGCAGACTCAGCGCGCCATCAACAATTACAAGATTTCGGGCAAGCACATGTGCGACTATCCCGAGTATGTCAAGGCCATTGCATACGTGAAGCTCGCTGCTGCCGAGGCCAACCACGAGCTGGGTCAGCTTCCTGACGACGTGGCCGACGCTATGTGCCGCGCCTGCCGCGAGATCATCGACGGCAAGTTTCATGAGAACTTCGTCACCGACATGGTGCAGGGTGGTGCCGGCACGTCGGTCAACATGAACGCCAACGAGGTGATTGCCAACCGTGCCCTCGAGCTGATGGGCTACGAGAAGGGCGACTACCAGCACTGCTGGCCCAACGACCACTGCAACTGCGGTCAATCCACCAACGACGTCTATCCCACCACCATCCGCCTCACCTTCATCGAGATGAACAAGCAGCTCGTAGCCGCTCTGGAGCGTCTCGTAGCCTCTTTCCGCAAGAAGGGCGAGGAATTCAAGAACAACATCAAGATGGGCCGCACACAGTTGCAGGACGCCGTCCCCATGACGAGCGGACAGGAATTTACGGCCTTCGCCAATACCCTTGAGGAGGAGATCGGCAACCTCAACCGCAATGTGGAGCTGATGCTCGAGATCAACATGGGCGCCACGGCCATCGGTACGGGCCTCAACGCCGTCCCGGGCTACGCTGAGCTCTGCACGAAGAAGCTGGCCGAGCTGACGGGCGAGAACTTCACCCTCGGCAAGGACCTCGTCGAGGCTACTCCCGACACGGGCGACTACGTGAGCTATAGCGGCGCGCTGAAGCGTCTGGCCGTGAAGCTGTCCAAGATCTGCAACGACCTCCGCCTCATGGCCTCTGGTCCCCGTTGCGGTCTCCACGAGATCAACCTCCCGCCGATGGCTCCGGGCTCCAGCATCATGCCGGGCAAGGTGAACCCCGTCATCCCCGAGGTGACCAACCAGACTTGCTTCAAGGTGATTGGCAACGACACCACCGTGATGATTGCCGCCGAGGCAGGACAGCTCCAGCTCAACGTCATGGAGCCGGTCATCACCCAGTGCATCATCGAGAGCCAGACCTGGCTGGGCCGCGCCATGGACACGCTGCGTGAGCGTTGCGTCGATGGTATCACGGTCAATGCTGAGCACAATGCCGAGACCGTGCGCAACAGCATCGGTATCGTCACCGCTCTCAACCCGTACATCGGCTACAAGAACAGCACGAAGATTGCCAAGGAGGCTCTGGAGACGGGCGCTTCTGTCTATGATCTCGTGCTCAGAGACAAGATTCTGACCAAGGAGAAGCTCGACGCCATCCTCGATCCGAAGCACATGCTCGACCCCGAGGACGTGATCAAGTAAGGGTCAGCGCATCACAATACCATAGACTTTATCTCGCATAAAGTATAGTTAGACAAAATTTAAGGCCTTCTCTGCCGCGCTGGCAGGGAAGGCCTTGCTCGTATCAAGCGAAGTGGTTTTCGCTGCTTAGAAGGGCCGCTACGGGCCTCATACGGCGCGGGAGGCGTTGTAGCCCAGCCTGCGGAAGCGATGATCAGGCAAAGCAGGGCAAACTACAGCCGGCCAAGCCGCAGACAGCACCAGAGGTGAAAAGGCGTCAGCGACGCTTGGCCCGCAGAGGACGCTCCTCGTGGCTCTCGACGTTCTTCTTTTTCTTGGAAAGCACCAGCAGGATGACGGCCGAGAGGATGAGCACAATGCCGACGAAGAGGCGCAGGGAGAAGGACTCGCCGAAGATGAGCACGCCGATGAAGACGGCCGTGACAGGCTCCACAGCACCCATGATGGCGGAGGGCGTACTGCCGACATTCTCGATGGCGATGTTCATGAAGTAGAGGCTGAGCACCGTGGGCAGCAAGGCCAACTGGGCAGCACAGGCCCATTGCTTCGGAGTGGTGAGCACCTGGATCTGCTCGCCCATGATGACGGACAGGACGAGCAGGGAGATCAAGCCGAACAAGACCACCCAGAACGTAAACTGGATGGCGGAGAGCCCTGTGTGGGTCTGGTTGACGCCGATGATGTAGAAGGCGTAGAAGAGCGACGAGAGCAGGACCAGCGCCACGCCCACCGTGGAGAGCGTGGCATTGTCGCCACCACGATAGAGCAGTCCTATGCCCGTGACGGCCAGGAGGATGGAGAAGGTGGTGGGCCAGGTGATGCGCTCATGGAAGAACGCCGTCATCAGCACGGCCGTGATGATGGGGTAGCTGAAGAGGATCGTACTGGCGATTCCTGCGTCCATGTACTTGAAACTGAGGTAGAGCGTGGCCGAGGACATGGCCATAAATGTGCCTAGGACGGCCATGCGAATGGCAGGTCCGAGGCGCAGATGAAAACTCTCCCGCTTCGCCACCATCCATGCAAGGAACAGCAGCGAGGCAATGGCGTAGCGCCAGACGAGGACCGACGTAGGGTTGATCTCGTCCTGGTAGAGGAATAGCGTGCCCAAGGGGTTTGTACCATAGAAAATCGCAGCGATAATACCCGCTGCGAAACCTTTGAACGTGTTGCTCATAATAAAGAAAAAAAAGGATGATGAATCGGCGGGCGCATCAGGTGCTGCTACCCGCAGACTCGATTGTTTCAACTCTTGAATGCCTCGGCCTCTGCCATGGCGATGATGTCTTCGCGGTCAGGTTGGCGTGTGGGATCCTCAGCGTCTGCGGAATGCAAGGGCATAGCCTGACGCTCGCCATCCTTCTGAACTTGGCCGGCATGGGGATTTTGGTTGGCCTCCTCGCTATCCTCAGCGCACTTCTCCGTGCACTTCCTGCGGCGGTCGGCAGGTGCAGGCTGCTCCCTAAAGACTTCCTCCTGGAAGGGCGAGACGTGCTTCCGGTCCTCCTTCGGCTTGTCGCCGACGATGAAACTCTCGGTTTCATCTACCGAAGGCACGAGGCCGACGGGCTCCTCCTCCATCTTCGTCCTGTTCTCCTTCGAGGCAAACACGCGGTCGAGAAACTTCGTGTCCTTGCGGAGCTTGCGGAGCGTGTCTTTCGACGCCTTCTGCTGGCTCTCCTTCTTAGAATAGCCACGCGCGTCGCAACCCTCCACGTCCTCCAGCATCACGACGAAGTGGAAGACGGGGGCTCCCTCCTCGCTGGTCTCGTTGCCCAGCAACTTGAAGTTGAGCTGCACCCGGTTCTTCTGACACCATTCGATGAGCTTCGACTTGAAGTTGACCTCCTTGTAGGCGAGTTTGTCGATATTGATCATCTCGCCCAGGATCTGGCGCTCCATGAAGCGCATGCAGGCGTCGTAGCCCTTGTCGAGATAGATAGCACCGACAAGGGCTTCGAAGGCGTTGCCCGCCATGTTGCTGTTGTGGCCGGACTGATGACCGCTGGAGAGGATCAACTTGTTGATACCCATCTCCTTGGCCAAGTGGTTGAGGGTCTCGCGCTGCACGAGCTTGGAGCGCGTGGTGGTGAGAAATCCCTCCCGCTTACCAGGGAAGTGACGAAACACAATATCGCCTACTACCGCATCGAGGACGGCGTCGCCGAGAAACTCCAGCCGCTCGTTGTTCATGGGCTTTCCCTTCTCGTTGCGCCGCGCGATGCTGCTATGGAGCAGCGCGATCTTGTAGTATTCGATATGATGGGGCCAGATGCCGGTGATCCTATGGAGAGACAAGAAAAGCTCCTTGTCCTTGCGGAAAGGGAGCTTAATCCTGTCAATCAGATTATTCAGCATACTTCTTGAAGATAACGCAGGCGTTGTGTCCGCCGAAGCCGAACGTGTTGCTCAGGGCTGCACGAACGGTACGCTTCTGTGCCTGGTTGAAAGTATAGTTGAGCGCGTAGTCGATCTCCGGGTCCTTGTCCTCCTCGTCGTGGTTGATGGTCGGGGGAACGATGTCCTCGCTCACGGCCTTGACGCAAGCCAGTGCCTCCACGGCTCCGGCAGCTCCGAGCAGGTGGCCCGTCATAGACTTCGTGGAGGAGATATTGAGCTTGTAGGCGTGCTCACCGAAGACCTCCTTGATGGCCTTGGCCTCGGAGATGTCGCCCACATGGGTGGACGTGCCGTGTACGTTGATATAGTCGATATCCTCCGGCTGCATCTGGGCGTCGGCCAGGGCGGCCTCCATCACCAGTTTCGCACCCAGTCCCTCGGGATGGGAAGCCGTGAGGTGATAAGCGTCGGCACTCTCGCCCTCGCCCACCATCTCGGCGTAGATTCTGGCTCCGCGCGCCTTGGCGTGCTCCAGCTCCTCGAGGATGAGGCAGCCGGCACCCTCGCCCATCACGAATCCGTCGCGGCTGGCCGAGAAAGGACGGCTGGCGTGGGTCGGGTCATCATTGCGCGTCGAAAGGGCCTTCATGGCGTTGAAGCCACCCACACCACACTCGCAGATGGCAGCCTCCGCACCACCGGCCACGATCACGTCGGCCTTGCCGAGCCGCAGCAGGTTGAAAGCGTCGGCCAGCGCATTGGTCGAAGAGGCACAGGCGCTGGTGGTGGTGAAGTTGGGTCCGTGGAAGCCGAAGTGGATGCTGATCTGTCCAGCGGCGATGTCGGCGATCATCTTCGGGATGAAGAACGGCGAGAAGCGGGGACCTTTCTCCTTGTTGAGAGCGTAGTAGGAAGCCTCCTCCTCAAACGTCTTGATACCGCCGATACCTACACCATAGATCACGCCGACGCGGTTCTTATCGACCTGGTCGAGGTCGAGGCCGCTGTCCTTCACACCCTGCACGGCACTGGCCATGGCCAACTGTGCGTAGCGGTCCATCTTGCGGGCGTCCTTGCGGTCGATCCACTCGTTGGGATTCCAGTTTTTCACCTCACAGGCAAACTGGGTCTTGAAGTTGGTGGCGTCGAACAGCGTAATCGGAGCTGCGCCGCTCACACCCTTGACCATGTTCTCCCAAGTCTCCTCGGGAGTGTTTCCCAGCGGGGTGACGGCGCCGAGACCCGTTACGACAACTCTTTTCAGTTCCATGTATATAGTGTCTTATCGATTGATGAAAACGTATATTGGGCGCCGTGCGGGGCTTACAGTGTCGTAAGTAGCGAATTTGCCCTTAGCCGGGCTATCCACACCTGACACCTGACGCCTGACGCCCGACACCCAATATATGTGTCTGTCCTAATGTAAAAAACGATACCGTAGAGACAGAAGACGCTTACTTAGCGTTGTTCTCGATGTATGCGATGGCGTCGCCTACGGTTGAGATCTTCTCTGCCTGATCGTCGGGGATAGAGATACCAAACTCCTTCTCAAACTCCATGATGAGCTCGACTGTGTCGAGAGAGTCGGCACCCAAATCGTTGGTGAAGCTCTTCTCCGGAGTGACCTCCTCTGCATCTACACCCAACTTATCTACGATAATGTTCTTAACCTGTGCTGCAATTTCTGACATGATAATCTTGTTAAAATGTTGTTACTTTGTTTTCTCTTTCAAAATTTCGGGTGCAAAGGAACGGAAAAAATTTCGTTTACACAAATAAATCTTGAAGAAATCCACCCTTTTATGCACACCAATACCCAGATTGTGCAAGAAAACGCCCTCTTTTTATAGGTATCTTGCGCTAAATCAACCCAATATTACATTCTCATTACATCCGATATGCTGTAGTTTGACAGAGAAATAGAGTGGTTCCATGACCCATTTCCAGATCTTTTACCTTCCCTTCTCCCACCATCGAGCGGTCTTCCGAGCTGCCCACAAACACAGACCGCATTGCGCGTCAACCATTTCGGCAAACAGAGCAGAGAAGGGACATAATAGAGTACGGTAGAATAAAGTAGAGTAGAGGCAATATAATATAATAAGGAGAAACGAAGGGTGCAGACCGCTGAGAGGACAGAAAAGGAGGGTCATCATAACATGTTAACGTTTAACGTTATAATGTAAGGTCACAGCCATTCCTCTCGCCAAATCAAAAACGTGACAATGTGACAACGTGACGTGTGACAACGAGAAAAAGCGCACGTCAAAAGAAAAACGTTAAACGTTATTATGTTATTATGTTATTATGTTATTATGTTATTACGATGCGGGGCGGGCGCCTAACCGGAGACCGCGAACCAGAGAGCCTACAGACTGGGAATAGGAAAGCCCACAGGCAGCGAACTATAGGGACCACCGACTGCGACTTTGGGAATAAGTTAGGATCGAGGCAAGAGACAAGCAACCATCAGGGTGATAGGTTAGTTACCCCGCGGAAGGTGCCCAGTTTTCCACCCTCCCGCGTCCGTTGAAATAGATACCCGCCAAGGGGTTCTGAGGCCCTAAAATGGCACGCGACCACGTGGGGACCCAGAAAAGCAGGCAAACGAGGCAGAAAACAACGGAAAAGTTTGGCCAAGTGCGATTTTCTTCGTACCTTTGCACCGTTCAGAGGAATGAGGGGCTTGCGGAAGCTCCTCATTTTTATTTATATAAACGTTTATGATAGACAAGAACGTCGTAAAAAGATTAGTTGAGGAATGGCTTGCGGGGAAGGAATACTTCCTCGTAGATGTTCAGGTTGGCACCGACGATCGCATCGTCGTTGAAATAGACCACGCCGACGGCGTGTGGGTGGATGACTGCGCGGATCTGAGCCGCTACATCGAGGACCATCTGAGCCGTGACGAAGAGGACTACGAGCTGGAGGTGGGATCCACCGGACTGGGCCAGCCCTTCAAGGTACCCCAGCAGTATGTGAACAACATCGGCAACGAGGTGGAGGTCCTCACACAGGATGGCAAGAAAGTGAAGGGCACGCTCAAGGCCGTGGAAACCCCGCGTTTCACGGTCTCCGTGCCGGAGAAAGTAAAGGTAGAGGGCAAGAAGCGTCCCGTGATGATGGACGTGGACTACGACTACGACATGAATGAGGTAAAGTACACGAAATACATTATAAGTTTCAAATAAGCTATGGCAGCAAGAAAAAAAGAAGACATGCCGAACATGATCGAGACCTTCAAGGAGTTTAAGGACACCAAGAAGATCGACCGTGCCACCCTCGTTAGCGTGCTGGAGGAGAGCTTCCGCAGCGTGATAGCGAAGATATTCGGCTCCGACGAGAACTTCGACGTCATCGTCAACCCCGACAAGGGCGACTTTGAGATATACCGCAACCGCATCGTCGTGGCCGACGGCGAGGTGAAGGACGAGTACAAGGAGGTGTCGCTCACGGACGCTCAGAAGATCGAGCCCGACTACGAGGTGGGCGAGGAGGTCTCCGAGCGCATCGACTTCGCGAAGTTTGGCCGCCGCGCCATTCTCAACTTGCGCCAGACGCTGGCCGCCAAGGTGCTGGAGCTGGAGCACGACTCGCTCTACAACAAGTACAAGGACCGCGTGGGCCAGGTCATCTCCTCCGAGGTCTATCAGGTCTGGAAGCGCGAGGTGCTGCTCGTGGACGACGAGAACAACGAGCTGCTGCTGCCGAAGACGGAGCAGATACAGAGCGACAACTACCACAAGGGCGACACCATCCGTGCCGTCATCCTGCGCGTGGACAACACCAACAACAATCCGAAGATCATCCTCTCGCGCACGGCGCCCGCCTTCCTGGAGCGTCTGCTGGAGGCCGAGGTGCCCGAGATTGCCGACGGCCTGATCGCCATCAAGAGCGTGGCACGCATGCCGGGCGATCGCGCCAAGATCGCCGTGGAGAGCTACGACGACCGCATCGACCCGGTGGGAGCCTGCGTCGGTGTGCACGGTAGCCGCGTACATGGCATCGTCAAGGAGCTCGGTGGCGAGAACATCGACGTCATCTCCTGGACGGCCAACACCAAACTCTTCATCCAGCGCGCCCTCAGCCCGGCCCGCGTCAGCTCGCTCACCATCGACGAGGAGAACAAGAAGGCCGAGGTCTATCTCAAGCCCGAGGAGGTAAGCCTCGCCATCGGACGCAGCGGTCTCAACATCAAGCTGGCAAGTATGCTCACGGGCTACACCATCGACGTCTTCCGCGAGCTCGACGAGAGCCAGGCCGAGGAGGACATCTACCTCGATGAGTTCTCCGACGAGATCGACCAGTGGGTTATCGAAGCCATCAAGAAGATAGGTCTCGACACGGCCCGCCAGGTGCTCAACGCTCCGCGCGAAATGCTTATCGAGAAGGCCGACCTCGAGGAGGAGACCGTCGATAATGTCATCAAGGTCCTCAGGGCCGAGTTTGAGAGCTAAGATGGAGCCGTCCTGTCCGCGCCGACAAGGCGCATCCTCTCAGGAAGGGCAACACATCAGGAAAGAAGCAAAGAGAAAGGGTGGAGGACGACAGTCTCCACCGATAAAAGGTAATGGCGGGTGATGGTTTTGACCAGCGGCTCATAGGGTGTGGCCGCACTGGTCCGCACCATGTTCGGAACATCTGCGCCACCCTCACATCGTAAATCAATACCAGCACCCCCTACCTCTATTAAGATATTAATGAGTATCAGATTAAACAAAGCAATTAGAGAGCTGAACATCGGGCTCCAGACGGCTGTGGAATTTCTGGAGAAGAAGCCGAATCTGGGCGAAGTGAAGGGCGACCCCAACTTCAAGCTCAGCGATGCGCAGTATGAGGCCCTGGCCACACAGTTTAACAAGGATAAGCAAGTGAAGGCCATCGCCGACAAGAAGTTCCCCAAGAAGTCGAAAGAGGGCGGCAAGAAGAAGCAGTCCCAGGGAGGCGTGAAGCGTGGCGACGACGGCCTGACAAAGATACAGGCCTATACGCCGCTGGGCAAGATCGACCTCGACCAGCTCAACCGCAAGCCGGGACAGAAGGCCGACCAGAAGCCGAAGGCAGACCAGCCCAAGGCCAAGGAGGAGAAGCCCGTACGCAAGCAGGAGCCACAGCAGCCCAAGCAGGAGCAGCCGAAGCCCGCACAGAAGGAGGCAGCACCCCAGCACAAGGCAGAACCGAAGGCCGAGAAGCCGGCCGTGAAGGAGCAGCCGAAGGAGACTGCCCACAAGGAGGTGGCCCAGAAGCCCGCGGCCCAGAAGGAGAACGCTCAGAAGGAAAACAAGGAGCAGGCCAAGCCCGCAGCCAAGGCCGTGGAGACGGAGCAGAAACCCGCCAAGCCCGCCAAGAGCGAGAAGCCACAGCCCGCAGCGGCAGCCCAGACTGAGACCGCCCAAAAGGAGGGCAAAGAGCAGGAGCCCGCCACGACAGAGGGCGGCGCACCCTTCCAGACGCAGAACGAGAAGAAGCTGCTCAACCAGCCGAAACTCAACGTGCTCGGCAAACTCGACCTCAGCACCATCAACCAAAACACGCGCCCGAAGAAGAAGAGCAAGGAGGAGCGACGCAAGGAGCGCGAGGAGAAAAACGGACAGGGCAAGAAGAAGCGCGTACGCATCAACAAGGAGCGCGTAGATATCAACGCCGCTGCCAACCAGCAGCCCGCCCAGCAGGGCAAGAAGCAGGGCCAGCAGCAACAGCAGGGCCAGGCCGACGGTGGCGGAAAGCGCAAGAAGAAGAACCGCGGACGCAGCAACAAACCGCTGGAGGTCGATGATGAGGCCGTAGCACGCCAGGTCAAGGAGACCTTGGCACGCCTCACCTCGAAGACCCAGAACAAGAAGGGCGCCAAATACCGCAAGGAGAAGCGCGACGCTGCCCAGGAGAAGCTCAACCAGGAGGCACGCGCCGAGCGCAAGCAGAGCAAGACGCTGAAACTGACGGAGTTTGTGACCGTATCGGAACTGGCCACGATGATGGACGTCCCCGTGACGAAAGTCATCTCCACGCTCATGTCGGTGGGCATCATGGTCTCCATCAACCAGCGTCTCGACGCCGAGACCATCAACCTCGTGGCCGACGAGTTCGGATTCTCCACGGAGTATGTCAGCGCCGAGGTGCAGGAGGCTGTCAGCGAGGAGGCCGACGACGAGAACGATCTCGTGCCGCGCGCCCCGATCGTCACGGTCATGGGCCACGTCGATCATGGTAAGACCTCGCTGCTCGACCACATCCGCAACACCAACGTCATCGCCGGCGAGGCCGGTGGCATCACCCAGCACATCGGTGCCTATAGCGTGACGCTGAAGAACGGCAGCAAGGTGACGTTCCTCGACACACCAGGCCACGAGGCCTTCACCGCCATGCGTGCCCGTGGTGCGCAGGTGACGGATATCGCCATCATCATCATTGCCGCCGACGACTCGGTGATGCCTACCACCAAGGAGGCCATCGCCCACGCACAGGCCGCCGGCGTACCGATGGTCTTTGCCATCAACAAGATAGACAAGCCGGGAGCCAACCCCGACAAGATACGCGAGGACCTCGCCAACATGAACCTGTTGGTCGAAGAGTGGGGTGGCAAGTATCAGTGCCAGGAGATTAGTGCCAAGAAGGGCATCGGTGTCGACGAACTGATGGAGAAGGTGCTGCTCGAGGCCGACATGCTCGACCTCAAGGCCAACCCCAACCGCAAGGCTGTGGGCACCATCATCGAGTCGTCGCTCGACAAGGGCCGCGGCTATGTCAGCACCGTGCTGATTGGCAACGGTACCCTCAAGGTGGGCGACTACGTGATAGCCGGTACCAGCTGGGGACGCATCAAGGCCATGTTCAATGAGCGCAACCAGCGCATCGACAGCGCCAAGCCCGCCGAGCCCGCCATCATCCTGGGTCTCAACGGCGCTCCTACTGCCGGTGATGCCTTCCACGTGCTCGATACCGAGCAGGAGGTGCGCGAGATAGCCAACAAGCGCGAGCAGCTGCAGCGCGAGCAGGGTCTGCGCACCCAGAAGCGACTCTCCCTCGACGACATCTCCCACCGCATCGCCCTCGGCTCGTTCAAGGAGCTCAACATCATCGTCAAGGGTGATACCGACGGTAGTATCGAGGCTCTCAGCGACTCGTTCATCAAGCTCTCTACAGAGAAGATCAATGTCAACGTCATCCACAAGGCTGTGGGCCAGATTTCGGAGAGCGATGTTACCCTCGCCGACGCGTCCGACGCCATCATCGTGGGCTTCCAGGTACGTCCTTCGGCTGCCGCGCGCAAGCTCGCCGACCAGGAAGGCGTAGAAATCAATACCTACTCCGTCATCTACGACGCCATCGACGACGTAACCTCTGCCATGGAGGGTATGCTCGACAAGGTGAAGAAGGAAATCATCACCGGACAGGTAGAGGTGCGCCAGGTCTACAAGATTTCCAAGGTGGGTGCCGTTGCCGGATGTCTCGTTACCGAAGGCAAGGTACACAGCAAGGACAAGGCGCGCGTCATCCGCGACGGTATCGTGGTCAAGACCGCTCCTATCGACTCGCTCAAGCGCTATAAGGACGATGTGAAGGAGGTACCCACAGGTATGGAGTGTGGTATCAGTCTGGTCAACTACAACGACATCCTCGAGGGCGACATCCTCGAGACCTTCACCGAGATAGAGGTAGAGCAGAAGCTCTAAGTCCGGCAGGATAGCCATACTATTGACTTAATAAGGCTATAAGCGGAAATATAGGTAGTGGCATCCTGTTCGTAGAAGAGGGTGTCACTATCATGGTTAATACGACAGAGTGTATCGGGGAGATGTGTATCCAGCCCGTTCGCTCATATGTCATGACACATTAAATCAATGGCAGACAAAGAGAAAAATGAGTTTGTAAGACAGGTGGCCGACCAGAAGTACGAGTTCGGGTTTACCACCAATGTGCATACAGATATTATCGATAAGGGACTCAACGAGGATGTGGTGCGCCTTATCTCGCAGAAGAAGGGAGAGCCCGAGTGGCTGCTCGACTTCCGCCTGAAGGCTTTCCGCTACTGGCTCACCCAGCCCCAGCCCACGTGGGGCCACGTGCATTTGCCGGAGATAGACTACCAGGCCATCTCCTATTATGCCGACCCGCTCGCCAAGAAACCCAAGGACAACAAGATAGACCCCGAGCTCGAGAAGACCTTCGACAAGCTCGGCATACCCCTCGAAGAGCGGCTCGCGCTCAGCGGCACCGCCGTCGACGCCATCATGGACTCCGTGTCGGTGAAGACCACCTTCAAGGAGCAGCTCCGCGAGAAGGGAGTCATCTTCTGCAGCATCGGCGAAGCCGTCAAGGAGCATCCCCAGCTGGTGCGCGAGTACCTGGGCTCGGTCGTTCCCTACCGCGACAATTTCTTTGCAGCACTCAACAGTGCCGTCTTCAGCGACGGCTCGTTCGTCTATATCCCCAAGGGCGTGCGCTGCCCGATGGAGCTGAGCAGCTACTTCCGCATCAACGCCCGCAACACGGGCCAGTTTGAGCGCACGCTCATCGTAGCCGAAGACGACAGCTACGTGTCCTACCTCGAGGGCTGCACCGCACCCATGCGCGACGAGAATCAGCTCCATGCCGCCATCGTCGAGATTATCGTCAAGGACAACGCCGAGGTCAAATACTCCACCGTGCAGAACTGGTACCCCGGCGACGAGCACGGCAAGGGCGGCGTGCTCAACCTTGTGACCAAGCGAGGCGACCTGCGGGGCAACAACTCCAAGCTCAGCTGGACCCAGGTCGAGACTGGCTCGGCCATCACATGGAAATATCCTTCCTGTGTCCTCCGTGGCGACGGTTCGCAGGCCGAGTTCTATTCGGTTGCCGTCACCAACCACTATCAGGAGGCCGACACCGGTACCAAGATGATACACATGGGCAAGAACACCAAGAGCACCATCATCTCCAAGGGTATCTCTGCCGGACACAGCCAGAACTCCTACCGCGGACTGGTGCGCGCCACCAGCAATGCAGACAACGCCCGCAACTACAGTTCCTGCGACTCGTTGCTGCTGGGTTCCGACTGCGGAGCCCACACCTTCCCCTATATGGATATCCACAACGACACAGCCATTGTGGAGCACGAGGCTACCACCTCCAAGATTTCGGAAGACCAGTTGTTCTACTGCAATCAGCGAGGCATACCCACCGAGCAGGCCGTAGGTCTCATCGTCAACGGTTATGCCAAGGAGGTGCTCAACAAGCTGCCCATGGAGTTTGCCGTTGAGGCTCAGAAACTGCTCAGTGTATCACTCGAAGGAACCGTAGGTTAGACCGTTATGCGACAGATTATTACCCTATTGATGCTGGTCCTGGCTGCCTCGGTGCAGGCCCAGGACGACGACAGCCCCCGTTGGTCTGTCGACGCCCACATTGGTGGCAACGCCCTTGTCAGCGGCTCCGCCTCGGGCGGCGATGTGCCCCTCTATCGTTCGGGCTCCACTTCCCAGTCGGGTCTGGTCACTCGGCTTCATGTCGAGTACCTTCTGCCCATCTATTTTCCCCTCAGCGTCAAGGCCGGATATGAGCACGAAGAGATTACGATGCTCAAGGGCGACGCCTCCTACGACCTCAGCCAGCTCTCCCTTGGTGCCCGCTGGCGCCCGGCTTCGCCCCTGTGGCACGTGCAGCCCTATGCCGGCATCGATGTGCTCTGGGCACCGTCGGCAGAGCGCGGCGGCATGGATATGGAGACCCGGATCGGCTCTCTCAACTATTCCTACCGCGCCCGAGGCGTGGTGCGCATGCCCCGATTCAGCATGGGCCCCGTCGTCGGCGCCGACATCTATCTTTTTTCCCACATAGCCCTCCAGGCAGAGTACAGCTACCGTCTGGGGCTTGGCTCCCATTATCATGTCGATTACTCCGACAGCCGTTCCCACACCGTTTCAGCCTACTGTCATGGACAGCCCCATCGTCACGTGTTGACCGTGGGACTCAAGTTAGACTTCCCCTTCCGTTTCGACAGCGACGATGTGCGCGGACTGTTGCAGGGGCTGTTAGATTTGTATTAATTCACCATAAACCATTACATATATGTTAGAGGTAAGAAATCTGCATGCTACCATAGCAGGCAAAGAGATATTAAGAGGCATCAATCTCACCATCGGCGACGGTGAGATCCATGCCATCATGGGCCCCAACGGTTCGGGCAAGTCCACGCTCAGCGCCGTCCTTACCGGCAACCCGCTCTACACCGTCACCGAGGGCGAAGCCATCTTCAATGGCAAGAACCTCCTGGACATGAAGCCCGAAGACCGAGCCCGCGAGGGACTCTTCCTCTCCTTCCAGTATCCCGTCGAGATACCCGGCGTGTCGATGACCAACTTCATGAAGGCCGCCGTCAATGCCAAGCGCGAGTACCAGGGTCTGGAGCCTCTCAACGCCAGTGAGTTTATCAAGCTCATGCGCGAGAAGCGACAGATAGTAGAGCTCGACAGCAAGCTCTCCCACCGCAGCGTCAACGAGGGTTTCTCCGGCGGCGAGAAGAAGCGCAACGAGATCTTCCAGATGGCCATGCTCGAGCCACGGCTTAGCATCCTCGACGAGACCGACTCCGGTCTCGATGTCGATGCCATGCGTATCGTGGCCGACGGTGTCAACAAGATGCACACCCCCGAGACCTCCGCCATCGTCATCACCCACTACGAGCGTCTGCTCGATATGATCAAGCCCAGCGTGGTCCATGTGCTCTACCGCGGACGCATCGTCAAGACCGCCGGACCCGAACTCGCCAAGGAGATAGAGCAGCGCGGCTACGACTGGATCAAGGCCGAGGCCGACGAGTAAGCCTCTCCCACCACCTTATTATATATATAGATATGAACAGCGAACAACAGTATATCGATCTCTATACCCAGAGCTCGGGTATCATCAACGCCCACTCGGCGCCGGTGATGAACGCATTGCGCGAGCAGGCCTTCGCCGACTTCAGGCGTATGGGCTTCCCCACGCGCAAGGTAGAGCGATATAAGTATACCGACGTGGCCAAGCTCTTCGAGCCCGACTACGGGCTCAACCTCAACCGCCTCGACATCCCCGTCAACCCCTACGACGCCTTCCGCTGCGATGTGCCCAATCTCAGCACCTCGCTCTACTTCGTGGTCAACGACAGCTTCTACACCCGCCAGCTGCCCCAGGCCCATCTGCCCGAGGGAGTCATCGTCGACAGCCTCTGCCGGGTGGCAGCCACGCAGCCCCAGCTCATAGAGCCCTACTACGGACGCCTCGCCCAGACCGGTGCCGACGCCCTCGTGGCGCTCAACACCATGCTTGCCCAGGACGGACTCTTCATCTACGTGCCACGCCATGTGCGCATGGACCGCACCGTGCAGATTATCAACATCCTGCGCTCCGATGTCGACCTCATGGTCAACCGCCGCGTGCTCATCGTCGTCGAGCAGGGCGCCGAGGCACGGTTCCTCTTCTGCGACCACGCAGCCGACGACCGCCGCTTCCTCGCCACCCAGGTCATCGAGGCATACGTGGGCGACAACGCCAGCCTCGACCTCTACTGCATGGAAGAGACCCACATACGCAACACCCGCACCAGCAACGTCTTTATCGAGCAGCAGGCCAACAGCCGCGTCAACCACAATGTCATCACCCTCCACAACGGCACCACCGTCAACCGCCTCGACCTCACCTTTAGAGGCGAGGGAGCCGAGTGCTGCTGCAACGGATGCGTCATCGCCGACAAGACACAGCGCGTAGACAACAATACGCTCATAGACCACCAGGTGCCCCACTGCACCAGCAACGAGCTCTACAAGTATGTGCTCGACGGCAACGCCGTGGGAGCCTTCGCCGGACGCGTGCTCGTGCGCCACGGAGCCCAGAAGACCTCCTCGCAGGAAACCAACCAGAACCTCTGCGCCTCGCGTACCGCCCGCATGTACACACAGCCCATGCTCGAAATCTATGCCGACGATGTCAAGTGCGCCCATGGCAGCACCGTCGGCCAGCTCAACGATGCCGCCCTCTTCTATATGCGCCAGCGCGGCATCAGCCTCGACGAGGCACGGCTGTTGCTCGAGTTTGCCTTTATCAATGAGGTTATCGACACCATCCGCCTCGAACCCCTCAAGGACCGGCTCCACTACCTCGTAGAGAAGCGCTTCCGCGGTGAACTCAACAAGTGTGAGGGATGTAAACTTTGTCATTAAGCCTATGTATGATATCCATCAGGTGCGCGCCGATTTCCCCATCCTCTCGCGCACCATCTACGACAAACCCCTGATATATCTCGACAACGGCGCCACCACCCAGAAGCCGCTGTGCGTGCTCGACGCCATGCGCGACGAGTATCTCAATGTCAATTCCAACGTACATCGAGGCGTCCACTGGCTCTCCCAGCAGGCCACCGAGCTCCACGAGGCAGCCCGCGAGACCGTGCGCCGCTTCATCAACGCCCGCTCCACCTCAGAGATAGTCTTCACCCGAGGCACCACCGAGGGCCTCAATCTCGTGGCATCATCCTTCGCCGAGGCGTGCATGACCGAGGGCGACGAGGTCATCGTCTCCGTCATGGAGCACCACTCCAACATCGTGCCCTGGCAGCTCCAGGCACGCAAGCGCGGCATCGTGGTCAAGGTCATACCCATCAACGAGCGCGGCGAGCTGCTCCTCGACGAGTATGAGCGCCTCTTCACCCCGCGCACACGCATCGTCAGCATCTGCCATGTCAGCAATGTGCTGGGCACCGTCAATCCCGTAGAG
>OHUE01000539.1_pt1 | contig 20843 bp, 17 predicted proteins | sample 1579111 | NCBI WGS metagenome assembly OHUE01 (sample SAMEA3879524, study PRJEB24766) | human gut metagenome | biome: human-associated habitat; feature: feces | place: USA | collected 1985/1987 | reverse complement strand
TAAATACGGGTGCCTGTTTGAGCCGAAGGCGAGTTGGCACAGGAGTATTTACGAATAGGGCATGTGCAGCGAATCGGAACCGCAACAAATCATTTATAGAGGGGATTTGATTTGTATTATCCACCAACAGGCACAATGGAAAAACTGCACAAAAACAACTGGATATTTTGTATAAATAGAATGTGTTACCTTGTTTTTATGTAGGGCGTCAGATATAATTAAGCTATATGTCTATATAGCAGAAAAAGACGTAGAATTACATAAAAAACAAGTTTTTTTACAGGGAGGTATGAATGAAAAACGGAAGAACAACAATGATAAAAAGGTTTTTTGCCTTGGTTCTGGCATTTGCGGTAGCTGTCTCGATCCTGACAGTACCGGTACAGGAATCGTATGCAGCCGGTGGCAAAGTAAAAACGGTGGCAGTCACAAACCTGCCGGCAAAACAGCTTACACTCAAAAAGGGTAAGTCATTTACTCTGAAAACGAAAGTAAGCGTTTCCGGTAAAAAGGTATCAAAAGCAGTTACCTATAAGACCAGTAACAAGAAAGTTGCTACTGTTAATGCAAAGGGTAAGATCACGGCGAAGAAAAAAGGAACCGCTACGATTACCATTTACTCTAAAGCAGATAAGAAAAAGACGTGTAAGATCAAGGTAACAGTCGGAACGCCTGTTACAAAGGTGAAACTGAATAAGACAAAGGCGAATTTAAATGTTGGTAAATCATTGACATTAAAGACAACCCTTTCACCGAAGAAACCAAGCAATAAGGGAATCATTTGGAAAAGTTCAAATACCAAGGTTGCAACGGTTACGAGCAAAGGTGTTGTAAAGGCAAAGAAAGCCGGAACGGTTAAGATCACAGCAACAGCAAAGGACGGCTCCGGTAAGAAAGCCACCTGTAAGATTACAGTGAAGAAAGCAGCTTCGATCATACCGATGCCAACACCGGAAGAACCACTGATCGTTAAGAGCCTGAATATAGCACAGCCGGATATGTTAACCGTTACATTAACAAAGCAGGCAGCACTCACGGCTTCGGACTTTCAGGTATGGGCAAAGAAATATGAAAGTGCAGACTATCTGAAACAGTATACGATCGGACAGATAACAACAACGGATTCGCTTACTTATAAGATTAAGCTTACAGGAGATTCGGTGTTACAGAAAAACTCATATATAAAAGTAGTAGTTCCAAAATTAAATCTGTCAAGAGAATGTATCTATCGGGATGAAACTTATACGATAGAAAAATCAGAAACATATGTATACAAACTTGGAGATTCTGTTGATAAGAGTCAGGCACTTGGAAAGGGCTATTCCAATTGCTCTGTCAGCGGACTGCCGGCAGGGGTTAAATATCAGATCAAGACAGCTGCTGCCACATGTACACTTAAATTTAGCGGTAACGTGACAAAGCAAGGGAAATATACAAGTAAATTAGTCTATGAAGATGAACTTGGTAACAAATTCAGTATGACTATCATCTGGCTGGTTTATGATGGAACGGAATTGCTTGTAAAGGATGCAGAAAAAGTTCTGACAACTGCATGGGGAACTACGCTTCCACAGCTTAAGGTATATGGCGGAAACGGTACTGATACGAGCGATTATACATATGAGATTTTACGAGAAGAAAGTGACAGTGCTGCATTAGCAGTTTCTTCACTTATCAATGGTGGAGCCGGGATACAGGTATCATCCCCAAAACTGTCAGTCGGAACCTACAAGCTTCGTATCCGTGCGACAGATAAGACAGACACTTCTATGACAAGCACAGGAACTCTTACACTAAAAATTATAGAAGGCGGTTATTTACAGGGAAAAGTAAAAGATGCAAATGGCGATCCACTGACCAGTTTTCAATTTACTATGAAGAACCAAAATGAATATGCGGAATATTCGGACGTGGTAAGTGGCAGATGGAATGGTGTCAGTAAGGATGGAGCCATTTTAATGCAGGATCTGGAAGCCGGTACTTATGATGTTACGGTATCCAGTTATAGTGGAACAGTAAGTACTACTGTTTATAATCTGAAGACTCAGAAAGCGGCATATGGAACAGATGATGTGTATCCGGTCTGGTCATTTGATGTCACACTTCCCGTATATAAGGTTAATATAGAGCTGGATCCGGATGCACCGGATGCAGTGAAAAATATAACCAGTTTTGGCAATTGGCAGGATGTTTCAGATGGAAGTTATTATGGATCGACCAAAACCGTTTATCTGGAAAACGGTACTCATCATTTAACCTGTCGAAAGAGTATAAGTGGTGAAATTTATAATTTTTATCTGGATGTGACGGTGGACGGAAGTAATACGACCGCATATGCATATGTCAAGGAATAAGATTCGGATGAGAACAGATAAGGGAATCAACAGAAGGAGAGTATAGATGAAAGAAAGACGATATAATTTGTCTGTGAGAAGATTTCTGGCATGGGTGATAGCGATCGCAGTTGCAGTATCCATTCTGACTGTTCCACAGACAGAGAGCTATGCAGCCGGTGGTAAGATCAAAACCATAGCGGTTACGAATCTGCCGGCAAAGCAGTTAACCTTAAAAAAAGGAAAATCCTTTACCTTAAAGACAAAGGTAACAGCGACAGGAAAGATTTCCAAAAAGGTCGCATATAAATCGAGTAACAAGAAAGTTGCAACTGTAAATGCAAAGGGTAAGATCACGGCAAAGAAGAAGGGAACCGCTACGATCACCGTTTACTCTAAGGCAGATAAGAAAAAGACCTGTAAGATCAAGGTGACAGTCGGAACATCGGTTACAAAGGTGAAGTTAAATAAGACAAAGGCAGACTTAAATGTCGGTAAATCACTGACCTTAAAGACAACCCTTTCACCAAAGAAACCAAGTAATAAGGGAATCATTTGGAAAAGTTCAAATACCAAGGTTGCAACCGTTACAAGCAAAGGTGTCGTAAAGGCAAAGAAAGCGGGAACCGTTACGATCACAGCGACAGCAAAGGATGGTTCCGGTAAGAAAGCAGCCTGTAGGATCACTGTGAAGAAAGCGGCGGTGACTCCGGTTGTTCCGGAAGTACCGGTTGTGATCCAGAACGTGAGTATTGTGAATAAAGCAGTGCTTCAGGTGACATTAAATAAAGCAAAAGTATTACAGACATCGGATTTCGCGGTATCCAGTAAGGTATATGGATACGGAAGCTTTGTAAGAAAATGTGTGATCGATCATCTGGAAACAACAGATAACATTACATATAAGCTTTATCTGGACAAACAGGATATTTTTTATAATGGAGATATTGTTCAGGTATCTGTTCCGACATTAAACAGTACAAAAGAACTGACATATCGGACAAAGCCGACAGAGATAACAATAAGATCGGAAGTACGACGTAAGAAAGGAACAGTGGTAGGGACCAGTTCCCCAGATACTTCAGGAGTTTATGATCCGGATGTACAGGGCTATGCAGTATATACAGTAAGCAATCTTCCAACCGGTCTTTCGTATAAGGTGGTAGATGACGCAGACCAATCCGGTTATCTGCAGTTTTATGGTACCCTGAAAGAGACAGGAATTTGGGAGACAAAGGTTGATGTCGTAGATGAATTGGGAAATAAGATTCATTATATCAAGGTATGGAAAGTATATGATGAAAGGGCAGTCATAGCACAGGATATTACAAAATATGGATGTCTGAGTTTTCCAGCTCCAAACAAACCAAATGGAACTTATACAGTAAAGTATGGAGCACAGATAAGTCCTATTGGTGGAAATGGCAGTTACAAATATGAAGTTGTGTCAAAAGCAGATTGTCTGGATTTGGTGATGTCAAAAACCGGAGTACAGTATTGTTCGATTGATACAGATCAGGCTGGTGAATATACCATGAAGATAAAGATCACTGACAGTCTGAATGTCAATGTTTTCACATACTGCACAGTGACCTTTGTTATAAAGCCGGGAGTCCTGCTCAGTGTTACAGCTACCGATCTGGATGGAAATAAGATCAAATATACCGGTATAGATACTTATTTGTGCAGACTTAAATCCCAGTGGAAGGATAATTCATACAGTGAGATCAGCTATGCACGAGAGGTCGGGGAGATTAGCGATGGAATGGCAATATACAGCTATGTACCGGAAGGAGTCTATGATATCTCGATTGAGGATGAAAGAGGCGGAACAGGAGCCTATGCAAGTGATTATTTTGTAAGTGCAGCTACGAATGAAGTTACGTTTGCTCTTCCTGTATATCAACAGACCATCGTGTCGGATAATACGGATTTTGCAGATCTTAGCGAAATGGGAGAGTGGACGGATGAGAATGGAGTTGTACAGGGCAAAGGCAGATACCTCTATCTGGCGGTTGGCAATTATACATTAACCGGTATCGCAGAGAAAGATGGTGTGACTTATCAGGCAACTCTTAAAATATCAGTTACAAATACTACACGGTCTGCGACAGTGACTGCACATGTAGTGGCTCAATAAATAAAAGGGAGACTATTTTATGAAGAAACATATAAAAATGTCAGTATTAAAACGTATTCTGGCAGTTGTGCTTGCGGCAGCAGTAGCTGTTTCCATACTTACAGTTCCGGATGCGGAAGTAAGTGCGGCGACCGGTAAAGTAAAATCTGTAGCAGTTACAAACCTGCCGGCAAAACAACTGACACTCAAAAAGGGTAAGTCATTTACCCTGAAAACAAAAGTAAGCATTTCCGGTAAAAAGGTATCAAAAGCAGTTACTTATAAGTCCAGTAACAAAAAAGTTGCGACAGTAAATGCCAAGGGTAAGATCACAGCGAAGAAAAAAGGAAAAGCAGTGATAACTGTTATTTCTAAGGCAAACAAGAAAAAACAGTTAAGATCAAGGTGACGGTAGGAACGCCGGTAACAAGTATCAAGTTAAGTAAGACAAAGGCAAGCCTGACAGTAGGCAAGACCTTAAAGCTGAAGGCAACAGTTGCTCCTAAAAAAGCCAGCAGCAAGTCAGTTGTATGGAAGACATCAAACAAGAAGATTGCAACTGTATCAGCAAACGGTGTAGTAAAGGGAATCAAAGCAGGTACAGTAAAGATCACAGCACTTGCAAAGGATGGTTCCGGTAAGAAAAAAGTCTGTAAAGTAACAGTAAAGAAGAAACAGGAAGTACCTGCAGTTATTACAGGACTTACTGCTTTGAACGATCATTCTGTTCAGGTATCTATTTCTCCTGCAAAATCACTTAATGTAAATGATTTCGTATTATATACAAAGGAGTATGCAACAGGTGTATACAGAAAACAGTGTGTGATCGACAGCATATCATCTTCAGATGGTGTAAATTACATTTTAACACTGAATGATGAGACAGGTCTGTACGAGGATCATTATGTAAAGGTTGCAATTCCAAAGTATGGTACGGAGAAGGAAGTTTATTATACAAAGGGCGCATTCCAGTATACAGATGAAAGTATCTACAAGGTGGCTGTAGGTACCAAGATGGATTCCAGTTCAGGTGGATACAGATATGCTCTGGGTGGTTATGGATTTGCAACTGCAACAGTTTCCGGTTTACCGGCCGGTGTAGGATATAAGGTTGTCTATTCAAACAGTTATTCTTATGTTCAGTTCTATGGTTCACCGGTTCAGGCAGGTGTTTATAATGTTACGATCGTAACAGATGATGAATTAGGTAATCGTATGACAGAGACCGTTACATGGCTGGTATATAATGACAGCGGTCTTTATGCTGCTGCAACACCGTCTTATCTGGTGTATGGCTCTGCACAGGGCGTTGATTTCAGTCGGTATGTAACCGTTGCAGGTGGAAGCGGCAGTTATTCTTATGCGTTAACCGGCACAAACTATAATTGTGTGATTGACAGTGATGGAGAATTACATGGAACCCTTCCAATGGCCGGTGATTATGTATTTACTGTTGTTGTAACAGATAAAAATAATCCGGCTCTTCAGACTTCTACACAGGTTGTAGCTCATGTAAAGCAGGGCGTTACAATCGCAGGTATTGTAAAGGATATGAATGGAAATCCAGTTCCATATGCAGATATTTCATTTACAAATCAGAATAAAGCAAGCCGTTATAGTTCAGATATCGGCACATCGGCAAATAGTGAAGGTGCATATTCTATTACATTAGAGCAGGGTACATATGATATTGAAGCTTCTTACAGAGGAACATTGAAGTATCTGTACTCCCAGTCGCTTCAGGCTACCCAGTCAGGTTATGATATCCAGCTTCCGCTTTACAAGGTTATGATTTATTCCAATAATTCAATTGTATCAGATTCTTCATTCGAAACCTGGTATGATGCTACCGGTAAGAGCTGTGGATACGGAAATACACTTTACCTGAAAAATGGAAATTATGTATTAACAAGCAAGACGAAGAACTCCATATATGACTATACGGCTACAGCATATGTAACAGTTGCAGGAAACAGTACTATGGTAACAGCAAATGTTGTTATTTCCAGTAATATAAGCACAGTCAATACGGGTTCAAATCAGAGCATTACAGTATCTCCGGTCAGTCCTGCGATTCTTAAATTTACACCTACAACAAGCGGATATTATGAATTCTATGTGCCAAGTGTAAGCGGACTGGATAAGAGTATAGATGTATATGAATACTCAGATCCGGATAGTTCGAATGATAGATATGACTGGTTTAATTCAAGTTCCAGTGCGTCAATTACTGAATATATGTATGCGGGTCATACTTACTATTATAAGTTATCAAAAGAAAGTGGAAATGTTGCAAATGTAATATTCAATTTAACTTATGACAGTGACTATGAAGATTAAATGAACAGATGATTTATTTAAAAGTGAAATATTGATATTATTAATATAAAGCTTTTCAGGCAGGGTGCATAACATCCTGCCTGTTTTGTACAACTAAACAGCAAGGGTGTCTGTTACAAGATGTATTTTATTATGTAAAAATATGTATTATCGTCAGAAATGAAGATATCGCAACGGATATACATTTTAATTATATTATGCCAAAATATAAATAAACATCACCAACAATGCAGATACTATGTTGGAAACTATAAATTAGTATAAAGTCATAAGATAGTTCAAAGAATATGAATAAATTCGGAATTAGCTATTGTACAAAGTGAATGAATATGTAGGTATGATCTGTCTGGCTGGTGCTTGTATCCTATAACAACATTAGCGAAGCTTCCGTTATGAAGTGCACATTGTCAGCACATACGGGTGCATGTCTGAGCCGCAGGCGAGTTTGCACAGGAGTATGTGCGGATAAGACATGTGCACTTCACAGGAAGAGAAACGCGTTGTTATAGGATACAAACACCAGCCGGCAGCCCATAGCTGCATATCCCTCACAAAACTAACGGCTGATTCTGAATTCTCAACATACAACATACACATGATGTATGCAAATTTCTTGCACGAATTAACAATGTGATATATAATGAATATGCTCTTCGAGTTTTATTCGTATACAAAAGGAGCAGTAAATGAGGGTACATATTCATACATAGAAGAATTGATGATCACGTTTATCATATGATATGAGTGATATTGCATTCTCAGCGGATGAAATTGGGAGAAGAATTCAATAAAGGGAGGCTATTTTTTATGAGAAAACAAGTAAAAATGTCAGTATTAAAACGTATTCTGGCAGTTGTAATTGCAGTAGCGGTAGCTGTTTCCATGCTTACAATTCCGGATGCGGAAGTAAGTGCGGCGACCGGTAAAGTAAAATCTGTAGCAGTCACAAACCTGCCGGCAAAACAGCTGACACTCAAAAAGGGTAAGTCATTTACTCTGAAAACGAAAGTAAGCGTTTCTGGTAAAAAGGTATCAAAAGCAGTTACCTATAAGACCAGTAACAAGAAAGTTGCAACTGTAAATGCAAAGGGTAAGATCACAGCTAAGAAAAACGGAAAAGCAGTGATAACTGTTATTTCTAAGGCAAACAAGAAAAAACAGTTAAGATCAAGGTGACGGTAGGAACGCCGGTAACAAGTATCAAGTTAAGTAAGACAAAGGCAAGCCTGACAGTAGGCAAGACCTTAAAGCTGAAGGCAACAGTTGCTCCTAAAAAAGCCAGCAGCAAGTCAGTTGTATGGAAGACATCAAACAAGAAGATTGCAACTGTATCAGCAAACGGTGTAGTAAAGGGAATCAAAGCAGGTACAGTAAAGATCACAGCACTTGCAAAGGATGGTTCCGGTAAGAAAAAAGTCTGTAAAGTAACAGTAAAGAAGAAACAGGAAGTACCTGCAGTTATTACAGGACTTACTGCTTTGAACGATCATTCTGTTCAGGTATCTATTTCTCCTGCAAAATCACTTAATGTAAATGATTTCGTATTATATACAAAGGAGTATGCAACAGGTGTATACAGAAAACAGTGTGTGATCGACAGCATATCATCTTCAGATGGTGTAAATTACATTTTAACACTGAATGATGAGACAGGTCTGTACGAGGATCATTATGTAAAGGTTGCAATTCCAAAGTATGGTACGGAGAAGGAAGTTTATTATACAAAGGGCGCATTCCAGTATACAGATGAAAGTATCTACAAGGTGGCTGTAGGTACCAAGATGGATTCCAGTTCAGGTGGATACAGATATGCTCTGGGTGGTTATGGATTTGCAACTGCAACAGTTTCCGGTTTACCGGCCGGTGTAGGATATAAGGTTGTCTATTCAAACAGTTATTCTTATGTTCAGTTCTATGGTTCACCGGTTCAGGCAGGTGTTTATAATGTTACGATCGTAACAGATGATGAATTAGGTAATCGTATGACAGAGACCGTTACATGGCTGGTATATAATGACAGCGGTCTTTATGCTGCTGCAACACCGTCTTATCTGGTGTATGGCTCTGCACAGGGCGTTGATTTCAGTCGGTATGTAACCGTTGCAGGTGGAAGCGGCAGTTATTCTTATGCGTTAACCGGCACAAACTATAATTGTGTGATTGACAGTGATGGAGAATTACATGGAACCCTTCCAATGGCCGGTGATTATGTATTTACTGTTGTTGTAACAGATAAAAATAATCCGGCTCTTCAGACTTCTACACAGGTTGTAGCTCATGTAAAGCAGGGCGTTACAATCGCAGGTATTGTAAAGGATATGAATGGAAATCCAGTTCCATATGCAGATATTTCATTTACAAATCAGAATAAAGCAAGCCGTTATAGTTCAGATATCGGCACATCGGCAAATAGTGAAGGTGCATATTCTATTACATTAGAGCAGGGTACATATGATATTGAAGCTTCTTACAGAGGAACATTGAAGTATCTGTACTCCCAGTCGCTTCAGGCTACCCAGTCAGGTTATGATATCCAGCTTCCGCTTTACAAGGTTATGATTTATTCCAATAATTCAATTGTATCAGATTCTTCATTCGAAACCTGGTATGATGCTACCGGTAAGAGCTGTGGATACGGAAATACACTTTACCTGAAAAATGGAAATTATGTATTAACAAGCAAGACGAAGAACTCCATATATGACTATACGGCTACAGCATATGTAACAGTTGCAGGAAACAGTACTATGGTAACAGCAAATGTTGTTATTTCCAGTAATATAAGCACAGTCAATACGGGTTCAAATCAGAGCATTACAGTATCTCCGGTCAGTCCTGCGATTCTTAAATTTACACCTACAACAAGCGGATATTATGAATTCTATGTGCCAAGTGTAAGCGGACTGGATAAGAGTATAGATGTATATGAATACTCAGATCCGGATAGTTCGAATGATAGATATGACTGGTTTAATTCAAGTTCCAGTGCGTCAATTACTGAATATATGTATGCGGGTCATACTTACTATTATAAGTTATCAAAAGAAAGTGGAAATGTTGCAAATGTAATATTCAATTTAACTTATGACAGTGACTATGAAGATTAAATGAACAGATGATTTATTTAAAAGTGAAATATTGATATTATTAATATAAAGCTTTTCAGGCAGGGTGCATAACATCCTGCCTGTTTTGTACAACTAAACAGCAAGGGTGTCTGTTACAAGATGTATTTTATTATGTAAAAATATGTATTATCGTCAGAAATGAAGATATCGCAACGGATATACATTTTAATTATATTATGCCAAAATATAAATAAACATCACCAACAATGCAGATACTATGTTGGAAACTATAAATTAGTATAAAGTCATAAGATAGTTCAAAGAATATGAATAAATTCGGAATTAGCTATTGTACAAAGTGAATGAATATGTAGGTATGATCTGTCTGGCTGGTGCTTGTATCCTATAACAACATTAGCGAAGCTTCCGTTATGAAGTGCACATTGTCAGCACATACGGGTGCATGTTTGAGCCGCAGGCGAGTTTGCACAGGAGTATGTGCGGATAAGACATGTGCAGTTCATAGGAAGAGAAGTGTGTTGTTATAGGATACAAGTACCAGCCGACAGCCCATAGCTGCATATCCTTCACAAAACCAGCAGCTAATTCTGAATTTTCCCCGTCAATTCCGGGTGTTGAATGTTTTTCATAATTGCGGTATAATATTGAATCAATATGTACAAATACAGGAAGTCTGGAGGTATACAGAATGAGTGAAGAGAATACAAGCACGTATGAAAATATAGAAGAAGAAAATTCCATCGGACATGTACAGATCGCGGGTGAAGTAATCGCGATTATCGCAGGTCTGGCTGCAACTGAGGTAGATGGCGTATCAAGACTTGCCGGCTCATTATCAAATGAACTCGCAAGCCGTTTGGGCAAGAAGAATCCGGCAAAGGGAGTGAAGGTAGAATTGTTGCCGGGTGAAGTGAAAGTAGATCTTGCGATTGACGTATTATATGAGTATAGCATTCCGACTGTGACAACACAGGTTCAGGATAAAGTAAAGCAGGCAATTGAGACAATGACAGGTCTTAATGTAACCAAGGTAAATATACGTGTAGCCGGCGTTCGCATGGCAGACGCAAACTAGAGAGGAACATATGACAAGACGAGAGATAAGAGAAACCGTATTTAAAATTTTATTCAGTCTGGAATTCAATGATGTTTCAGAGATCAGAGAAGAAGCAGAGCTCGAATTGGAGCATGCCAGCCTTTATGATGAAGACGATAACAAGATGGATGCTGTTGCCATGACAGAGGAAGAAAAAGCATATATTATAGATCGTGTAGAGGCAGTTGTTTCCCATATTACTGAGATCGATGAAACCATCAGTGGTATCTCACAGGGATGGAAGCTTGGAAGAATCGGAAAAGCCGAGCTTGCTATCTTAAGACTGGCTGTATATGAGATCAAGATTGATGAAGATATTCCTGTAAAGGTAGCGATCAATGAAGCAGTAGAGCTTGCAAAGACATACTGCGATGTAGAAGCAAAGAGCTTCATTAATGCACTTCTTGCAAAGCTTGCAGATTAGGTGAGAATATGGCAAAGAAAAGCTATACCGTCGGACAGGTAAATGGATATATCAAGAATCTGATCAGCAGTGATTATCTGCTTGGTGATATTTATGTGAAGGGAGAAGTCTCTAACTGCAAATATCACAGTTCCGGGCATATCTATTTTTCATTGAAGGATGAGACCGGTTCGATCATGGCTGTTATGTTTAAAAGTTATGCATATTCCGGTCTTGATTTCAAACTGGAAAATGGGCAGCAGGTAGTCTGCCACGGAAGTGTGAATATCTACGAACGGGATGGCAGATATCAGTTATATGTAAAAGAGATCAAGCTGGATGGGATTGGAAATCTCTATGAGCGGTATGAACAGTTGAAACAGAAGCTGTATGAACAGGGACTGTTTGAATTTGATATCAAGAAGCCGATACCGGCATATCCGAAGCGGGTAGGTATCGTGACAGCACAGACAGGTGCGGCGCAAAGAGAAGAAATCCATATGTCCAGCTTATCCTGTATCCGGCAAAGGTACAGGGAGATGGGGCAGCTGAGGATATTGCGCATGGAATCGAAGTGTTGGATAACATGGGCGTAGATACGATCATTATCGGTCGCGGCGGCGGCTCGATCGAAGACCTCTGGGCGTTTAATGAGGAGGTTGTTGCATGGGCAATCTATCATGCAAAGACGCCGATCATTTCCGGTACAGGTCATGAGATTGATAATACGATCGCTGATTATGCGGCGGATCTTCGAGCACCGACACCATCAGCCGCCTGTGAGCAGGCAATCCCGGATGTGATGTCTACAGTCCATCAGGTCATAAATCAGGGCAGACAGATGGACTATCTGATGAAGCGAAGACTTGCAGCATATCAGGATAAGTTACAGGCCGCGGAAAGACACCTTCGTATCCTGAATCCGAAACAACGACTGGCACAGCAGCAGATCTATCTGGATGATCTGTCAGACCGCCTGAATCGGGCAATGAAGAACAAATACGACAGATACGAACACCGGGTGATGCTTCTTGCAGAACGACTGCATGGTCTGTCACCATCGGCGAAGCTTGTAAATGGATTTGGATACATCGAAAAGATCGGAACACCGGTAACAACGATTAAAGAGATAGAAAAAGGTGACCACATTACCATCCGTGTTCATGATGGTTTGATCGAGACAAGAGTAACGGATGTAAAAGGGGAAGATTAGAAATGGCAGAGAAGATGGAAAAGGAGGATTTCTCGATCGAGGAATCCCTGAAGAAAATAGAAGCGATTACGGCTGTCTTAGAGAATCCTGCGACATCGTTAAAGGATAGTCTGGCAGCCTATGCCGAGGGCGTACAGCTTGTTCAGGCATGTAAGGATAATTTGTGTGATGTAGAAAAAGAAATGATCGTATTAAGTGGAGAAAACAGTGGAAAAGAATAAATTAGAACTTCGTACAAAAGAAGTACAGGATATTATATACACATATGCACCGGCAGAAGAAGGGTTTCAGAAAACTATCTTTACGGCAATGAACTATTCCTTTCAGGCAGGAGGAAAGAGACTCCGTCCGTTATTAATGCAGGAAACCTATCGTTTATTTGGCGGAACAGGAAAAGTTGTAGAGCCTTTCATGGCAGCAATCGAGATGATACATACCTATTCCCTGATCCATGATGATCTGCCGGCATTGGATAATGATGAGTACCGCAGAGGCAGAAAGACTTCTCATGTGGTATTCGGTGAGGCAATGGCTATCCTTGCAGGAGATGCGCTTTTAAATTATGCATTTGAGACAGCCTGTAAGGCATTTGAGCTAGAACCGGCTGATCAGAATGTCGCAAGGGCATTTACGATCCTTGCAAAAAAAGCAGGCGTCAATGGAATGATCGGTGGACAGGTTGTAGATGTAGAGATGACAGGGAAGCAGATGAGTGGTGATCAGCTTCATTTTGTGTATGAGAATAAGACCGGTGCGTTGATTGAAGCATCCATGATGATCGGTGCAGTTCTTGCCGGAGCAACGGAAGACGAATTGAAGCAGGTTGAGATGATCGCATCGGATATCGGACTGGCATTCCAGATCCAGGACGATCTTCTGGATATTCTGGGTGACAGTGCAGTGCTTGGAAAACCTGTCTGCTCAGATGAAGAAAATGGTAAAGTAACTTATGTCACGGTCCACGGACTTGAGGAGTCCAAGAAGGATGTCGCGGAGATATCTAAGCGTGCGGTTACAAGACTGGATCAGCTTCCGTATAAGAATGAATTTCTGGATGAATTGATTCTGGAACTGGTCAACAGAAAGAAATAACAGAGATGAAAGATATGAGTATACTGGATCGAATACAAGAACCAAATGACATAAAGAAAATAGATGAGAAAGATCTGCCGGAGCTGGCACAGGATATCCGGGAGTTTCTGATTGCAAATGTCAGCGAGACGGGTGGGCATCTGGCGTCAAACCTTGGGTGCGTGGAACTTACGATCGCACTTCACCGTGCGATGGATTTCCCGGCTGATAAGCTGGTATGGGATGTAGGACATCAGTCCTATGTGCATAAGATCCTGACCGGACGAAAAGATCAGATGACAACGTTACGGAAGTTTGGCGGTTTAAGCGGATTTCCCAAGACCAGTGAGAGTGATTGTGATGCTTTTAATACAGGACACAGTTCGACTGCGATGTCAGCAGCACTTGGTATGGCATGCGCAAGAGGAATCAAAGGAACACAGGAGAAGATCGCAGCCGTTGTTGGTGACGGTTCTTTCACCGGTGGTATGGTTTATGAAGCGCTAAATAATATGGCAGAGGTCAAGACCGGATGTCTGGTCGTGCTGAATGACAATGAGATGTCGATCGACCACAATGTAGGTGGAATGTCAAGCTACTTGAGTAAGCTTCGTGTCGGTCAGCCATATAATGATCTGAAAAACGGAATCGAGAAAGCACTGATGCATATACCGGTAGCAGGTGAGAAGCTTGCGAAAGGATTGAAGCGGTCAAAGGACTCTTTAAAGCAGATATTCGTTCCCGGAATGTTCTTTGAAGAAATGGGTGTTACTTATATCGGACCGATCGATGGTCATAATATACGCATGATGGAAGAAACCTTCCGGCGTGCATTTAAGTTAAATAAACCGATTCTGGTTCATGTGAAAACGATCAAAGGAAAAGGGTATAAATATGCGGAGAAGCATCCATGCTATTTCCATGGAATCAGTTCCTTTGATATTGAAACCGGTAAAGTTAAAAATGTCGAAAAAGGTTTATCCTATACAGGTGTATTTGCAAGAAAGTTAGTAGAGCTCGGAACGGAAAATACCCGGATCGTTGCGATCACAGCGGCAATGAGCAAGGGAACCGGAGTCAATAAATTTGCAGAGAGATTCCCGGATCGAACCTTTGATGTGGGAATCGCAGAAGAACATGCGGTCACATTTGCGGCAGGACTTGCTGTGGAAGGTATGATCCCTGTGGTAGCAGTGTATTCTTCCTTCTTACAGCGGGCTTACGATCAGATTCTGCACGATGTCTGTATGCAGAACCTGCATGTGATATTTGCAATCGACCGGTCAGGGCTGGTCGGGGCAGATGGTGAGACACATCAGGGAATCTTTGATACGGCATTTTTATCGCATATTCCGAATCTGGTCATTATGGCTCCGAAGAACCGCTATGAGCTCACTAGAGCGATGGAATGGGCAGTAGCCTATGACGGACCGGTAGCGATCAAATACGCCAGAGGACAGGCATATTACGGCTTAAAAGATTATAATGAGCCGGTCGAATACGGAAAGAGTGAGATCCTTCGTGAGGGAAGTGAGATCGCGTTAGTAGCGGTTGGAAATATGGTGGAAGAAACCGAGAAATTATATAATCGGTTCTTACAGGAAGGCAGACAGGTGACCTTTGTCAATGCAAGGTTTATCAAGCCGTTAGACAAAGCAATGATCGATCATTTGGCAGAGTCACATAAACTGATCGTGACGATCGAGGAAGGTATCCTGCATGGCGGTTATGGTGCTCTGGTTGAGGAATATCTGGAATCAAAGGCAAGTGATGTGAAGGTGCTTCCGATCGCAATTGAAGATACCTTTGTCCGTCACGGAAGTATAGAAGAACTGAGAAAGATGCTAAAGATAGATGCTGAATCCATATATGACCGGATTCAGGATATGATGGAGTAGAGATGAAAGAACGACTGGATGTAATGATGGTAAATCGTGGGCTTGCAGAGTCCAGAGAAAAAGCAAAGGCGATCATCATGTCGGGCATTGTCTATGTGGATAACATAAAGGAAGACAAGGCCGGATCGACATTTGATGAGAAAGCGCAGATAGAAGTAAGAGGAAATACATTAAAATATGTGAGCCGCGGCGGTTTAAAGCTTGAAAAGGCAATGGACTGCTTCGGAGTAAGTCTTGCGGGAAAAGTGGCAATGGATGTCGGGTCTTCAACCGGTGGATTTACAGATTGTATGCTGCAAAATGGTGCCGTCAAGGTGTATTCGGTGGATGTCGGACACGGACAGCTTGCATGGAAGCTTCGAAACGATGAGCGGGTTGTCTGTATGGAGAAAACAAATATCCGTTATGTGACGCCGGATGATATCGAAGACAGGATTGAATTTGCATCGATCGACGTATCCTTTATCTCCTTGACAAAGGTACTTCCTCCGGTAAAAGAGCTGTTGACAGATGACGGAGAGATCGTGTGTCTGATCAAGCCGCAGTTTGAAGCCGGCAGAGAAAAGGTCGGTAAAAAAGGCGTTGTCAGAGATCAGAAGGTGCATGTGGAAGTGGTTGAAATGATCGTTGATTTTGCACGACAGATAGGATTTAAAACACTTGACTTAAGCTATTCACCGATCAAGGGACCGGAAGGAAATATCGAGTATCTTTTGTACATAACAAAGGATCAGACAAAGGAAAATAAAGAATTTGATATAAAGGCTATGGTGGAAGAGTCACACAGAAGCCTGTAAGAGGAGTATAAATCCGATGAATCGTTTTATGATCGTGGTGAATCCCGATAAGGACACCGATTCGACAGTTACAAACAGAATACAGAGTTACCTGGAAGCACATGGAGCAGTCTGTATGGTGCGGGATGTATTCCGGCTTGAGCCTTCGGATTGGGAGACTTTAAAGAAAGAGCAGTTTGACTGTGTACTGGTTCTCGGTGGTGATGGAACACTGTTATGCATGGCAGGTGAGACGGAAGATATTGATATACCGTTATTTGGAATTAATCTGGGTACGGTAGGCTTCCTGACAGAAGGGGAAGTTGCTAATATCGAAGAGATACTGGATCGGCTGCTGACAGATGATTTTACGATCGAAGAACGAATGATGGTCACAGGTACGGTGACAAAAGCGGATGGCACAACGTATCGCAAGAGTGCTTTAAATGATATCGTGATCAGCCGGGCAGGATTTTCCAGACTGATCGGACTTAATGTGTCTGTTGATGGACAGGTGCTTGATACATATGAGGCAGATGGTGTTGTGATATCGACACCGACAGGCTCTACCGGCTATAATCTGTCGGCAGGAGGACCGATCGTCAGCCCGGATGCAGAGTTATTAGTGATCACGCCGGTATCACCGCATTCGCTGACTGCAAAGAGTATCGTATTATCCGGCAAAGAGAGGATCACGATAGAGATCACTAAGAAGCGTAAGACGCAGGATACAGAGGCAATCTGTTCCTTTGATGGCGGTAACGATGTGGATTTATCCGTTGGCGACCGGGTGGATATCCGCAAGTCTGAGAAGATAACCAGGCTGATCAAGGCAAGTAATGTGAACTTTTATGAAATACTTAGAAATAAATTAGGAGGAAACTGAGATGAAATATCAAAGACAGGCAAAGATACTGGAGCTTGTTGAAAAATATGATATTGAAACACAGGATGATCTTCTGGAGAAACTGAAGGAAGAGGGATTTCAGGCAACACAGGCAACCGTTTCCAGAGATATTCGGGAAATGAATCTGACAAAGGTATCCGTACCGGGAGCCAGACAGAAATATGCCGTAGAGAAGAACAATCGTTATGAGACACTGGATTCCTATAAGAAGGTTCTGAGCACAGGAATTATTTCTGTAGATGCGGCAGAGAACCTGATCGTGATCAAGACAATCTCCGGTGTTGCCATGGCTGTAGCGGCAGCGCTGGATCATATGGATATTGATGGGCTGATGGGCTGTATCGCGGGAGATGATACGATCTTCCTTGCTGTGAAGGATAAGAGCCTGACGATGTCGATCAAGGCGCAGATTGAAAAGATGTAAATTCTGTTATTTTGTGCATGGAATATACAGGAGGACATATGCTTTTAAATGTACACATAAAAAATATCGCATTGATTGAAGATGCAAATATCAATTTTACAGATGGACTGAATATCTTAACCGGTGAGACCGGTGCAGGTAAGTCTATTATCATGGGAGCTTTAAAGATTGGTATGGGAGGCAAGCTCCCAAAAGATATGCTGAGAGATCCGGAAAAAGAAGGCTTCTGTCAGTTATTATTTTTTATTGATGATGAATCATTGTTTGAGCAGCTGCAGGAGCTTGACGTTACACCATCAGAGGATGGAGAGATCATCATAACCAGACGAATAGTAAATGGCAGAACCATGAATACTATTAATGACCGGACAGTAACAGCAGCAAAGTTAAAAGATGTTTCGGCACTTCTTGTGGATATGCATGCACAGCATGAGCAGCAGATCCTGTTGAAGAAGGCAGAGCATTTGAATATTCTGGATAAATTTGCAAAAAGACCGCTTGCATCATTAAAACAGAAATATGAAGACTGCTATAAAACATTTGAAGATCTTCGAAAAGAACTGGAAGAAGGACAGATGGATGAGGGCGAGCGGAAACGGAAGCTGGAATATATCCAGTTTGAAGCAGGAGAGATTGAAGGTGCCAGGCTGGTTCCGGGAGAAGATGAAAAACTGGAAAAACAGTATCGTAAGATGGTGAATGCCAAGGATATCGTGGAAGCAGTTTCTGAGGTTTATTCGATCACAGGGTATAATCGGAACGCATCTGCCGGAAATGAGATTGGACGTGCGCTTGCAAGCTTAAAAGCGGTAAAAGGTCTGGACGAGGAGATGGAGAGCATCTTCAGTGAGCTTACCAATATTGATTCGTTGTTAAATGATTTTAATGTATCGGTCAGTGATTATATGCAGAGTATGGAATTCGATGAGTCTGAATTCCATGAGGTTGAAGACCGGTTGAATACCATTAATAATTTAAAAGGAAAATACGGCAGAACGACAGACGATGTGCTTGCCTATCTGGAGCAGTTGAAGCAGGATGAAGCAAAGCTTGTGCAGTATGAGGAATATGCGGAAGAATTGCAGCAGAAAGTAGAAACAGCAAAAAAAGAACTGGATCGGGCAGCGGAAGCTTTAAGTGCAGAACGAAAGATTCAGGCAAAAGAATTATGTAAGCGGGTATCAGAGGCGCTGGAGGATCTGAGCTTTAATCAGATCCGGTTCGATATGCATTTTGACCGTCTGGCGCATCCGGGCATCTCCGGTGTCGATGATTGTTACTTTGTTGTATCGACAAATGTCGGAGAAAAGGAACGTCCGCTTTATGAGGTTGCATCCGGCGGTGAGCTTTCGAGGATCATGCTTGCGATCAAATCCTGCATGGCATCGGAAGATAACATTGATACTCTGATATTTGATGAGATTGATGTTGGTATCAGCGGCAGAGCAGCATCAAGTGTGGCAACAAAGCTTGCGGTTATATCAAAAGCGCATCAGGTGATCAGTATTACGCATCTGCCACAGATCGCGGCAATGGCGGACAGCCATTACAGAATTGAAAAAGTGGTAAAGGATGGCAAGACGATCACGCAGATCTCCAAGTTAGACCGGGAAGAATCTGTGCTTGAGATTGCCAGACTGCTTGGCGGTGCAGAGATCACAAATGCCGCGGTTGAAAATGCCAGGGATATGAAAGAACTGGCAGACAAAGCAAAAATACACTAATTAAAAACAGAACAAAAAAACCAATACTAAGAGTAGCAATAAAACAATTGCTGCTCTTTTTTTACGCGGACAACGAGCCAAAGTCTGTGCTTGCACAAGACCTTGGCGACTGTCGCGATAACCATAAGAAACCGGAGGCATGTTTCTTATGGTCTATGCAGCATTTACAGAAAGGAGTATTGGGATGGAAGAATGAACAAAGACGTCGAACCGTTACCGTTCGCTGCTGATCGGATTTTTGATCTTGGATCTGATCGCATTTACACTGTTGGCAATCGCTTATTTCTGGAATGGAGATATCGGAGATCAGGAGATCAAGTATGAAGATGCGGAGCTTGTATTCGATGATCTGTCCGGACAGAAAGTAATACCGTCCGGCGAGCCGGTCGGGATCTATCTGAAAACAGATGGCGTTATGGTCGTAGATTGTGGCGAGGTGGAAACTGCACAGGGAGAGATTTGCTCTCCCTGTAACGGCCTGCTTCAGACAGGAGATTATATCACAGCCGTAAATGAAACAGCCATATCAACAAAAAAGGAACTGATGCAGGCTTTATCCGGGAATAATACCGGAACTGTGAGACTTACATTTCTGCGGGACGGAAAGTCACAGGTAGCAGAGGTTACACCTGTGAAAACAAATAAGAATGCTTATATGTTAGGACTGTGGGTGAAGGATGACATATCGGGTATCGGAACAGTTACCTTCCTATGTGGCAATCAGTTTATGGCACTTGGACACAGCGTATCGGATAATGATACCGGGCTTAAGATCAGCAGCACCGGTGGGGGTATCTATACTACACATATAACGAAGATCAACCGATCTTTTGTGTCGATGCCGGGGCAGCTTCAGGGAACGATCCTTTACAAGAAGGATCTGATCGGAATTGTAGAAGGTAATTATGATAACGGAATCGGCGGATATCTCGATGAAGAATATGTGGCGAAGCATTACAAAGCGGAAGAAGCCATGTATATCGCAGATCCTGGTGAAGTTCAGACCGGAGAGGCATATATTTATTCCAGATTGGATGGGGATCTGAAAAAATACAAGATCAACATTCTGGCGGTTCATACCGATACTGCCAATAAAAATATGGAATTTAAGGTAGAGGACGAGGATCTGATCGCACTTACCGGCGGCGTCTGTCAGGGCATGAGCGGAAGCCCGATCGTACAGAATGGCAAGCTGATCGGTGCGGTTACACATGTGCTTGTGGATGATCCGACGGAAGGGTATGCTGTATTTATTGAAAATATGATAAAGTAGTGACTTAATTGATCATTCATGTTAGAATCGAAGCTGTACACTGTAAAAAGAAAAAAGAGAAGGGATATTTTGCTTCAGGGTACATGGAGCAGAAGTTAGAGTACGATGGATATACAAAACAATAACAACAGAAGTTCATTTTCGGGGAAGATAGGATATGTGCTGTCGGCGGCAGGA
>OHUE01000516.1_pt1 | contig 21375 bp, 19 predicted proteins | sample 1579111 | NCBI WGS metagenome assembly OHUE01 (sample SAMEA3879524, study PRJEB24766) | human gut metagenome | biome: human-associated habitat; feature: feces | place: USA | collected 1985/1987 | reverse complement strand
CTCCTCGGCGACTTTTTTTAACGTGTCTGTGTTTTCTCGGTGGTGTTCTTTTCCTTTGCAAAAAAACGTTCTATATTTTTCTGTGCCCGAACCAGTTCCTGCATCTCGTTCCGCGCCTTGCGGTAGTCATGGTACAAACATTGAAGAAATCAAGCGATTGATGGCACAAAGCACAACAGGCGGACAATTCACAAGGTTCAGAAAATTTACCTACAGGAACGATCAGAAGAGATGGTCCAGCTCTTTTCCTTTCCATCGGCCCACATGGTTGCAGTGATGGTATAGTTCTTTTCGTCAAAATAGATCTGATACCGTTTTTCGCCCCGCTGAATGGTGAGGGCATTATCCTTCCATTCCACCTGGGTCTTGTCCTCTTCAAAGGTAAAGCACTCGAAGAAAACCTGGTCCTTCTGCTTTTCGCTGGATCGGGTTGCCAGAGTCTCAATGTGGACCCGGCAGACCTTACGCTATTTTATAAAGTTCCACCAAACACACAAAGCCGGTACAGATCCGCGTCGATGGCGACGGGCTTCTGTACCGGCTTTTTTAGGGAGGAGGAGCAAATGTAAGGAGAGGTGTTTGTGTTGATGCTCGTATTTTGTTTGGGAGAGAATTGGAGTTTTGTGTTTGAGTGTTGAGAAGAAATCCAGTAAGCCAGGCGCTATTTCATGTTCAACTCAAGTCGCGCCAGCGCTGGAAAAGATTTTATGTTGCACAATGGGGCAAACGTCACACTCCAGCCCCCTGCTGTCAGTGTCTGCGATTCAGAGAAAATCCGTCCGCTGCGGAGTAAAGATGTCCAGAATTACGCCCTCTTCCAGGGCCACTGCACCATGAAGCAGGTCGGGAGCCACATAATAGCTGTCGCCTTTGTGCAGGATGTACTTCTTGCCTTCCACCTCGTATTCAAAGCAGCCGGACAGAATATAACTCACCTGCTCATGGGGATGACGGTGGGCTTCGCCCACAGCGCCTTTCTGAAAGCTCGCTTCCACCCCCATCATCCCGCCGCCATGGGCAAGGATCCGGCGGGTAATCCCCGGAGCCGGGCAGGTGGGCTGAATGTCCTCGTATTTCAGTACCATAGGGAACCTCCTGTTTCTAGTTGGTCAGCCTGAAACCTTAGATGAATGCCTGGCCGCCGTTAATCTGGATCACTTCGCCCGTGATAAAGGAAGCCTTCTCCGATGCCAGGAAGACGATCACGTCCGCCACTTCGCGGGGGTCGCCCAGCCGCTTCATCAGGATGCTGTCCTTCCAGCTCTCCACCAGGGCGCGGTCAGTCGCAGCGTGGAAGGCAGTGTCGATGGTACCGGGAGAGACCATATTGGCACGGATGCCGAACTCGGCCAGATCCTTTGCCAGAGCACGGGTGTAGCTCTGGACAGCGCCCTTGGAAGCTGCATAGATGGAAGCGCCGATGCCGGCACCACTGGTCACGGCGATGGTGCTGAAGTTGACGATCGAGGCATCCTTGCCCTTCTTCAGCAGAGGCAGGGCGGCCCGCGTGTTGAAGAACACGCTGTCAAAGTTCAGGGCCATGACCTTCCGCATAAAGCCGGTCTCCATCTCGGACACACGCTGCCGGCCGCCCAGGCCGCCCACGTTGTTGACCAGCAGATCCAGAGAACCAAACTCCTCGCCGATCTTGGCGAAGGTCTCGTTCACCTGCTCCTCGTTGGTAGCGTCGCAGGCATAGAAGTGGGCCTTGATGCCCTGGCTCTCCAGCTTATCGATCACCTTTTTACCTGCCTCCAGTTCGATGCCGGTAATGATCACCTCGTATCCTGCCCGGCCCAGTGCCTCTGCGGTTGCGCCGCCAATGCCGCCGGTTGCACCAGTAATAACTGCTCTCATAATAAAACCTCCATCATAAGTAAAAAATTATTGTAACCTTAAACGGTTAACTGCATTTGATAGGTAGCCTTGTCCCCCACACTTCGGATCAAAACCGTATTCCGGATCCGATTCACGGGGTTGTCCTTGGTTTTCAGCAGGAACAGTTCCTGCCCTTCCTGGAGATCGACCCGAACCCACATCGACTCTGCCCCCAACTGAGCCCGCAGAACCACAGCGTTCTGATCTGTTTTAACTTTCTTGGTTTCCAGAACGTGCTGATAGCCGTTCTCCGAGAAGCCCAGGTCCGCCGCTTCCGTCGGCAGGTCGCAGGACAGCTCAATCCCCGGCTCAAAGTGGAAGGTATAATCGTAAACGCCGGTTTTGCCCTCTACCTGGAAGCAATCCAGAACGGAATTCTCAGTGATCTTCAGCTCTCTTGTGTAGTCGATGCCCTCATAAACGTTCTCGGCCTTGCAACGCACCTGGTCGTTCTCAAACAGCAGGCATTTGCCCGGTTCGACCGAGGTAATGTCGGTTCCGTTCCAGCACACTGTGTTGTGTGCCAGGGTTTTACGGTGCCACTCGTTGCACAGCCGCGACTGATAGCCCGCGTTGGACAGATCCCGAGACAGGCGAATCTTTTTGTACATTACCTCAACGTTCATGATGTCCGGGTGGGCATGAGAACGCCCATTCAGGCCGTACTTCAAGAACACATTCCAGGAATCGTTCCGTAGCATAGCAAAGTTGGAAGCGGGGAAAGTCATCGAGCTGTGGGGAACGGGCTTGTAGTCCGCATAATTGAAATCGATGTTGAACAGCAGCTGCTCCAGGCAGATGGTTCCGCAGCAGTAATAGGGCTCCGACAGCGGCAAAGTGGTTCTCGGCGCGGGATCTGCCTCAATGATTTTGAGGATATTTCCTACCGGGCTGTACTCGCCAAAGGCCCGGGCTGCCGTATGATAAACATAGCTGAAGGTCTTCAGATTCAGATCCGGCCAGCCATCGTTGGGATTCGGCAGATAGAGATTGTCAAAAGCGTACTGGTACGCTTGCACAAACATCCGCTCCAAAATAGCGGTGCTTTCCTGACCAAAATCGTAATCGTAAATTTTGCTGAACAGGAACAGATAGGAAACGCCCTCCAAGAGGAAGAAGTTGTAGTGAATTGACCCCTCATACCAGAAGCCATCCTTGGTGACGCCCTTTTTCAGCTGCTCGTGCATATTGAACTGGCTCTTGAAGGCGTAGTCAATCATTTCCTGATCGTGCATGGCCAAGCCCATAACACCGATTGCAGAGAGCGACCAGCAGCTGATGTTGTGGATGGCAACCGCCTGCGGAGCCATCAAGCGGAACATCTCGCGGAACATTTTCTGGTGGATGCGATCCAGCCAGGCCGAATCCAGCTCATCTCGCAGAATCTCGATGGTCTGGATAAACCGGATGGCTACGATCGCCTCGTTGAGGCCCTGGGGCATCATCTTACCGCAGCCCCACACCATGTTGTCGTAACTTTCGCAGAGGACATTTTCTTTGTTGTGCAGCTGGAACTCATGATAATGCTCTGCGTAGAACTCCATGACCCGGACCGCATAATCCCGGTACTTGGTCTCGCCGGTGGCCTTGTAGATCAGGGCGGAAACCAGAGTCATCACAACAGCCCGGTTGCGATAGAAGGTAATCCAAACGCCGTTCTGCGTCTCGTCCCGATAGACTTTCCCGCAGACAACACAGCGGTGTTCCTTCGGCGAGTTCAGGTCAAAGATCAGGCGGCCGCCATCGTCGTCGCAGAAGTAATGGTGGCCCCATCGGCTCAGCTTCTCCGGAGAATCCGAAAAGCTGGGCATAAACGCGTCCACATCTTTCTTCATGGCTTCAAGCGCCTTTTGGTTCATCTCCAGCCCCATCAGCTCTTGAAACCGATCGTTTACATAATTCACAAAAGCCCTCCTATTGGCGATGGATACCCCTTTTTACAAGGAATATTCCTGTTTCGTCTTGGATTGAAATACCACTTGGATCGGTGTAGTGTTGGATGCGGAATCACAGTATCCAACCTTTACCTCATAGGAACAACCACCGCACTCCAGGAAAAGAGACCGCCCCTTGTGCTGAACTTTCACCGGATCATCCGAGAAGGTAAAGCACTCAAAAAAGACTTGTTCTTTTTCCGGCGCAGAAGAGCAGGTTGCCAGGGTCTGGATCTCTGTCCGGCACTTTTTGTCCTGTTCCTGGGTGGTCATGACGCTCTCCACCTGCTGCTGGTACTGCTTTTGGCAGACAGGCCGGTCCGAATAGACCTGGTAAGACAGTTCTCCGCCCATCAGCGGGTATACGGCCGTTTGCCCATCCAACTGCGCTCTCCGGTCCGTATTACAGATCAGAGAATAGGTGTGGGGCTGTGTGCTGTGCAGCAGATCCACAAACACCCAGAACCGCAGGCCGTCGGTGATCAGCGCCCGGCTGACTTCCTGCATTTCCTGTTTGGCGGGGTACACGCCGGCCGTCTCGCCGCGATAGAGCACCAGGCTGCCCTCCGTCTGGAATTTGGTCACCCGCCCTGCATACTGTTCGGGGCAGAAGGGCTCGCCCGCCACTAGACGCTGCCGGACGCTGCTCATATACGCATCGTTTACATCTACGGCATCGGTGTAAAGCCCATCCACCAACAGAACATTGTGGTTGTCCGGCATCAGGTTGCGGTTATATCCATCCTCACAGGTGAAATAATCGCTCCCGCGGGTAAAGATGTAGGAGAGGTTATCCGGATGATGATGGGACAGGGAGAACAATTCGATCCCCTCTTCATTCTGGATTTTCCAGCCCTCTCTCCACTGCTTGATACCGCCCGGCGGACTGCACTTGATGGTCAGGACTTTGGCGTCCCATTCCCAACTGCTGCGAACGGTCAACAGGCCCAGATCATCGAAGTAGCGCACCAGCGGCAGGTCTGAAAGCTCTTTTTCCGGCACATCGGGTGCATACCACAAGAACTCGAACACTGCTTCCGGCAGAATCCCGGGTTTCACCTTGCTGTTCTGGGCTTCCTCCATCAAAAACTCATCGACCACCAGATTTCCCAACTTTTGTGCGTAGCCATCGCCATATTCTGCGGCAGCCTTATAATACACACAGGCTGTATGAGAACTGTACCGGTCATGGCAGTCCCCATAGTTCAGTTGGCGTTTCAGGTCCGCACAGGACTGATACAGCCGATAGTAGAAGGTATTTTTGAGGTATTCACTCTTCTGGAACCAATCCACGCCCTCCTGTACTTTCAGCAGATGGGCATAGACAAACAGCCACATCCCGCCATAGCGCCAGTAGGTCGCGCCCTCATAGTTCGATCCGTCCTCCGGCATCAGCGCGAACACCCGCGCAAAGTCCTCTTTGGCCTCCTGAATGTACTGTGCAGCGGCTTCATCTTCCCCTTGCAGGGCGTAACCCGCTGCGGCGAGACCCGTCATATTAATCCAGTTATGGTTCTGGTAGAAGTTGGTGGACCAACCCTTGCCGTAGGTCTCGCGCCGGTAATCCAGCATGATCTGTGCGTGATGCCGGATTTTGTCCGACACTTTTTTCTGCTCCTCGATGGAAAGCCAGGGCTTGAGCCAGTCATACCCCAAAGACAATCCAAACAGAATCCAGGAAGCAGACAGGTCTACATTTACCAAATGGGCGTTGCCCCATTTTTCATAGGAAAGCACGGTGCGAATAAATCGCTTTGCCTGGTGCAGATATTCCTCGTCACCGCTGAGGCAATAGGCCAGCGCCAAATTGGGGATCGCAATGCCCATATAAGTTGTGCTTTCTTTGGGATGTTCCTCAGGCAGGACCATCGTTTTATAGCGATCGGCCTGCTCAAGAAGCCTTTGATACTGTTTTTTTCGTTTTCCGGAAATCTCTTTGCGATAGGGTTCCAAGTCTCCGATAAAAATCAAATGGCTCGCCTCATTTCACTCTTTTGCCTCTTTTTTCTTTTTGCGGTCCCGAAGCTTTGCAGCCAGTTCCGAAAGGGCCGTATAGAGCAGCAGATACAGTGTTGCAAAGCCAAAAGGTTCTCCTGGAATCAGAATCGTTTCAACCGGGAGTTCCAGCATCTGATTGAGCAGCAAATTCAGGTTTTGATAGGTCAGGTAAACCAAAATTACTGTAATCATGCTGGCGGCTATTTCCACCAAATTCCGAGCTGCTTTTTTTGCACCAGAAATGTTGCGATAGGTGTGGTTTAAAATCTCTCCATTCCGGGTCAGCCGGAACACATTGTAGGCAATCGGGTTATAAACCACGATTGTCACCAGGCCGATCCCAACTCCTAAAAAGAAGATGAAATCAATCGGACTGGAATACCCGCCTACTTGTGTTCCAAAGCCGATCATGAAGTAGCACATTCCCACCAGCCACCAGCGCATCAGCCCGGCTTTCCGGTTGTCCGTGAACCAATTCTTCAGGAACTTCTTCATACCTTTTCGCTCCCAAAATAACGTTTGACTGCATCGACCATCAGCAAAATCCCTGCTGCTCCAAAAGCGGTCATCAGGCCCGCACTGAACAGAATTGCTTTTTGTACCACCGCGACATCCAAGTTGCTCTGAATTTGGATCGCCTGCTGGTAGATACCAACCAGCTGCATCCCCAGAGCGATGGTGCCCACACAGAGCAGCGCGGTCAACACCTCTTCTCGGATTCTTTCTCCGCGGATCTGGGTAGCTTCAAACAGAGTTACAAGACCCAGCAATACAAACAGGAACATGATGAACCCGCAAATTTGATCCTCCAGAAGCAGCAGGGCGTTGGTGTGGACATAGGTGAAAATCAGATGCACAATTGCCGCTGCAGCCACCAGCAATTTTGCGGTGATCTGGATCTTAGAGGTTTCTTTACGCATGATTTTCCTCCACCTCTCTGCACAACAGACTCCTGGTTGTCTCTCTATCAAAGAAATGTGCCTTGTCCATGGAGAGACTGACGTAAAACTCCGGATTGATCTTTACGTCGGAGGGGACGCTCAGGACCAGTGAACTGTTTCCAACCATGGCATGAACAATCTGGTACCGGCCCATATACTCCACTTCCTCCAGACGAACCGGGATGGTATTCTCCTGGATACCCTCCGAGACTGCCAGTGCCTCCGGGCGCAAGCCCAGGATAACCTCTTTCCCGATCGAAGAGCGGAGCTTGGCTTTCAGCGCGTCCGGCAGCGAAAGCCGGAAGCTTTCATTTTCAAAGCCGGTTTCACTCAGCTTGCCAGGGATAAAGTTCATCTGTGGTGTGCCGATAAAGCTGGCCACAAAGAGGTTGACCGGAGCGGCGTAAATCTCCTGCGGGGTACCCACCTGTTGGATCACACCCTCTTTCATGACAACGATCCGGTCCGCCATGGTCATGGCTTCGGTCTGATCATGGGTAACATAGATGGTTGTCACTCCAAGGCGCTGCTGCAGCCGTACAATCTCGATTCGGGTGGAATTTCGCAGCTTGGCATCCAGGTTCGACAAGGGCTCGTCCATCAGAAACGCTTTCGGCTTGCGGACAATGGCACGGGCCAGCGCCACCCGCTGCTTTTGGCCGCCGGACAGCTGCTTGGGCAGACGGTTCAGATATTCGGTAATTTCAACCGTATCCGCAGCTTCCAGCACTTTATCCAGGATAACCGTATCCTTTTCGTGCTGGACTTTCATGCTGATGCCCACATTCTCGTAGACCGACATGTTGCCATACAGGGCGTAATCCTGAAAGACGATCGCAATATTACGCTCTACCGGTGGGCATTTGTTAACGACTTTTCCATCCAGGATCACTTCTCCCGAACTGATTTGCTCCAGACCACCCAGCATTCGGAGAACCGTGGATTTGCCGCACCCGGAGGGGCCGACAAACACGATAAACTCCCCTTCATCAATGGTAAGGTTAAAGTCGTGAATGGCATGGAAGCCATTTGGGTAAATTTTATTAACGTTTTTGAATTGAATTTTTCCCATTTGCTCTACACGCCTCCGATTTTATGAACCAATACGCTCGAGCTTCTTCCGGAGGGCCTGGCGTTTTTTCGCCTTGGCTGTGCCGGTCACTCCTGCGATGATTAAGAGAACGGATCCGATCAGGTTGGAAACAAGCAGAATCGTCTCGTGTGCATAGGGCTGGAGAAATACCGGCACGATCAAGAACTGCCTCACAAGGAAGTACACCCCAACGGCCAGTGTGATCACGGCCCATGGCGAACTGTACACATTGATCTTCACTGCACAGGTAAATACCAGAAACAGCACGAAGATATTCATGATGACCGTTAAACCCATCCAGAAATTAACGGGCATCGAATCCAAAATCGTGGTGACATATACAAACTCGGCAATGATCGCCAGGAGCGTCATGGTGTAAGAATAGCCGTTCGTTTTATAAAGCGTCACATAGGTTTTCTTTTCTTCGGGAGGAATGGATTTCAGCATACTCAGACACCCTCCTTTTTCAAGCGGACAAATGTCAAATGGCTCGCAGTCAAATCGATCGCCAATGCGCCGCACACCAAGATGTAAAGTGCGTTAAACACCACTCCAAGCCGGAATGTTGTAAACTGCAGCTGATAGTTTTCAAGCCCCTCCAGAGACAGGTACTGAAAATCCAATCCCTGATAGTAAACAGAAATTGCTTGTAAATTCATGATCGAGTTGGCTGCGCCATAACAGCAGGCAACCATCAGCAGCAACATTACAACCAATGCAAAACGATCCGGAACACACGACAGAATCTCCAGAAAAAAGATCAGAGAAATCCCGATCACACCCACCAGCGACCATGCAAAAATCTGACGGTTAAACGTCTGAAGAATCACGTCGTGGAACATTGCGATTTCTTGGTTCTGCGGCAGTTTCAGTCCAAACAAATCACTATATTCCGTCATAAAGGCCAGGGCAAACAGAAACATTCCGATGGAAGCCAGAATATACAGCACAGAAAGGATCTGCTGCCCTTTGAAAAGTTTTCTCATAAGTTCCTCCTAATTCTGTATTCCAAAGGCCCTGCCCCGAATACAGTTTGCAGAGTTCAGTTTGCGGCCTGCATCGCTGCGTAGGACTGCTGGTAGGTCGCAACATAGTCCGCGAGATTGCGCGCTTCAAACTGTGCCAGATACTCCTCATAATTGGCCGGAATCGTAATTCCCTGCGGGGGATTGTTGCGGGTCTTGTACCGTATGATGTTAAACATCTTTTCCACGACGTCATCTTCCTCCATGGTCGTGGTTTCAGAGATCATCTCTTTCTGCCGGAGCGTCAGGGAGAAGACCGGCGGAATCATCTTGTAATAATTGGGGTTGTCGCCCTTGGGGCCCTCGCCGGCGTAGGTTGCAAAGGTCGTGGTGGAACCCTGGAGCAGCACCCAACCCTCAAAGCCGCGCTCGGAAGTATATTGGTACTCAAAGCCGATGTCTTTCTGGTATCCAATGGGGATCAGGCTGCCCATCCAGTCCCGCAGAAAGGTGGACAAATCGCCCTTGGCCACCGCATTGCAGGTGTCCACCATCCACTGGTTAAACTTGGGATAGGAGGTCCCATCCGGGCCCTGGTAGCTGCCGTTCTCCTCCAAGTTCATCGGCAGGCCGTAGTTCTGGAGCTCGGAACCCTCTTCGGTGAAGAAGTAGTCAAACAGAGCGCAGGCGCGGCGCAGAGTCTTTTCGTCCGTACAGCCCGCTGCCGAAATTGCCCAGCCGTCGGGCTTGATGGCGCGGCCGTTGTCGATGAAGTACTGCCATACGCCGTTCACCTTGGCGACCGGCGGCAGGATCACCACAATATCGCTGTTCAGCGAATCCGCAGTGGAGGATGCCTGCCAGTCGAAGGTGATAAAGCCAAAGGAAGGCGCGTCACTGGAATCCGTTCCCCACAGAGTGCTGCGGAAGTTGGTCTTGTTGGTCAGGTCATAGCAATCGGAGTAGATCAGACCCTCGGCCTCCATATCAGACAGATAGCACAGCACATTGTACATGCCCTCGGTGGAGTAGGTGTATTGCACATTATTATCCGCATCAATGTACCAGCGAGCGGTGTAGGAGTCCGCACTGTGTGCTTTCACGCCGTCAAAATAGGTGGCAAGGCGCAGCAGATCCTCCCGATAGCTGGACTGACGGGTGAACATGGGCCAGACCGTATCCGCTCTGCCATCGGTCAGGTAGCCGGGGTTTGCCTTGATGCAGCGCATCAGGGCCACCAGCTCGTCGATGTCGTAGGCGGCCTTCTCGCCCAGGAACAGCTCGGAGGGAGAAGCGTAGTCGTAGTTATCCTTGATGTACTGGACGAAGGTCTTGGTCAGAGTTTCGCCGTTTTTCACCGAGAGGGCGTTCTGCAGCTCCACAATGTTCTGATCGGTCTTTTTGGTAATGGTCACACCCTCTTTGGGGGTAACGCTGCCGCCGTTGGCGCCATAGCGGGCGTTTGCGCCGGCATAGAAGCCCTTGTAATGGCAGGTCAGTTCGGTGGCGGTGTCGTAAGGGGCGTTGTTTACATCCAGCAGCATCGTAACCCAGCTCTGGCGGGCGCAGAAGGAGCGGGCAAAGTTGTTCAGCTCTGCAATGTACGGAATGTGGTAAATGTTTCCGTCGTATGCCGTGATTGCCGTCCGGACGTCGGGGTTTTCCTCCAGGTATTTCTGGAAGTTGGGCAGATACCCCTGGTCCATCAACTGGCTCAGATTGACAAATTTTCCCTCGGTGCCATAGTACATCAGATCATCTGCGATGGAGTTACCGCCAAAAATATTTGCCTCTGCAAAGTTGGTGGTGGAGGCGGTATCGATCATCTCGGTAGCCTTCTGGTCCTGGGTGGTGACATCGGTGATGGTCACATTCAGCACCTGCTCCAGGTGGCTCCACACCGGCTTGAGCATACCGGCGGTGACATTGGTGCCGTCGGGCAGATTCAAGGGAGACTCCTGGTTATAGGTGATGGTCCGGGATTTGTTGCCCGCAGCATAGTTTATTTTCAGGGCGATGTTCTCGCTGAGATCCAGCTCAGCCGCCGGGGCCGGCCCACTGCTGGCCTGGGAATTGGCCGTGCTCTGGGCCGCCTGTTCTACGACAGACGAGCCGCAGCCCGCCAGAACTCCCGAAGCAGCGGTCACAGACATGAGCTTTAAAAAATCTCTCCGTTTGATTTTCATGTTTTTCTCCTTTTCTTCTGTCAGAGTGTTGTTCTTAAAAATGTTATCCTTTTACGCCGCCGACGTTTACGCCCTTGGCAAAATATTTCTGGATATAGGGATAAATGACCAAAACCGGGATGATAGAGCAGACGATGATTGCATAGGCCAGGCTGTCCGCTGCATAGGAAAGAACCACCGGGGATTCGTCGTACAGTTTCTGGTAGTTTTCGATCAGCTGCCGCAGATAAACCTGGAGGGGCTGCTGGTTCGGGTCGGCCAGGAGCATTCTCGACCAATAGTAACCGTTCCAGCGGCTGATGGCATAGAACAGGGTCACCGTTGCAATACTGGCCGTGGACATGGGCACATAGATCCGGGAGAACAGCTGGAATTCGGTAGCACCGTCCACCAGAGCTGCTTCCTCAATCTCCTTGGGGATGCTGTCAAAATAGTTCCGCAGTAGGATGATGTTGTAGGCCTGCACGCCAAAGGCAATGATCATGCCCCAGCGGTTGTCCACGTTCATGCTCTTATAGTTCAGATAAAGCGGAATCATGCCTGCGCTGAACCACATGGTGAACACCAGCAAAAAGTTCCATTGACGGCGGAACTTGAGCTTTTTCTTTTGCAGGGCGTAGGCACCGGTCAGAGAAATAAACATACTCCACGCAGTGCCAACCACCGTATAAAAAAGCGTATTCGCATAGGCAATCCAGAATCCTTTACTATGCAGCACCATATCGTAGGCCTGTAAGGTCACATCCTTTGGCAGAAGAACGATACTGCCGCTCTCGTAGGCCACTCGGCCGCTAATAGAGACACTGAACGCATATACAATCGGATAAAGTGTCACGGCTGCAAATGCAATTACCAGCAGATACGCACACACTTTAAATATTTTTTCACTTCGGTTGAGAAGGTCCATCTTTATTTTCACCCCTTACCACAAAGATGTATCGGAAATATTCCGACTAATGGTGTTTGCTCCGATCACCAGGGCGAAGGCTATGAGGGAGTTAAACAAACTAACCGAAGCGCCTACGCCGTAGTTGGCCGAAAGGATACCAATTCGTTGCTCGAAGGTGGACAGGACATCTGCAGTCACATAGATGTTGGAATTGTACATCAGCAGAACACGTTCGTATCCGATGGACAACATATTTCCGATTCGCATAATAACCATGATAATGAGGGTCGGAGCCATGCCTGGGATCGTGACATACCGCAGCTCCTGGAGCTTGTTTGCGCCGTCCACCTTCATAGCTTCATACAAGGTGGGCGAAATACCCATGATGGCGGCAAAATACACAATCGAGCTGTAGCCGCTCTCTTTCCAGATTCCGACGGCAATATAAAGCGGGCGGAAATAGTTCGCGTTGGAAAGCAGCGAAACGCCCGGTTCAATGAGGTCCAGCCTCTGGAACAATGCCGCCAGAACACCTGTAGAGTTTACGCCGCTGTACACCAGCATGATGGTAATGCTGGTGATGGTAACCTCAGACAAAAAGTGGGGCAGATAGGTCGCCGTCTGGGTCAATTTCCGGACAAAATTGTTGCCAATCTCTGCAAACAGGATAGCCAGGATAATCGGTACGGGGAAACCAAATACCAAGCTGTATGCATTGATTACAAAGGTATTCCGGAACGCCTGCCAAAACTGTGTCTGGTAGACACCCGATACCAGGGTCATAAAGTTTGCAATGCCTTTAAAGTCGCTGTTCCATACGCCCAGGCTGGAGTCAAATCGCTTAAAGGCGATGAGCAAACCGCCCATCGGCTTATAGGCCCACAGTGCAAACCAGATCACCACCGGCAACAGCAGCACATAAATCTGCCAATCACTGGCCAAAGACTGCAAGAGCTTTTTGCCGTGCGGCTGTCGCATCTCAATTTTAAGTTGATCCATTCTTTGTGTCGTCCTCCTTGTCGTGCGCCCAGAAATACCGCTTGCAATCCGTTTGCGCCAGGCATTTCGGGCAAATTTTTGCTGGGATCCTGTTATCTTCCAGTTTCACCGCCTTTCTTCTGCACTGCATTCAACCTTTGTATCAGACTTATTCAAGTACTGAACAGTTGCTTCATCCAGCCCGCCCCATACTCTTTGTGCAGGATCACCGCAGCGACCACCAAAGCAAGCAGGCCAGTCATACCATTGCTGATCATCATAATCAAACCCATCACCTGGCCGCCCGCAAGTGTTGTACAATGCTGGAAGAACAGGAGAATCGGGATCCGGAAAACAAAGAGTCTTGCAAAATTGACATAGAAGGACAATTTGGTATATCCAAAGGCATACAACAGCGCCATAACCGCCGAATGGATCGCCAAAAATACGTTTGAGATCATTTCGAGAGTAAAGATCTGCGCAATCAGTTCTGCAAAGGCCACATCCCCTTTGGAAAAAACCGCGAGGATCGGATCTAAGAACACCCAAGTCAAAATGAATCCCAAAACGCCCCAGACAAAATCCACTATAAAAACACACCGAAAAATTTTCAGGGCCCGCTGTAGATTTCCATAGCCGATGTTCTGTCGAATCAAAGCAGCCCCGCCATCTCCAATGCTTCCTGCCGGGACCGTAGACAGAGCGCTGACGCTGTTTGAAACGCCCAGCGCACCCACAGTTTGGGTGCCGTAGTTCACGCCAACCGAGTTGACGACCACTTTGCCTGCGCTGAAGGAGAATTTTTCGGCGATAACCGGAAGGGAAATGGAAACAATCTTTTTGACGATGCCGCTCTTCAGCTTGACATATCGGAACGACAGCCCAAAGACGTCCTCAGGGTTACGCAGGTTATAAAGGCCGATTGCTGTTACCACCAGGTTGGAAAGCAGGGTGGCCACTCCAATCATGACAATCCCTTGATGGAGCACCAGAACAAAAAAGGCGGAAAACGAGAACTTGGTAAGCGCCATTGCAAAGTTGATCCGCATGATCTTGGCACCGTTTCCGCGGGCCTTTTCAATGGCGATATAGACATTATTGAAGAAGGTGAAAACCAGATTCAGCGTAATGATCCGGTAGTAGTTCAATCCGATCTCCACAAGCTGGGCCGGAGTGTTTGCCAAACGCAGAATGGGCCCAGCCCCCAGGATAAGCCCTGCCACCAGGGCAAGGGCAGCGGCCCCGGCCATAAAAAAGGTGGTATTTACGGTGGTTTTTACCTTCTCATACTCCCCAGCTCCATACAAACCAGCAATTAGAATCCCTGCGCCGATGGAAAGGCCGGTCCCCACCGAGCCGATGGAGTTGTTAAGCTGGTTGAAAAACGACACCGCCGAGACGGATTCCGGATTGATCTGAGAGGTAATTACAAGATCAAACACCCGAAACAACTCATTGATCAGCTGGAACAGTGCCATGGGCAAACAGACAGAAAGAACTGCCTTGGGTATATTTCCCTCTAAAAAGAATTGCCTTTTTTTAAGTTCTTTTGGATCTACCTGCAAGCCCATGTTGATTCCCCTTTGCATGGGTTCTCAATTAAGAACCCAGTTCATTTATTGGACTGATAAAATAGTGGTTCTGGATGAACCACTATTTTATATGATGAATCGTCAAGTTTTTTAGTTCACATTAAGAACCGAGTTCTGTATTTTTAGTATATACGAATTGCCTTATTCCGTCAACCTGGTTTTTCTTTTTCTCGCATTTTGACAAAGATTTAACTCGCGAATTGTGCAACCTGTAGGGGATCATAAGAATCTCACTGGATCTTTTGAGCCTGATCATGGATCTTGGTCTGATACGTCTGCCTGAGTTTCTATGGTGCTCTTCAAAACCATTCGCGCACATACGGCAGCCCCCTCTCTTTTGGCACTTTAGGCAGGGGTGCTTGACGACAGAATGATATAATGATAATATACATTCTAGATTAAAGTTGTTTTGGACAGGAGGAGGATGTAGTAGATCATGAATCGAACCGTTGAGCGCACTTTGGCAATCCTCAAAATCATTGCCAATAGTGAGCATGGCATTACCCTGCAAGAAATCGCCAATCAAATGGACATGGCAAAAAGCAGTACTTTTGTAATTGTCCATACCCTGTTGGAGTTAAACTACATCAGCACGGTTGAAAACAATGATAAAAAATACTGCTTGGGGGTCGAGACTTTTGCGCTCGGGATGAAGTATGCCAACAATCAAAGCCTCGTTCAGCAGTGTGTCATTCATCTCCCCGGGCTGGCCGAAAAATACAACAAGACTGCCTTTCTTGGCATATTGAACGGCTCCAATGTGGTTTATCTTTATAAATATGTCGCAGAAAACGCACGGCTTGCCACCTGTTCCATCGGCTCCAGCAAGCCGGCCCACGCGACAGCTCTGGGCAAAGCGCTGATTGCTTTTCTCCCACCCAAAGTGCAGCGCACACTGATTGATAACATGGAACTCACCTCTTATACCGATCAAACCATCTCTTCTAAAGAGGAATTTATTGCACAGTTGGAACAGATCAAAAAGCAGGGTTATGCAACCGAATTTGCTGAGCTGGGCCACTTGACTGCTTGTTGCAGTGTTCCGATCCTTGATTTTCAAGGTAACGCTGTAGCTGCAATTTCTCTGGCAGATATCGCTGAATCAAACGAAAACTATCTCCAGATGGCCAATGACCTAAAGGCTGCTGCGGCTGAAATTTCCAAAATTGTGGCCTACACACAAAATTGATTCCCAAATTATAAATCAAAATTCCCGACTTTCGGTACAGTGGACAGCCTGTTGAGCTGTTTGCCTCCGGTGGAACTTCAGTAAAAACCCTGAACTGTTCTCCCGGATGGAGAAATCGTGCCGAGATTCTATGTAACAAAGGAATATCGGAAGCGGTACAGAAAGGGCCGCCGCCCACTTCTGCCCGGTGCCCGGAGGCCAAAAAGTTAGCCCCTCTTTTAACCCATTTTCTCAAAAAAATGGGCGGTTATCCCCGATTTTAACCCATACAAACCCGTCAAAAGCCCGTCAAATCGAGCCAAATCCGGCCAGAAAAGACAGACCGCAAGAAACAGAAAAGACCCGGAAAGCAACGTATTTCCGGGCCTTTTTTGGCTTTGATGAGAGAAAAATCAGCGCTTGGAGAACTGGAGAGCACGGCGAGCAGCCTTCAGACCGTACTAAAAAATACCGCCGAGGATGCCTCCCAACTGGGAAGGCTCCTCGGCGGTATTCGTTTATCGGGTCTGCGTTTTTTCGATGGTGTCCTTTTCCTCTGCAAAAAATCGTTCTACGTTTTTCTGTGCCCGAACCAGTTCCTGCATCTCGTTCCGTGCTTTGCGGTAGTCCGGGTAAGCGGCTTTCTTCTTGGTCAGCAGTTCTGCAAACTCTGCATCCAACTCCTTGACCTTCGGCAGCTTTTGAAGCCCTGCTTCGTCAAAGGCCGCTTTCACCGCCTTGTGCAGAGTGATCTCCTCCCGGTGAGCTTCCAGAAAGGCTTTGCTATACCCGGCTTTCCGATAAGCGGTGTACACCTCACGGGTCTTGGCATAGTTGATGATGTGGGTTCTCAGCACGGCAATTTCCGTCAGCCTTGCTTCTGCTGCCTTGATGGAATCGCCCATGGCATGATAGCGTTCCGTTGCCGCCGCTGCACGTTCTCGCAGTTCCTCGGCACTGCCGATTTTCTGCTCCTGTAAAAACAGCAGCGTCTTGGACATCTCTTTCAGGTTAAACTTGGTCGCCCACTTTTTGTAGCCGACACTTTTGCCCGCTGCCATTTTCTCCTGAACGTCCACCAGCAACCGGAAGGGCTGTTCTTTGGGCTGCTTTTTCTGGTACGGCTGGTGCTTCGCCTTTCCCTCCAGCACCGCCTTGATTTCATCCTCACTGTACCCGGTGCCCAGCGTTCGGAATCGAATAAAGCGTTTCTGCCCCTTGCCCTTCACCGCCGTGTGCTTGCCCCGCTTCACCTCATAGCCCTGCTGTTCCAGCCTTTGCAGAAAAACTTCAAAGTCCTTCGGTTTTTCTGCAAGGATGGTGTCGATGATTCCGCACAGACGGTCACGATTGCTCTCTTTCGGCGGGTAGACAATGCGCTTCTGCCGTTCCCGATAAGGCTTGTACTCGATGGTGGAGAGCTGATGCTCCAAACAAATCAGGTCGCTCAACCGCTGCACCGCAAAGGAGGAAAGCCAGAAATTTTTGAATTTCCGGGTTCCGTCCAAGGCAGTGGAATTATAAATAATGTGGTTGTGGATGTGCGCCCGGTCGGTGTGGGTAGCAACGATAAAAGCGTGCTTGCCCTTCAAAAAACGCTCGGCAAACTCGTAGCCGATGCGGTTGGCTTCCTCCGGCGTGACCTCCCCCGGCTTGAAGGACTGCCGCACCTGATAGGCGATGACATCACTTTTCTGACTGCGCCCGGTGGTCTGCTCATACAGACGTTTCGTCAACAGAAATTCTTCGTCTACGGTCAACGGGCTGCACTGATAGCTGCTGACCAGTTTGCCCTGCTCGGTCTTGTCCGGGTTCTGGATATAGCTGGTATGGTTATGCAGACAAGCCCCGATGGACTTGCCTTTGTTCTTCCGCATAGGAATTAGCCGTGTTGCCGCCAGTGCCACCACCCCCTACAAAAAGAAAATGCCGCACATCGGCGGCATCAAAGTCATTTGGATAATTTTTCGTAATCAGAAGCACCAGCCAGATACACGGCTTCCAGCCGAACACTCTCTAATTCGTTACTGATTGCATCCAATTCCAGATAGCGTCTCCACGCTTCTTCGCTGATAAGCACCTTCAGTGCATTCTCTGCGGCGATTTTTTTCTGGATCAGCGCATGGTATTCGTCATTGTCTGCAAGTTGCCTCTGTGGAATATCTTTCAGATTTTTCCAATAATAGGCGGTCATAGCATCTGTGTCCATCCAATCCCTCACAATCCGGCAACCCAGCCACTAAAACGCTCTGCTGCATCTGCAATCAAAGCGCCCATGAAAATCAACACAAAGCATCCAAACTCCGCCACCAGCAAGATCAAAAACTGCATCCACTCCCGGCAGTACAGCGTATAAAGGCCGCAGCCGAAAATATACAGCATGGGCAGTGCCAGCACAAACGCCGACAGGTTCAGTGTCCATTTCAGCATCAGCGCAAGGAAAGCCGTAAGCAGCCAAAACGGGAAAACAATCATCTTAAAAACGAACCTCATAGCAAGCACCGCCTTTCGACTTTATTATAAAGGCATCTCCACACCCCTTGCAAGGATGTCAACTTATATGTAGCCCCGCAGCCCTCCAACTGCGGGGGAAAATTTAGAGTTCTGCCAGCCTGGAAAGAATCTGCCGACCAATCTCAATCAGTTCATCCAGCCGCTGCCGCAGGTCCTCCATATCGGCAGCGTAGATTTTGCCGCACTCGTTGGCACGTTTGGCGTACTGGTTCAGGTTGTTGCTGCACATCTGCAAGAGATATGCCATGCGTTGCAGTTCTTTCAAGTCGAGGTGCAGGCAATAGCCGTCCAGTGCCATCTTGCGGATATAGGCACTCAGGCTGCGGATGCCCATGTCCAACATCTTTTCATAAATGCGGCTTTTCTCAGCTTTTGTTGTTCTCAGGATAATGATTTCATCCCGCTTTTCCTTCACCGGGCATCACCGTCCTTGTCGTAATAACTGCGGAAGGGCTTCGCCGGCTCCGGCTTGTCGGATTTTTCTTCCAGAGCCGCCAGTACCGAGGGGCGGCGAGAGACATTCTCCTGTTCTTCCTCGTCCTGTTCCGGCTCATGGCTCTTTTCGTCCACATCCAACTGAGCGTTCAGTTCCGCAAGCCGTGCGGACTTCTCTGTCAGTTCTTCCTCCTGTGGGAAGGGCTTTTCCACTTCGATTTGCGCCGCTGCCTGCTGCTGATGCAGAGTGGCTAGTTCATTCTCAGCAGAGTTAATGCGCTCCGGGAAATTGTTCAAGGAGTTGTCCAGACGGATAATGTTACCCAGCGGGTCGGTGCCCAGTGCTACCGGGTATCTCCGCTGACCCTTCAGAATCGCCTGATATTCGCTGCGGAAGGTATCGAACCGCAGAGACAACTCAAAGCCCCGGTAGCTGCCGATCACTTTTTCTTCGGCGTTGGGCAGTTCGGAGCAGGCAAGCACCAGACGCTCACCGGCGGTCTTTTTCTCATCGTAGGCAACACCTTTGATGGTCATGCCGCAAAACTCCTCCTTGCCCTGCGGATAGGCGTCGGCAAGCTGTGCGTCCGCTTTCACCCCAGCAATATAGGCGTTCGTTTCCTGAATGTCAGCCGGGAATTTGGTCAGCAGCTTGTCTTGCAGGCGGAATTTCTGACTCTGGTGGTCGGCTTTCAGCACCTTCAGCTTGGCGACCTGAACGTCCAAGTCCATCTTTTCCTTGATGAGCGGATTTCCGGCGCACAGTGCCTTGATCTCCGCATAGGAAAGTGCCTGTTCGTCTACATCCTCGCAGGAGCGCACCGGGGATTTGCTGGTCATAATCTGCGAGATAAATCGCTGCTTATTCTCAAGGGTCTGCCATAAATAGGCATCAAATGTCCCTTCCGTGACGTAATTGAATACCTTGACTTCCTTATTCATGTTGCCCTGTCGGATGATTCGCCCGTTACGTTGGGTCATGTCGCTGGGCTTCCAACCAACATCCAAGTGATGCACTGCCACAAGCCGGGACTGGACGTTGGTGCCTGCTCCCATTTTTGCCGTACTTCCGAGCAAAACTCGCACATCGCCGGAGCGTACTTTGGAGAACAGAGCTGCCTTTTTTGCTTCGGTATCGGCGTTGTGGATGAACTCAATCTCATTTTCCGGCACACCGGCAGCAACCAACTTCTTGCGAATGTCATCGTAGACATTGAAGTTGCCATCGTTCTTTGGTGTCGAGAGGTCGCAGAACAAAAGCTGGGTCAGCTTCTGGTCTTTGCCCTCCTCCCAGATCTTCAGCACGTTCTGCACACAGACGTTCAGCTTGCTGTTGGGGTCGTCCGGCAGCATGGGGTTCATCAGGCGAACGTCCAAGCCGATCTTACGCCCATCGTTTGTGACGCAGAGCATATTGTCCACGGAGGCATCTACTGCACCGGAGTGGATTTCTGCAGCACGTTTGCTCAGTTCCTGCACCATTTCCTTTTGAATCTCTGAGGGTTTTGCCACCACGGTTTCAAACTTTGCTTCGGGCACAGGCAGATGAAGCTGGTCAGATGTTTTAATGTCCGCAACCTCCTTGAACATGGACATCAGTTCCGGCAGATTGAAAAACTTGGCAAATCTCGTTCTCGCCCGATAGCCTGTACCTTCCGGGGCAAGTTCGATGGCAGTGGTCGTCTCACCAAAGGTGGATGCCCAGCAGTCAAAGTGGGTCAGCTTTTTCTGCTGCAAGGTGCTGTATTGCAAGTACCGCATGACCGTGTACAACTCGGTCATGGAGTTGCTCACCGGGGTGCCGGTAGCGAACACCACGCCACGCCCGCCGGTGATCTCGTCCAGATAGCGGCACTTGCCGAACATATCGCTGGATTTCTGGGCTTCGCTGGTGGATAATCCAGCGACATTCCGCATTTTTGTGGTCAAAAAGAGGTTCTTGTAAAAATGGCTCTCGTCCACAAAAAGCCTGTCAACGCCCAGTTGCTCAAAGGTGATTACATCGTCCTTGCGCTCATCGGAGCGCAGTTTTTCCAGCTTGGTTTCCAGCGTTTTCCGGGTCTTTTCCATCTGCTTGATGGAGAAATTCTCGCCTGCGTGGACTTTCAGCTCGTTGATGGCGGCAAGCGTTTCATAAATTTGCTCCTGAATGATACGCTCCTGCCGCTCAAAGGACAGCGGGATGCGCTCAAACTGGCTATGCCCGATGATGACGGCATCGTAGTCGCCGGTGGCGATGCGGGCACAGAATTTTTTACGGTTGGCGGTCTCAAAGTCCTTGCGCCGTGCCACCAGAAGTTTCGCATTGGGGTAGAGATTCAGGAACTCCGATGCCCACTGTTCTGTCAAATGGTTGGGCACTACGAACAACGATTTCTGGCACAAACCAAGGCGTTTTGCTTCCATTGCCGATGCAGCCATTTCAAAAGTCTTGCCCGCTCCCACTTCATGTGCTAATAACGTATTACCGCCATAAAGCACATGGGCGATGGCGTTGCGCTGATGCTCCCGGAGCGTGATCTCCGGGTTCATGCCCACGAATTTGATGTGGGAGCCATCGTATTCACGGGGTCTGGTGCTGTTGAACAGCTCGTTGTACTGCTTTACCAGCGCAATGCGCCGCTGGGGGTCCTGCCAGACCCAGTTGGCAAAAGCGTCCTTGATGACCTGTTGTTTTTGCTGTGCCAGCATGGTTTCCCGTTTGTTCAGCACACGCTTGGGCTTGCCCTCGGCATCCTCGATGGTGTCGTAGATGCGGACATCTTTCAGGTTCAGGGTCTCCTCCAGAATCTTATATGCATTGG
>OHUE01000498.1_pt1 | contig 21941 bp, 23 predicted proteins | sample 1579111 | NCBI WGS metagenome assembly OHUE01 (sample SAMEA3879524, study PRJEB24766) | human gut metagenome | biome: human-associated habitat; feature: feces | place: USA | collected 1985/1987 | reverse complement strand
TTATTCTCCTTATTTCATAACATAGTTACTAATACTACAAAATTTTCATCTATCTTTATAAGTATAACATGTTTTTTTATAACTTTCAACATAATTTTGCTATCAATAATCTGCGAAAACTAAATCAAACATGAAAGTATCATTTAATGCTAATACCCTTACATTGACAAAACAACTTCCAAACTTTTCAGTATTGTTTTTCTTCCTTTTTGTAATAATATACAAGGTCAGCCAAGACTTATATCAGTTACTTAAATTAATCCGCACCTAATAATTTAACATTTACAAACGAATCAGACATTGATGAATTGTTAAAAAACCAACCCTCATACAAAAGGTTTATCTCTCGAAATATTCAAAGTATACCTGCATCCGGTCACGCGATAATTCTTGCACCCATAAAATTCACCAAACTTGCCCTTGCGTCGTACCAACTGTCCTCCGCATAACGGACAAACTCTCGAATTTTTCTCTGCAAGCTTCTTCTGTAACTCATACCTCTTAACTATGTCACCGAAAGCAGCCTTGAACTCCCGCGCAAACAACCCAACATTATTCTGTGGGATAAGCAGCCATACCTTTTTCCTTGCCCTCGTCATCGCAACATAGTATAACCTGCGTTCTTCCGCAAACGGATAAACATCGCTGTTTTTGAGAAGCAGCTGAACTATCGGATCGTCCTGTATCTTACTCGGAAAACCTTTTACATTTCCCGAATTGTTCAGAATGAAAACATAATCTGCCTGCAAGCCCTTTGACTTGTGCGCCGTGATAAATACCATCTTCAAATCAGGACGTTCGGGCAAAACTATCGCATCATTCGCTTGCTGTTCAAATACGGAATCATTAAACATTCTTTTGTCAGACGAGTACCTTCCTATAAAAAATACCGTTGCACCCTTTTCAAGCTTTCTTACCCTTTCTGCCATGAACTTTATAAGCAGCTTGTCATTGTACCCCTCAATAAAACTCAGCGGAAATCCGCTCTCCGTCGTGCTGCTCTGCAAAGCCTTCTTTATCTGCGCAGGATTTTTCATTATGTACCTGCCGCTTATGTCGATAAGCTGCTTTCCGAAACGATAGGTGGTTTCTATCTTTGATATCACCGTCTTTCCCCAATATTTCTCAAAGTTAAGTATGCAGCTGATGTCACTTCCCGTAAAACGATATATGCTCTGCCAGTCATCACCTACACAAAATAGGTCAAAGTCCGACTTTTGGCGCATTTCATGCAGTAAATGATACCTTGCCTCAGACATATCCTGATATTCGTCCACGATCACATACTTATAGTCGTGCGTACAAAGTCCATCTGCAACATAATCAGCCGCACGATTTATCATATCGTTGAAATCTATCTGACCAGTACTGCGAAGCATCTCCGTGTAATCATTAAATATCGGCTCTGTAAGCTTTAGTATCGGCGCAAATCGTAGGAATATGCTTTTTTCCATAAGCTGACCGATAGTTTCACCATTCGACTTGACGTGAGTAATGATCGTTCCTATTAATTCTGTCACCCCCGATATCAGAGCGTTATTCTCACGCTGTATGCACTCCCACAACTCCGCATCAGTCTTGGGATAAAATTTTACTCCAAGCTTTTGCAGCTTGTCCTTCAGATTTTCAAGCATCCTTCCGCATTGCTTGTCCGCATAAGATACCTCAACAAGCGTTGTGTTGAAATTTCTATGTGTTTCACGTTTCCACTTTATACCGTCAATATACGTTTCGGATGGAGTTTTTCCTGCCTTTGCAGCAAACCAATCGGGAACTCTGCCCTCTTTGTTCACCGCAAAAAATTCAATGTATATCCCATAATCATCAAGATAAAAATCAGGCTTGTATCCGCTGTGTCCCTCGTCCGCAAGATCATATTCATAATTCTTTTCATAAGTGTAGCTTATCCCATTGCTGTAAAGGAAATTTGCAATTTCAAGCTCACAGTAGCTTTTGACAGCCTCGCCTTTTATCGTTACCGGCGAAGTATTCTGTATGTACTCGTCATATTCTTTCTTGCTCTCAAATTCAAACTCGTCTGCTGATTTTGTCGGCATAAACATACAGTATGAAATGAACATTTTCCTATACTTCTCATCGGATAAATGATCATATATACAATCCCTGATAAAATTTCCACTATAAACCGTACTCTTTTTGCCCTCAACACCTCTGATGATCTCAGTACCAAGCTTGTGGAATGTGAAAATATCCATATCAATGCCAGTTTCCGCTCTTATGCGGTTTTCCATTTCTTCCGCTGACTTTTTCGTGAACGAAAGCATCAATATCTCATCGGGTTGACATATTTTCATCTTGGTAAGATACTTCACATACCCAACAATAGTAGTCGTCTTTCCCGTTCCAGCACCTGCAATAACAAGATGATTATGTGCATCTTCAAGAATACAGTTTATCTGCTGTTCATCAAGATTATGCCCCTCAACAGGCTGTATCTGCTTTATTGCATATAATCTTTTCTGACGCTTTTCTTCCAAACGCCGTCTGATCTCATTGATCTGTTCAGCAGTTTCATCAAGAAATCTCTTGGCTTGCTCGCTGACAGCCCTGACCTCGGGATAATCGTCCTCACCGACTTCATAAGCAAGGACCTTTGCCGCATTTATTAACCGCTCATACTCCCTGCTCCAGTTCTTGTAAGCATCATCAACCATATTCACATCATCGAAACGCATAAACTCATCAAAAGCAGCCTTAGCTTTGCTGCATTCCGTCGGAAAACGATTGCAAAGAGCCTTGTGCTTGTTTTTCTGCAAGTTGAGCATTACATCAACATATTGCTGAACACCGTAAAACCACTTTACCTGCTTGACTGTATACCCCTGCGCTTCACATTTAGCTTTGAGCTTATTGAACAGATCAGTTCTTTTCTCAAATGCATCTATCCGTGCTGTATCAAGCTTTTCCGCATCTTTAATAGCCGAATGGTAAAAAATCATTTCGCTTCCTGCCATCACAATATCTGTAAGATCAACTTGAATTGCCACGTTGTCACCCCCATATTCAATCTTAAGCTGAGAACATTATACCACTATTCGGTCATAAACGCAATATTTTGCCTCTATATTTTAAATATCCTCCTGTTATAAAAACTTACCATATAGATTCACTAAATACTATATACGAAAAATGAATCAAAAATTATTTCCCTGCATCTCACATATGCAGGGGAATATAGATTATTTCATTTCTTCTCGGCATTCTTTTCAGCCTGCTCATTCTCAGCCTCTATCAAAGCTTTCCTGAGCTTTTTGCATCCCGCATCAACGAATATTGCCGCCAATGCATTGTATGTATCTAACTCCCGCTCCTGCACCACCGAACAAAGTACCCCGAACTGCGGAACTCATCTTCGCTGACCTATATTTTCATTTTCCAACTCTCCACCCGTTCATTTTCCCATTTCCAAATGCATATAAATAACATAACCACAAATTTGCATTGGAGTGAGAGTAATGAAGTTTGCACCAAAAGCGGATACGGAGAACCGAGCCGTTGTCCTCGGCGAGTATATCATCGAGCATAACGCGACTGTCCGCGCCGCCGCAAAAGTATTCGGAATTTCCAAATCTACAGTACATACAGTCGTTACTATTTAGAAAATGTTATTTGGATAATAAGATAAAACACAAATCGCCCTGCAAACGACGTATTATAGCCGTTTGCGGGGCGATTTTTACTTACCACACCGTTGAACATTTTTTCAACAGATTCATTGAATGTGCTTACAATATCAACCAAGGTCAGATATTCGGCTCACTATCTGCACAGGTCGCAAGATCTTGTATACTTTCGATGTGTAAAAAATCATTGACTTTTCTAAAATTAGGTGATATAATGTAATAAATTGTACACTGTTTTGGAATTAATATGGGAGGGGTCATATTTGAAAACATATTCAGCGAGCTACGAAAAGGAAATATATCCAACCGAAGTGCTTTTAAAAGCAGCATATTCGTTTATAAAAAAAGCATATATACATTTTTCAATAGAAGCTAATAAGATCATCGTAACATTTACAGCAAAAGCCAACGAAGAATTACCAGATACTATTGCTATGGATTTTGAAAATGCGCTGCTGGCACAAACGGTAAGGTTTCAAGTCTACAAACAGACACATATTATCAGAGAAGTTCTTATGGCGAGAGCAATGTCATCAACAATGACAATGGACAGCGACCCCGTGGGACTGGTAGAGGACAATTATTTAGATGATGATATCGACGATATTTTAAAGGATTGGTTTGTAAATGAGGGAAAAAACATATAACAAGGGGATCTACAAATACGCAGTGCTTTCAAGGGCAATAAACGATTATTGCCGCCTTGCCGATATCCAAATCGAAGACTGCGGTGATGAATGGAAATGCGTTTTTTCTTCGGAAACCGTGCCTTTGGATATACTTGTATCGGAATTTGATAATTACCTTATCGAGTTATCGCAGCTCCATATAAACGTATGATATATATTGAATCTTTGATGATATCAATAACAATATGCCTGCTTGTTATTGCATCGAAAATTGATATGCGGTCGGGAATGATCCCAAATAAAGTTGTTCTTTGCGGTGCTGCTCTGCTGATACCTTTAGACCTTATATACTATTTGATTTTTAACCGAGATGACCTGTCGCTATGGGGTATTGATATGCTCGGCTCGGTCGTGATAGCACTGTTTCTGTATTTTATCAATGTCTGGGCGGCAGGTGACAGCAAACTGCTTATCGTAACAATGCTTGGTTTGCCGTCACGGCTCATTACATTCATCAATGTCGGCGCTGTCCCCTGCTTTGGGTTGATAATTTGTGTTTTCTCCGCGGCTTTCGTTTGCGTGATGATAGAAACGCTTATTTTAACGATAAAAGATGCAAAAAATAAAAAGCTGTCACTGCAGCAGTATCACTTTAAGCTGCCGTCATTTAAAGAGGCTTTGAATATACTTATATCCTACTTATTCGTATACTTCACAATGACATTTATCAATCAGATCATCAATCTTTTTACAGCAAAAATTACCGGAAATCAAATGCTCACTGTAGTAATGATAGATTTTATGATAGCATTGATAGTTTTTGAAATAAAAAGGCATATTCTGCAGACAGTGATAAGGATAATCACTGCGCTTTATGTTCTGATTTTCGCTTTGCTGGTGATATTTAAAACCCTGCCAATATCGGACGTTAAGATAGAATACAAAGCACTGCTGATAGTATTGATAGTATATCTTTTCAGGCTTGCCGCCGAAAAATACAACTACAAAGAGATACCGACAAAAGACGTTTTAAAGTGGATGATACCGTCTGCTGCTACCGTCATTCAGCTTAATATGGTCAAAGGAATTAAAAATTTGCCTCATTGCTTGAGCGAAGACAGACGCGCAAGGCTGACACAGGAACAGGTCGATGCTATTCAGATGTGGCGAAAGACTAAATTAGGCAAACCGACTATTACGATAGTAAGAAAGATCCCCTTTGCGATATTTATTCTGATAGGAACGATCATTTTTCTTGGATTGGAGATTTTGTCATTATGGTTCATTTAATAAGTGATTATGATTTGGGATATAGACTGGCGATCATCGAAAAAGACGGCGAAACGGAACATAACGACAGCTTTGAAAGGCTTTATTATTCCGACAGCAAGATCACCTTTCGTTCCGATAATGCAAGCATTGCTCTGAATGAAAAGCTCTCACTGTTCTTTGACTCTTTACATTCGAACGATATTATCAGCATCAACAGCAAAGGACTCTGCTATGTTTTATATAATCAGGATCTCGGCGACACTGTTTTCTTTATGGGCGGCAAATGCAATTCCAACTGCATAATGTGTCCTGCAGTCGATGAAGAAAGAAAAAGCGAATTCCCCAATCAGCTGAGCGAAACTCTCGCGCTCATCTCGATGATACCCGAAAGGATAAACTATTTTGTTGTTACCGGCGGAGAGCCGACGCTCAACAAGGACGGCTTTCTGCAAGTGATAAAAGCTTTATCGGACAAGCTTATCGACCCGAATGGAATAATCCTAACAAACGGACGTTCATTCTCTTCGGAAGAATTTGTTGACGAATATCTGAAAATTTCGCCTGCGAATACAGTCGTTGCAATTCCTGTACACGCAAGCACACCCGAACTTCACGACTATATCACAAGAGCAAAAGGCAGTTTCCGTCAGACGATAAAGGGCATCTGCAATTTATTGAAGAGAAAAGTTTTTGTCGAAATACGAATCGTTGTCACCAAAGTGAACTGCGATGATCTGCTGAATATCGCAAAGCTTATCACGGAGCATTTTCCTATGGTGTACAGAGTCCACTTTATCAGCCTTGAAGTAAGAGGAAACTGTATCCGGAACAAAGACCTCGTCTATATCAGTCCCGAGGATTCGTTCAAAAAGAGCAGAGCTGCGATAGATCATCTTGTTTTGCACGGGATAAACGTCGGACTGTACAACTATCCTCTTTGCAATGTTGACCGCAAATATTGGTTCTTATATAAAAGAAGTATCGCTGCAGAAAAGGCAGTCTATGCCGATAATTGTTCGGAATGTGACCTCAAATGCGACTGCGGAGGTTTATTCGTCAGCACATTGAAAACAGTTGACCCGAACACATATCCAATAAAGCTGTTAGGAGATAAAAATGATAAATCATTTTAATTTCAGAAAATTTAAAGATAAAATTCTTATCACGAATGATTTCGGAAGATATATGTTTCTGGAATTGGACGAATTTCAGAAATTCATCAGTGGAAAAACCGATAAAGATTCGGAAGAATATCAAAAGCTTGTTGACGATCATTTTCTTATCGAACTCCCGTCCGAACTCCTCCACGATCAAATGAAGATCGAACTCCGTGATATGAAGAACTACACTTTGAACGGAACTTGTTTACATATTTTTGCTATCACCAATTCATGCAACGTAAACTGCATTTATTGTCAGGCGAAAGATAAATCGTCCTGCCTGAACGGCTTTATGACAATTGAAACAGCCCGAAAAGCCGTTGATCTTGCACTTCAATCCCCCTCCGATGATTTGACATTTGAAATTCAGGGCGGCGAGCCTCTCCTTAATTTTGAAGTCGTTAAGGAGATCATTGAATATACCGAGGCGCACAAAGGCGATAAAAACATTTTCTATACACTGGTTTCAAACCTTGTTGCATTGAATGAAGAAAAGCTCGATTATCTTATCAGCAAAAATGTATCGGTATGCACTTCGTTGGACGGTCCTCGGAACGTCCAAGAAAACAACAGAAAATGCAAGTCAGGCGAAAGCACATTTGACTATGCCGTCAAGGGTATCAAGCTTTTGAGGGAGAAAAATATCTGCGGCGGCGCTATTCAGACGACCACACGCTATTCCCTCGATTATCCCGAAGAAATAGTCAATACCTATTATGAACTCGGTCTGCCCGGCGTTTTTATCAGGGCTTTAACACCACTTGGCTTTGCAAAAGCTGACTGGGATAGGATCGGATACACACCAAAGGAATTTCTTGCTTTCTACCGAAAAGCCTTTGACAGAATAATCGAAATAAACAAACAGGGCGCAAATTTCCCCGAGATACACGCCACATATTTCCTGCGCAAGATCATGATGGGGTATTCCTACAACTATATGGAACTGAGATCGCCCTGCGGAGCGAGCATCGGACAGCTTAGCTACTATTATGACGGAAGCGTTTACACCTGTGACGAGGGCAGAATGGTATCAGAGGCTGGCATAAAAGCTTTCAAGCTCGGAAATGTTTACGACAACACTTACGATGAGCTTATGTCTACGCCTATCTGCAAGTCGGTAGCGTTATCTTCCGTTGTCGAAAGTCTGCCAAGCTGCAATGACTGCGCTTATCAGCCTTACTGCGGCGTTTGTCCGATATTATCCTATGTTCACGATGGCGATATCTTCCCCACATCTCCTCAAAGCTACAGATGTGAGATATATTCGGGCATGATGGATATTTACTTTGAAAAACTGTATTCGGGCGATGAGGACGTTATCAGAATTTTCAGATCATGGCTTGAAAATGAATAAAAAGGAGCAAAGAAAATGAGTGATTCTATTTTTCCGCATATAAACGAAGGCATTGAGAATTTTTTATTTGATGAAGAGGGAAATATCCCCCGAAGCAAGATCATTGCTATTGGTTCAATGCTCGTCGTAATGGGGATTTTAATGACGGAGGATATCTATGCTGCACATAGGTCACATTCTTCGCACAGATCCCATTCTTCTCACGGCAGCGGCAGCAGCAGCCACTCCTCACATTATACGCATTCATCACATTCATCTCATGTGAGCAGCACTCACTCCACCCATTCAAACCACGCCAATCATGCTTCTCACAGCAATTCAGTTGGACTTACACCTCCGACAACTATCCAAGCACCATATAATATCGCAAACAAAGAAAATGCCCTGCTCGGAACTCACACAGCAGTGACTTCGTCAGGCGACAAATACACCGCAAACAATCTTGATATTACAAAAATAAAGAAATAAGGTGACGCTGTATGAAAAAAACAAAGCAAATATTAGCATTATCCCTGACATTCATAAGTGTTTTTGTTCTTTCTGCATTTTTGATAAACAAGCTGCCTTCAAATATCCCCTCAAGCGACACAGATTACAGCATAAGCAGTTTTGAGTTTGATAATTTGCTTGAGATACCGGTTTCAGATCTCGGCAATGATCTTGAAACGGTAGACCTTGAATCGGATATAGTTGATTATTCAAGCAATGATAAAACGAAGAAATATTCAAACAATTACGGTATGTTTTCATTGCAGTTGAACTCAAAAGGAAATATCGCGCAATTTTCAAGCGAAAACATTGACGAGGACGAGTATCTTATCAAGGGCACAGCCGAATTTACGAAATATGATCTTGAATATTCGGGATATTTTTTGGTAAACAGCGATAACAAAGTAATGTTCTACAAAGGCAAAATGGATCTGCCGAACGATGACAGCTATGACGGAACTTTTTATACCGATGAGAAAAACAACAGCTATAAAAAGGGAACTTACACCTGGACAAACGGTGAATCCTATAAAGGCGTATTCGACGTTTACACAGCAAAAAACAAATCGGGAAAAAAGATCAGCAAATCCTGTATCGGCAACAGCGACGGCGACAAAAAGGGCTATTATTATTTTGATTCGTATGAATTTGAATACCTTAACATAGCATTTAAAAACGGAAAACCATACGGAACGGGCACTTACTATCTTTTGTCCTCCAAATACAAAGTAAAATATGATTCAAATGGAAAATGTATCTCTTCAAAGAAAGTTTGACCTGCTGTGGGTCATATTCATCATATCCTGCATAATTTTTTCGGCGTGTAAAAATATCCATTCGGAGCAAGATGTTCCGAATGGATATTTATTATACGAAATGCAGAACGCGGTTGAAAACTTCGATACGGCACTAGCTTTCAAAGATCCCGTTTTAGCCAAGGAAGTCTATGACAATTATATTTATTTATATCAGTATGACCCGTATGCGTTAGGACTTTCAAAAAATCTTTCGGTGAAAACAGCCAACGACGATGAATATATCGACCGAGTTGTTTTTAACTATGTTTATCCGCACGATGAGCTGATAAGTAAAAAAGCCGCAATGAACACGATCATCGACCGCATTATAGCGGATATGCCTGACACAGACAACACAGCTGAAAAAGCTCGTTACATCTATAACAGCCTTATCAGTGACTTTGAATACTGCGATGACGAGAACGACTGCAACACAGCATACACCGCATTGGTCTTGCATAAAGGAAACTGCCAAAGCTTGTCGAAAGCGTTTGTTTTGCTATGTGATAAAACGGAAATCAATGCAGGATATATCATCGGCACTCTCAGTAAAATGCCTCATATCTGGAACTATGTTACAATCGATGGTACAGAATATCAATGCGACCTGACCAAAGGACTTGAAGAACCTCAGAATTACTTTATGAAAGTATCTTTCAGCGATGATAGGGTCTGTGAGCAGAAAATAGATATCAAAGCTTTTATGAGAAATTACCACCTGTAATTTACAATTGAACAAAATACTCAAAGCCAAGTATCAAAATAACCTTGATAGGCACTGATCCCTACTCATTTTCTGCCAACGGGAAGTTTCACCGCCAAATCTGCATTTGAGTGAGAGTAATAAAGTATGTCCCAAAAGAGGATACCTAAAACCGAGCCGAGAATAATAATATAAATATAAAGCCTCCCTGCAAACGTTGTATTATAGCCATTTGCAGGGCGGTTATATTGATAAACCCAAATTCGACCGATTTCACTTGACAAACGCCGCCAAATTGTATATTATGTAATTAAACAAATAAATTACATATATAGAGGAAGTGAAAATATGGCTGTCGATTACAGAAAACTATGTATTGAAATATTCGGAACAGATGACGAAAACGAAATACGAAGAAAAGCCTCTGCAGTAAAAAAGTACGACTCGGGAAGGAAAAAGAAATTCACCGAAAATGATATTGCCGAACTTCGCAACCTGTACAGCAGCGGTATGACTATTGAAATGATAGCTAAAAAGTACAACACCTCCCGTCAGATCGTCAGCAAATACCTTACCGAACCTATCCACAGCGGCTGTACAATGCGAATGACATATATGTATAAGAAAAAGCCCTGCACTGAAATAGATGTTGATTTTCTTAACAAAAAAATATATATCCAAAACAAAACAAACGATATTCTCCACCGAGCATTTGGGGTCGTTGAACAGCCAACTTGGAGCGACTTTGAGTATTTCATCGAGGAAAGATGCCCTCCCCAAACAAGAGGAAACATAAAAGATATACTGAAAGAGTTATCCGTCCCCGATTATGACCCGATCAGCATTATTGAACGCACAAAAGGCAAATGTGTTGATGATGATATGTGGATAAAATGCCGGTACAGACCAACAAGGATGTGATCTTTATGAAAATCATAACTGTAGATGATCGGATGAAAATTGAAAACCTTAATCATTCCTCAAAAGGTGACCAACCCAAATGGCTGATAAAGAATCAATACTATAAAGCAGACCACATGGGATATGAAAGTCTTTCGGAGTATCTTGTTTCTGAACTGCTTAAAAGATCGAACATCACAAACTTTGTCGAATATACTCCCGTCACTATAAAATATAACGGCAAAGAGCTTATCGGCTGCGAAAGCAAAAATTTTCTGAAAAAAGGTGAAGAGCTTTTCACTTTTGAACGTCTTCACCGAGCATATACAGGTAAGGAATTGTATAAAACAGTCTGGCAGATGAATGATGTTAAAAATCGCATTGTTTACACCGTTGACTTTATCGAAAAAGTAACCGATCTGAAAAATGTCGGAGAATACCTCACCGCAATTGCTGAAATTGATATGCTCTTTCTGAATGAGGACAGACATTTTAATAATCTGAGCGTGATACGAAACCAGAAAAACGAATTTCGTCTATCCCCCATTTTTGACAATGGGCTATCTTTTCTTTCGGATACAAAAATAGACTACCCGTTGGGAACTGATATTTATCAGGCAATATCAAAAATAAAAGCTAAACCATTCAGCACGGATTTTGATACTCAAACAGATATTTTAGAACAGCTTTACAGTACGCAATTAACGATCTGCACGGACAAAAATCATATACGGGATCTTATTGATGATCTGACTGAATTTTACCCTGCCGATATCATCAGCAGGGTGACAACTATCGTACTTGAACAAATGCGCCGATACGGCATTTACTTTTCGGAATAATTTAAACTCCTGCAAACAACGCATTTTCGTTGTTTGCAGGAGTTTTTCACACAAATCAATTTTTGGACGGAACAAGACTCTTTACAAAATTTGATACCTTCGATGCAGCGGTTTTTACTCCGCTTGCTACCTTAGATACAATATTTTTAGCCGTATTTACAACTGCCCGTCCCGCATCGCAGATCTTTTCACCAACTTTAGAACCGGCAATATATCCGATCGAACCGCCAATAAATCCTGTTATTGCAGGCGCAACAGGGATAACCGCTGCTAACGGAGCACCTAACGAAGCACCAATAGCGGCACCCTTAGCCATTCCACTCATTCCGGCAAATGTTGCAGTAGTCACTCTGCCCATCTGATGCAAGCCTTCCATAATACTAACTTTTTTCGTTGCCACTTTGTAAAGTATCTTTGCATTTTCAACTGCTGCGCCGGCAATACTTGCAATAAAACCGACCGGGGTATTAGCCAAGCATTTCAGCACACCTTTTTTGACAGCCACATTCAGCGTTCCTGCCGCTGCTACCTTGACCGATGTGTCAGCACCGGACTTGATTGCATCTTCTACGACCTTGTCCCCTTCTATCTTTTCTCCCTTAAATATTTTGGTAACCAAATTATATCCGACAGAAAAAGCTGCTGAAAGAAGTGCACTTTTACCTGCTGCTCTGCTGATACTTTGAGCTATAGACTTATTGCTCATATTGCTGTAATCAAGCTTTGGCGTTGTGTTGGTCGCCTGTGCTTCAAGCTGCATGTTCTTTACATCATCTTTAGTGAAAGCTTGTCCCTGTACTCCGTCGATCTCGATCCTATCCGAAATTGTTTTCATTGAGCCTTTTTCTATATATTCTATTGTTTTTTCTGCGTTTTTTCCAAATTTAAGCTGATAATTCTGATATTTGCCGCTGTCTAAATTTGTCGCACGAACATCTACCGAGTTCTTTCCGTTTGACTGCAAAACATGGATATATAATAAAAAAGTGGACAAGTATGATATAATAGAAGACAGAAAAAGGAGGAATAAAAAATGTCTTCAAAGAACACCAAATACACCCGGGAATATAAGCAAACAATAGTGAATCTGTATCACTCGGGAAAAACATATTCCGAAATACACAAGGAATATGGCGTATCCCACAGCGCTTTATCCAATTGGATAAAGCAGTACTCAGAGGTAAAAATCGATGATGAAACAGTCCTTACAGCCAAACAGATAAAAGAGCTTCAGAAACGCAATGCTCAGCTTGAGGAGGAAAATCTGATACTAAAAAAAGCCATTGCGATATTCACGCCCCGCTCAGACAAAGACTGAATGCCGTAAAGCTGCTGTCATCGGAACACGCCGTCACAACGCTTTGCCGTGTGCTTCGTGTCAACCGAAGCACATATTACAAATTTCTTCATCATAAGCCCTCTGAAAGAGAGCTTGAAAACCGCAGGATCCGAAGCTGCATCGTCGAGCTTTATGCAAGATCAAAGAAGCGCTTCGGAGCTTACAAGATGAAAAATTGTCTTGCCCGTGAATATCGCATAAATATAAGCACACAAAAGGTTTACCGCCTTATGAAAGGCATGAAACTGCCCAAAATGAGCACTGTTAAGCCGTTTTATCCCAAACATAAAACAGCCTCTGATGAGAATTGTCCCAATATTTTGAAGCAGCGTTTTGATCCGTCTGAGCCTAATAAGGTCTGGGTATGTGATTTTACATATCTTCGTGCCGCAGGCAGATTTTACTATCTTTGCGTAATACTTGATCTGTTTTCAAGAAAAGTTATCGCATACAGGCTTTCGGCTTATCTTGATACTAAGCTTGCAATTGAAACGCTTGATATGGCTGTTGCAAACCGCAATGCTTCAAATGGCGTTATTTTTCACAGTGACAGGGGTTGTCAATTCACATCGGAGGCTTTCCGCAAGCATTTGGACGAACTGAATATTGTTCAGTCATTTTCCGCAAAGGGGCACCCTTATGATAATGCCGTAATGGAGTGCTTTTTCAAGTACTTGAAAAAGGAAGAGACCAATAGAAGAACTTATTCTTCCTTTGACGAGCTGAAGCTGAGCATTTTTCAGTATATCCATGGTTTCTATAATTCTTTCAGACCTCATTCTCACAATAATGGTCTTTCCCCAGACCTTGCTGAAGTGAATTTTTTGTGAATTTTGCTTCTTTCACTTGTCCACTTTATTGACTATGGTCCAAATTGTGTATATATACAAATTATGCACAATTCCCTTGACGTTCCACCAATTCCGTGCTATCATATCAAACAATAAATTCAGAAAGGAGGCAGACTCATGAAACGACTTAGCATATACTACGGACACAAAACAATATTTACGAAAAAGAGATCGGCTATGAAAATGGGTCTGTCTTACTTTGCGCTATAAAGGCGCTTTGACGTTACACAGACACAATTTTATTCAAAAGCGTTTTCTCTTTCGGGGGAAAACGCTTTTTTTCATCAAGGAGAATTTTATGTTAGAGATCAGAGGAAAATTTAACACTGCAAAGGTATTTACGGATATTATTGACGAGGATTCTATCAGGCAGGTTTACGAGCTTTGCAATCAGTCGTTTACAGAGGGCGCGAAGATCAGAATGATACCTGATGTTCACGCGGGGGCAGGGTGTGTTATCGGGACGACGATGACTATCATGGACAGAGTTGTGCCGAACATGGTCGGAGTTGACATTGGCTGCGGAATGGAAACGGTTCGCATCAAGGGCAGAAAGCTTGAAGTTGAGCAGCTTGACAAGCTTATCAAATTCAACGTTTCGTCTGGGTTTGACATCAGGGAAAAGCAGCACAGGTATGCTGAAAAGGCACATTTGGAGGAACTCCGTTGTGCGGAGCAGGTCAATCTTGACAGGGCTTATCGTTCGCTTGGGACGCTTGGCGGCGGCAATCATTTTATCGAGGCTGACAAGGGTGAGGACGGCATTTACATTGTCATTCACAGCGGTTCGAGACATCTTGGAGTTGAGGTGGCGAAGTTTTATCAGAAACGTGCAATCAAGGAGCTCAAACATTCAGGTGATACTGATGTGAGAAAGCTTATTGACGAGATGAAGCTGCAGGGACGGGAGAAAGAGATCGAAGCGACTGTTAGGGAGCATAATTCGCAGGCGAAAAAGGCTGTTCCCGATCATCTTGCATATGTTTACGGAGCGGCTTTTGACGATTACATTCACGATATGAAGATCGTGCAGGAGTTTGCGATGCTCAATCGAAAGGCGATGATGGACGAGATAGTTCGGGGAATGAAGCTCAAAGTTGAGGACGAATTTACGACTATCCACAACTACATTGACACGGAGAAAATGATAGTGCGAAAGGGTTCGGTTTCGGCACAGAGCGGAGAGCGGCTCATCATTCCGATAAATATGCGTGACGGAAGTTTGATCTGCGTCGGAAAGGGGAATGATGACTGGAATTGTTCCGCTCCGCACGGTGCAGGCAGGCTTTTCAGCAGAAGTCAGGCAAAGCAGAATTTCACGGTGAGCGAATACAGAAAGCAGATGTCGGGCATTTACTCGACGACGATAAATCAGTCCACGCTTGATGAATGTCCTATGGCGTACAAGAGCATGGACGATATTGTGAGGAACATTGGTGACACGGTTGAGATCACGGAGGTCATTAAGCCAATTTACAACTTTAAGGCAGGTGAATGATATGGAAAAGTTTATTCCGATAGAGAAGATGAGCAAGAAAGAAAAGCGTGAATTTTACTCTAAGAAGAGGAAAAGCTGGGGCGGCTTGAATCCTGTTACGAGGACGGCGGAGATGCCTAAGAAGTATTGCAGGGCGAGGGTCAAGGCGGAGATATTGAGGTCTGAGCAGGATTGATTTTTTATTCTGTATTGTCATAATGGCAAAGAAAGTGTATAATTAACATAGATACTGATAATGGGGAATTACACGATGGAGATAAAAAAATTTACTGCTGAAATCGAAGATGAATATTATCGTTTTATGGCGGAATATCTTCCCGATAGTGAGCATGAGCGAATTAAGGCGTTTTATTTGGAATATCCCGAGGCATTTTTATACTGCAAAGAGGGTGGAGAATTGGTCGGGATCGCGTATGGTCATGACCGAAGCGTTCAATTTCCGGACGATGATTCCTTTGAGCTGTGCGGAATAGCGATACGGTACGATCATTGGAGAAAAGGCTATGGCAGCAGGCTGATTGCGGAGTTTGAAAAGGCTGCGAAAGCTTATGGCGGAAAGGCTGTTTCGCTTGGCTCTGCGGATGGGGATGTTGAGAAGTTTTACATAAGCTGTGGTTATATTCCTACGGAGTACAATGTATGGGAAAACGGTGCGTCGTGCTTGAAAAAGATTTTTGCTGGAATGGAGGACTATGCTTCATACGACAGGCAGGGTGACGGGTTTGTTGTTATGAGGAAAGAGATTTGAAAAATACCCTGCAAACGTCTTTATACGCCGTTTGCAGGGAGTTATCCTATATCAAAACAATCGGATGCAAGTGCGATTTTCACTTGCAGCCGATTTATATATATTATCCAGTGGCAAAAACGAATTTATTTACCCCAGACTTCTTCCGCGATCTCTTTGACAAGAGCAAGCTTTGCCCACTGTTCTGCTTCGGTGAGCTTGTTGCCTATCTCGCAGGATGCAAAGCCGCACTGGGGGCTGAGGCAAAGTCTGTCGAGGGGAATATACTTTGTGGCTTCGTGGATACGGTCGATCACTGTCTGCTTATCTTCGAGTTCAGGCTTTTTCGAGGTGATAAGTCCGAGGGCAACTTTTTTATCGCCGTTCACTGTCTTTAAAGGCTCGAAGCCGCCAGAACGCTCATCGTCAAATTCGAGAAAATATGCGCTTACATTTTCACCTGCGAAAAGTGTTTCCGCAACGCTGTCATAAGCACCGCTGCTTGCGTATGTTGAATGGAAGTTTCCTCGGCAGACGTGAGTTGTTATAACGAGGTCGTCGGGCTTGCCCTCGATAGCGAGGTTGTTTATTCTCAAAAGCAGATTCTTTATATCTTCAAGACCTGCGTCGTCAACGTCGAAAATTGCCTTTGCGTTCGGGTCAACGATCATTCCCCAAGAGCAGCCGTCGAACTGGATATTGCGGCAGCCTGCTGCGTAGAGGTCGGCAATTACTTTTTTATAGCCGTTCGCGATATCACGGACGAGCTCTTCTGTATCGCTGTAGTATTTTCTCGTATTTTCGAGGGCAAATGGCATTATCATCTGTTCAAGGAACTGGGCTGGTGCGGGGATCGTCTGCTTTGCGACTGTATTTTCATCTTCAAGAGCCTTTACGAACTTGAAGTGTTCCACAAAGAGGTGCTTGTCAACGGAAACCTTTCCAATAAGGTATGTATCGTCTATCATTGCAGCTTCGCCGTGGAAAGGAAGTCCTGTTTTTGTTTTGCTGTGACCAACACCGTTGAATCCCCACATAAAGTCGAGATGCCAAGTCGCTCTGCGGAACTCGCCGTCGGTGATGATGTGGTAGCCTGCCTTTTTCTGCTTTTCTACAAGGTCGAGAATAGCTTTGTCTTCGGTTTCTTTGAGCTGTTCTGCGGAGATCGCGCCGTTTTCAAAATCAACTCTTGCTTTTTTCAGATAGTCGGGACGGAGAAAGCTTCCTACGAAGTCATAACGATAGGGTGATGTGATCCTGCTCATTTTTATTACCTCTCTTTTTCATAAAATAATTTCTGACTTATCAATTTCTATCTTCGCGAAAATAATTTAATGTTGCCGAAATCAAAGCGGAATGCAGTGGAGCGGGGCGCGAAATGCCCGCAGGGGTGTCCCTGCTAAATTCCGATTGAATTGCTATGTTTAGAGTATATCATAAAAAGAGAGGATAGTAAAATACATTTCAATATACTTTTATCATAGCTTTAATCTATGGACAGATGCACTTTCAGTTGTTCAAGATAACTTTTTCCGTATCGGCTCAAGATGAAATTTTTCTTTGTGATGATGCCTATTTTCATATAGCAGTCCGATTCGAGCGGTCTTGCGATGATGCTTTCGCCGTTCAGCTTTGAGTCGATTATGCCCGAGCTGACGGTGAAGCCGTTCAAGCCTATCAGCAGGTTGAAAAGTGTTGCTCGATCTCGCACCATTATGTTTTTAGGAAGTTCGAGCGAACTTAAAAACTCCTCCGAAAAGTAGAAAGAGTTGTGTTTTCCCTGCTCAAACACGAGATATGGATACGGCTTCAGGTCTTCGACCGTTATCATATTTTTATTCGCAAGAGGGTGTTCGCCAGAGATAAAAACGTGCGGTTTTGCACGGTAGATTTTCTCAAAAACAAGGTCGCTTTTCTGAATTATCTTTGAGAGGACGGATTCGTTATGCTCGCTAAGGTAGAGGATGCCGATCTCGCTCCTGCCGAGCGAAACATCGTCGATGATCTCGTAGGTCTGTGTTTCACGGAGGGTAAAACTGAAGGAATCGGCGTTATATTTTCGGATAACATCGATGAAGGCGTTCACGGCGAAGGAATAGTGCTGGCAGGAAACGCTGAAATGCGGTTTCTGTGAATGTTCGCCTTTGAAATGTTCGGTCATAAGGTCGGCTTGTTCAAGCACCTGCCTTGCATACGAAAGCAGGACTTCGCCGTCACGGGTAAGCTCAACACCTTTGTTCGAGCGGATAAAAGCGGTGATGCCCATTTCGTCCTCGATGCTGTGGATAGCCGAAGTAAGGCTCGGCTGTGCGATAAAAAGTTTTTCCGCCGCTTCGGTGATATTGCCGCACTCGGCTACGGTTATTACATATTTTAACTGCTGAAGTGTCATTGTTTCCTCCGAAAAAATTATTGAAAAATGATCTTTTTTTGCTTTTGAAAAGCAATTGACAGCGGTTTCGTTCATTATTAAAGCGGCGAAATGAACGGTCTGTACCGATCGGGTTTTCGTAAACATTATATATTAGAACCTGTCTTCACAAGCATATGCGCACGTCTTTTCGGCAAATTTTGCCGCAGACTGCGTTAAAAATTCTTGCCGGGCGAAATTCTTTCGCAAAATCAATAGTAAAATTCGTTTTATGACATAAACAGTGCTTTTCAGACATATCAAAAACGCATAATTAATATGCTTAATTTACAATTTACATATAGATAAAAGCAGGCTATAATGATACCTGTAAGAACGAAAGCGGCTTGGTTCTAATGAATTATTAAGGAGAAGATCGTATGGGTTCGAATGATGAATTTCTCGGCAGGATACGTTATCCTGCATACCGAAGCAAAATAATGAGCGCGGAAAAAGCGGCGGAGTTCGTCCGTCCGAATATGACGCTCGGCGTAAGCGGCTTCACGATAGCAGGTTATCCCAAGGCTGTTGCAGGCGCACTTGCGGAACGTGCAAGAAACGGCGAAAAGCTTGAGCTTACCGTTTACTCGGGTGCATCGCTCGGTGAAGAATTTGACGGCGAGCTTACAAGGGCAGGCGCACTCAAAGCAAGAATGCCGTATCAGACGAACAAGGATCTGCGAAATGCGATCAATGACGGCAAAATTTCCTATCATGATGTTCCGCTCGGTCAGATGCCCGTCTGGGTCAAGAATGGATTTTTGAATCACATTGACCTTGCGATAATCGAAGCTGCGGCAATTGATGAAAACGGCAACATTATCCCGACAACATCGGTAGGAACTTCAAACATTTACGCCGAAGCCGCAGATAAGATAATAATTGAAGTTAATACCTTTGTTCCGAAGTGCATTGAGGGCGTTCACGATGTTTATTCACCCGAACGTCCGCCGCATACTCAGCCGATACCTATTACAAAGGTAAGCGACCGCATCGGAACGCCTTATATAAAGTGCGACCCCTCAAAGGTCGTTGCGGTGGTTGAAAGCAACATTCCCGATAACGGAAGAACGGTTTCGCCCGTTGATGATGAATTCAGGAGCATGGCTGCAAACCTTATTGGCTTCCTCCACAGTGAAGTTGAACACGGAAGATTATGCGATCCGCTTCCGCCGCTTCAGGCAGGTGTGGGAAGTGTTTCAAATGCAGTTCTTGAGGGACTTGCGAAGTCCGATTTTGAGCATCTGACGGTTTATTCCGAGGTGCTTCAGAACTCTATCTTCGATCTTATCGATGCAGGAAAAGTTGATTACGCATCGGGAACTTCGCTCACGATCTCTTGGGATAAGCGTGACGAATTCTTCAAAAACTTTGAAAAATACCGTGACCACATAATCCTCAGACCGCAGGAGATAAGCAATCACCCCGAAGTTATAAGACGGCTTGGAGTAATTGCGATAAACACAGTTATCGAGGCTGATATTTACGGCAACACAAATTCTTCCTACATAGACGGCAGCCGTCTTATGAACGGTGTCGGCGGTTCGGGAGATTATTGCCAGAATGCGGGACTTTCGATATTCATTACGAAATCGACTGCGAAGGACGGAATGCTCTCCTGCATCGTTCCGCAGGTAAGCCACGTTGACCACACTATCCACGAGATACACGCTCTCATCACAGAGCAGGGCGTTGCAGATCTCAGAGGTCTTGACCCTATCGCAAGGGCAAACCTCATAATCGACAAATGCGCACACCCGAAGTTCCGCAAGGCACTTCATGAATATCTTGAAAATGCAGAAGCTTCATGCAAATACAAGGAAAATCCTGTTGACCTGCAGGCTGCTGCAAATTTCAGGAAAGCAATATAATTTGATATGGAGGATAAAACAATGGACGAACAGGCTGTAAATATGGTAAATGAGCTTATTGCAAAGGCAAGAGTTGCTCAGAAGGAATTTGAAAAGTTTTCTCAGGAAAAGACGGACGCTGCTGTAAGGGCTATCGGCAAGGTCGTATATGACCGTGCGGAGGAGCTTGCAAAAATGGCAGTTGAAGAGAGCGGAATGGGCGTTTATGCCGACAAGGTAGCAAAGTGCCACGGCAAATCCAAGTGCATCTGGAACAGCCTTAAAGGCAAGAAGTCGGTGGGCATCATCGGCGAGGACAAGGAAACGGGCATTATCCGTGTTGCAAAGGCAAAGGGTGTTGTTGGCTCGGTAACTCCTGTAACGAACCCTGTTGTAACACCGATGTGCAATGCGATGTTCGCACTCAAGGGTCAGAATGCTATCATCGTTGCACCTCACCCGAGAGCACAGAAGACAAACAAGTATGTTATCGATCTTTTCCGTGCAGAGCTTGCAAAGCTCGGACTTCCCGAAGATCTCGTTCAGACAGTTGAAAAATGCTCGATGGACGCAACAACGGCTCTTATGCAGAGCGTAGATGTTGTTGTTGCAACAGGCGGCGGTGCAATGGTAAAGTCGGCTTACTCCAGCGGCAAGCCTGCACTCGGCGTAGGCCCGGGCAACGTTCAGGTTATCGTTGACCGTGATGTTGACCTTGAAGACGCTATCCCTAAGATCGTCAGCGGACGTATCTTCGATAACGGTATCATCTGCTCGGGTGAACAGTGCGTACTTCTTCCTAAGGAATCCTTTGACAAGGCTATTGATGTATTCAAGAAGAACCACGTTTTCTATGTTGAAGATGCTGAAACGGCAAAGAAGTTCGCAGACGCTATCTTCCCCGAGAATGGCCCTATCAACAGAAAGGTCGTAGGTCAGAGCGTTCAGACTATCGCCGCACTTGCAGGTGTAAGCGTTCCCGAGGATACAAAGATGATACTTATCAAGGCAAGAAGCATCGGCACAGATGAGCCGCTCTGCCGTGAAAAGATGTGTCCTGTTATGATAACAGCGGCTTATGATACATTTGAGGACGCTGTAAAGCTTGCACAGACCGATCTTGATTTCGAGGGCAAGGGTCACACGGCTTCTATCCACAGCCATGATATGGATCACATCAAGTATGCAGGTGAAAAGCTGACGGTGAGCCGTCTTATCGTAAATCAGCCGTCCTCTACGGGCGCAGGCGGAAGCCTTTACAACGGTTTTGCTCCGACAACAACGCTCGGCTGCGGCTCCTGGGGCAACAACAGCATTTCCGAAAACCTCAACTACACACATCTTATCAACGTATCTCAGATCGGTCTTTTCAACAAGGACGCAGTTGTTCCTACAGACGAGCAGATCTGGGCTGAATAATCAGAACCTGTCTTCACAAGCATATGCGCACGTCTTTTCGGCAAATTTTGCCGCAGA
>OHUE01000495.1_pt1 | contig 22092 bp, 26 predicted proteins | sample 1579111 | NCBI WGS metagenome assembly OHUE01 (sample SAMEA3879524, study PRJEB24766) | human gut metagenome | biome: human-associated habitat; feature: feces | place: USA | collected 1985/1987 | reverse complement strand
TATTTTTTCATTAAAGTGTACTATATCCCTCTGTTTTAGTGCGTTATTAGTTCATTTCTTTTTCAAATCGTGAACTATACACTATATACGGAGGTGCATGATATGGCTAAATCTAAGAAAATTGATAAAGACATGGGTTTTCGCCTGAAGAAAGCCAGATTAGACCAAAAGCTGACTTATGATGAATTATCCGAAAAATCCGGTGTTTCATCAAGATATATCAAAGAGATCGAAAATCATGGTAATGTTCCAAGTCTTGAAAAACTCGGACAACTCATTCGTGCTTTACATATCTCTGCTGATCCGTTTTTTTATCCGGCAGCTCCAACCGATAATCTGGATTACCAAAGGCTGCTGGTTTATCTTTCAGAATGTACGGACGATCAGATCACCACTATTCTTGCACTTGTGGAAGCCTATCTTCGTACATATAAAACCCATGAGACAGAATAGCAGAAAGATTTCGATTTTTTCTGGATTATTTCTGAATTATTCTGAAGAAAAACAGGGTGGTCAGCTTCCTGGTAAGCCATCCACCCTGTTTGAACTATTTTTTGATATGCATAAGCACTTCTTTCACTTTGTTTCTTTCCTTTAAAATCCCCAGTCCGTCAAATATCTGCATTACATCTACCATCCCCTGATAGTAGGCTCTTTGTTCTTCTTGAAAATGAGCGTGATCCACTATATCCATATAATTTTCAAAAAATTTTCTGTGCTCTGCTGAAAGCTCAGCCAACACCGTTTCATATTCCCGATTCGCCTTTTTCAATGCTTTATCTGCATTTTCCGATTCGTTTGTGTGAACAGAATACTCTCGTTCTTCTGCTTCGCTTCTAAGCTCCTCCAATACCTCTGCTACTGTTTCAAATACTTCGTTCATTTTGTATCCACCTTTCCATATAAGTATTGCATTTTGCAGTCAGTATTATCAATCCCAAGATTACATCAAATAAATTTATTTTCTTATACTTCATCTTTAGAAAGTTGGTATTTGAATGAAGATTTACTGGAATAAAGAAAACAATTCCAAAAACCTTATTGGACAACGTGGAAAAGAATTACGAACCGAAAAGCATATATCACAAAAAGCATTAGCTGAACAACTCCAACTTGCCGGATACGAATTTAGTGATTTGACTGTATTACGCATCGAACAAGAAACACGCTTTGTACCGGATTATGAAGTGGTTTCCCTTGCTGAATTTTTTCATGTATCTTGTGAATATCTCTTGGGTGTTAAAAATGAAAAATAAGCAGTGATCTGAATTATAACTCACAGACCACTGCTTAAATTTTTATTAAAGCGATACACTACTCCCCATACAGTCTGTATGTAAATCGTTTTACTCGGATTATCTTCTATTTTCTCACGCAGGTTGCGGATATGGCTCATGACAATATTATAATCACCAAAATATGGCTCTTTCCAAACAATATTATATATTTTCTCCTTGCTAAATACCATTCCAGCATTTTGCGCTAACAGTAAAAGAATCTCAAATTCTGTAAAAGTAAATTCTATTTCTTTGTTGGGCATGCGGACATTTTTTTAGACCGCTATGCCTATACTCCTTCTATAATCTAGAGGACTAAGTCCTCCGAGTGTTGATTTAATTCTATCTTTGCAATACCAACGCATATAGCCATTTATTTCCTGAATAAATTCTTCAATGCTATATTCATCCCAGTTATGTCCATAGAACATTTCTGTTTTGAGATGACCAAAGAAGCCCTCACATGCAGAGTTATCAGGAGAACACCCTTTTTTGGACATGGATCGTGTAAGGTTTGCTTCTTTCATTATCTGTATCCACTCTGGCCAACGATAATGGCATCCTCTGTCAGAATGTACGATAGGTTTTTCGTTTGGTTTAAGAGTAGCAATAGCATTCCTTAACATGGTGTTGGCAAGTTCTGCGTTTGGAGAAGTGCCTATAGTCCAACTCACCGGCATACCATCGAGGCAGTCAATTATCGGAGAAAGATATACTTTTCCTGCTTTGATAGAAAACTCTGTGATATCAGTAAGCCATTTCTGATTCGGTTTTGTAGCATGGAAATCTCTATCTATAACATTCTCCACCGCAGGTGTTATTTCACCTTTATAGGAGTTATATTTCTGTCTGCGTTTTCGTCTGATAATTAGTTTTTCCTGCTTCATAATACGACGAACCACTTTTTCAGAAACTTTTATACCTTCACGATAAAGCAGCATATGAATTCTTCGATAACCAAATATATCTCGATTTTCATGAAACAGTTGTATGATTCTTTTGCGAAGATCAGAGTATTTATCTTCTGCATAAATGGCTTTTTCTTGATAATAATAGCTGCTTTTTGCAAGGTTAAGTTTTTTAAGAAGATCCGGCAGTGAATACTTATTTTTCAAGGCATCGATTATCACTGCCTTCTCCCGATTTGTGAGAGCTGTCTGATCGATGCCGGGGTCTTTTTTTAATACATTGATTGTTTCTTTAAGAATATCTATTTCCATCTGCATATCGAGCATCTGAGCTTTGAGCTCATTGATATCTTCCGCAGATGTGATATCGTTTGGATTTACATTAATGTTGGCAGTAGTTTTTTTCATGGGTTGAAAACATCCCTTCCCCCGATACTCCCTAATCCATTTATATATCAAGGAAGGTGTGTATCCGATTTCTTCTGCCACTAATTTTACAGGCTCGCCTTTAATAATGCAACGTTTAATTACGTCATGTTTCAATTCAGTTGGCGCTTGTCTCCAATGCTTTTGATTTGGAACATCATAGTATTTAGGATATTTTTTACGCCAATGATAAAGCATCGGTGAAGATGGATAACCTAAGGTTTGGATTACTTTGTCTGGAGATCCTGTCGCCTTTAACAATACAAGTGCTGTCGATATTTGTTCTTGTGTGTACCTCATAACATATCAAGCATTACACAGTCCAACTTTTCGTCCGCATGCCCCATTTGGTGGTGGAATTTACTCCCGCACAGTAAAGGTTTACTCTTTCATATAAAAATGGTAAGGTTATCTTTCTTTCTGACAGCAGTAGAAAGAAGGATATCCATGAGTAAATATATTCCAGGAAACCAGAAGCACCTTTCCCTTGAAGACCGTATCTATATCGAAAATGAACTGAATGTTGATTTATACTTAAAACTGCCCCCCCATTAGGTTGACCACATTGGTGCCTGACCCCTTTTCCCCCTCGTTCTATTCTCTTTTTCAAAGGCAGTTTTCATCAGTTCCTATGGAGACTTGAGTGCTTTTGATGGAAAAATGTTCGCCTCAAAATATGGAGAATTTAACCTTGAAAGGGCATTATATCGCACAAAGTGCATTTTGTCAGCCTAAACTAGTAATAATATAACCTAATATCCTCTGGTGTCTTTCCCATTATATCGTCCAGTGAAACAAGCTCACTATCTAATATTTTTTTTCCCCCCTTCTGGCTCAGCCACCATTCATTCTTTTGATAAATTACTGTGTATAATCGGCTTTTATATATTACAACATCTTCTAACTTAATTTCTCTTTTCTCTTCTGCATAATAATATCCACTACCTTTCTTTCTAAAATACTCAACCCACTCCAATGTCTTTTTGTATTCAGCTTCTATGAAAGATATTATTTTCATCAATAAATATATTGCAAAGAAAATGACCATCCCCATAGACAATTGTTGATTAACCAGAAATAAATATATACTTCCCACAAAAAAAAGACTTGTCAGAATCAAATCACAAAGACTTTCAAATACAATTACTGTGGCTGCTGTTTTACTAGATTCAACATAAAGGTGTGTAATTTTATTATTCTTCAAATAATCTACAATCAAAACCATGGTACATCCGCTTAATATCCAACCAAAAAAGCTGTTTATGAATTGACTGTTTGAATTAATTACAATATTTTCTGATATTCCCTTTATCACAAATAACTTATACTCGCTATTTATAATAGAAAATATCATTAACATACATGCAATTCTTCTAAGCAACTGCAATGGTATTTTTTCTACTATGTACTTATCTAATGCATTTAAGATTTCCATACAATTTTCACCTACTATAGCTATTCTTCCATTTTCAAAACCATATCATAGAATTTTAAGAATGATTTTGTTATATAAAACCCTGTGCTATCCACACCTAATGAATCAAATGAATAATCATCATGGTCTACATCTCCACCATCTGTTTCAAACTCTTCATCAACAAAACCTGTTTGTTTCATTCTTAAAAAAATATAGTATAATTCACTTTTAGTTTTACTATATGTTTCTGCATAATCTTTTGTAAAATAGTCCCATCTATTATAAGATGGTGTTTTTCCCATTCTCTTTGATTTATATTTCTTATCTTTATCTTGCTCTTCACAATATATTTTATAATCCACTAAATATTTAATCTCTCGATATGACATTGTATTTAAAATATCTATGTACTCTTCAAATTCACTATTTTCAATATGTTCACCTGAAAGATACCCATTTCTGATAAGATTACCAAAGAATTTTATCTTATCATTTGTAGCAAGTCTTTTGACTGCTTCAACAACTCTAGCATAATTGATAATAAATTCCACATCATTAACCATTTCTGTTGTAATAGCGGTGCTATTAGTCAATATAACATCTATTAGCTCTTGTTCTTTTTTCTTTTGAAAATCATCAAGGAATGCATCCGCTGACGAATCAATCAAATCTCCTATGATTGGTATAGCTTTAACGGGAGCCATAAGAACAGAACTCACAACAGGATTTCCTTTGATATCTACTATATCATTGATGTTTTGCAGAGACAATTTTACAGATTCTAATTCTTCATTCATATATTTATCCCTCTCCGATTCTACCAAAATGGAATCATTATATTTTTATAATCTCTACTTCTTGCACCTTTTGATTTATTGCAATGTTCACATGTTAATTGAATATTGCATGGGTCATTTGTTCCACCATCTTCCAATGGTATCATATGGTCAAAGTTTTCTGTTGAAAGATTATATGTTCCGGATAAATCTGTACCACATAATTGACATCTATTTCTATCTCTCATTTTTACTGCTTTTTGTAACCACTGCGGAAATGATTTTCTTTTAATTACACCATCTTTTTTCATATCATTCGGATAATCTGTAATTTTAAATTCCTGAACCACCCTTGCCACTTCTGTATTGAACCTGAATAAGAAATCCTTATTTGAAAATAAAACATAAAATACATGGTCTGCCCACTTGTCATTAATATTCTCACAATAAAATTCATTTACTTTCTTTGCAAATTCTTCCCATTCATCAAAGTATTCATCATTAAAATCAGGATATTCTGGTGGTAACTCTCCCACATCAGCAAATGAATATCCAAATAAATGAAATAATGCCTCATTGTGTTCATTTAGAACATATTCTTCAGGACAATTATCAATTACTTCCTCATAAAGAAGTCCACTTACTAAATTATATCGAATATATCTATGCAAAAGGCTATCTTTATTTGATTTGAATATTGCATCTATATACTCATCTATGTTTTCGACCATAGTATCATACACACTATAAAATCCATCACAATCAACTGCATCTGAAATATATGATGCATCTCTGACTGCTGAATCTGTAAGTGTTGTAAATAACTGTTTTGCCATTAGAGTCCTTTCCAATTGCTTCTCATTATATCAAGCATTTCTTCCCCATTTTCATTTGCCGTTTCGAGTTTCCTATTACTAAGAAAAAGCAGATATAAATCCATAACCCACTGATTGATTCCTAGAACTTGTCTTCTTAAACCCTTCGTAAATACATTAGGGAATAATTCTTCCCAAATAGAATATCTACCAATAAATTGTGTTGCTGCATACATTTGTTGCCATGTATTATCAGCAGCTTCCCTATATCCATTAGCAAAAACATTTATCTGATATGGAAGTTCCGTCTGCAATATGTAATCTGTTTGGTCAGTATCATATTTATCATTCACTTTATCGCCAAACACATACTTTCTAATAAAGAAATATCCTTTTGCCCTTGCATTACATTCTGTCCATAGCATGAATGGTCTATGTTTCATATCTCGTTGAATTACATCATAGCTATCCAAATTATTTAACTTAGCATACTGAATAAAATCCAGAAGGTGTGTAAGTTCATGTGTAAGTGTTCCTAACCACTGAAAATCTTTTTTCTGCAATGAATCCATAAAATAATTTGAATCAATCACTATTGTGAATTTACCATTTAATTCTGTTGGTGGAATAATTGTCCCCTATTGATATCAATTGCTTCAGGAGTAGTTTTTACATCTCCCTCAAAATAATCTGCTCTTTTTTCCATAAATGTATCTGATAATTTATTTGACAGAGTACATTCCACATCAACAATATCTTTCCCATAATAATTGTAGTAATCACCTAATACATTACCGACTAATGTACTTAATTGCTCCATTGTGTCTTTATCTAATTCCATAATAATCACCTCTCAGCTATAAAATTACTGTTTATATTTTACAACTTCCTCTCCCTTTTCTCAACAACAATCCTATTAAATCACACTAAGAACATTATCTTTTCAAAAGTGGACTACCTCTTTCTTAAAAAAAGCTTAATGCCCACAATATAACCCCATTCACATATTTGTACCAATAAAATATTTCCTGTTTCTTCAATATATCAAAATAACCATTATATCTATTATTTCCTTTAACTTATCCATTTTAAAACAGAATTATAACATTGCTAAGAAATGCTCTGGAGACATAATCACAGTTCTTCCCGGCAACGAAAAAGACGGGACTGAGGATATCAGGATAAGAGTCATCGAAGTTATTCTCAATGATGGAACGAATGAGTATCTTGCCACCAATCTTTTTGATTCACATATTTCTCAACAGATGTTCCGCGAACTTTACTTCTATCGCTGGCCAGTCGAAACAAAATATAAGGAATTGAAAAGCTGCCTTGCTATTGAAGAATTTTCCGGTGCAACGACCACTTCAGTGCTTCAAGAATTTTATATCAACGTACTTCTTTCAAACCTGTCATCTCTTATTAAAAATCAAGTTGATGAAGAAATTCAGATTACCGCTAAAAGTACAAATAAATATCGATACCAAGCAAACCGAGCATTTATTATCGGACGTGTCAAAAAAATAGTTCCCAAAATCCTGTGTAATCTTTTCGATTTATCTGCACTTGATATACTATATAAGGAATCTCTCCGATACAGATCTCAGATTATGCCTGGAAGAACATTCCGACGAAAGAAGAATAAAGCAATAGGCAGAACACATTTTAACAATAAAAAAGTTGCATTCTAATATCAATAGCTGTTAATAGGGCTTTTTCTGTGAAGCTTTATTAAAGTGCGTCTTCTTTTCAAATCTGCCTTCCTCTTTTCTCAATTTCGCACCGTTAGTCATTAACCTAAGCAGGCACTTGTCTTAAGTTGACATTAGGTTGACCACATTGGTGCCTGCCCCCGGATGTAGTCCCACTGTGGTCACTAACTCATATACTCTAAAATGAATTATGAAATATCCTCATTTGCATTTCCATAATGCCATCGGATGTTCTTTCACATTTCTTAGAATATCAGGATCATCAAACAGCAATTCAGGTCTATATTCTTTATTCTCAAAGGCTTCCATATATTCCATTTCTTTAGGCGTTACCTTCATCAAATCAGAAATATATCTTTTCGCATTAGCCTTCCGTTCTTCTAAATCAAAATTATCCTTTTTACGCAACACTGGAAATAAATCACGTCTTATCTTCTGAAATGTCAATCGGTCAATTGCTGATGTGTCAAATGACTTATTTACTGTTTCCTGTGAAATTGTGTTATAGAAAATAATGCATTTTCGAAACGTATCTTCTTGTGTAGAATCGAAAAGGCCATAATAAACCATATTATTAAAGTCATACAAATCTCTTGCTGCCGCCCTGCTCATCAGGGCGTTAATCTTAGCTGCAAATATCTCCATAGGCGCAAGAGTATGTATCTCAAACACCTCTTCAAATGCGTCCGTCAATATCTTTGCATTTATAGGCTTTAATATATGTGCTCGTAACGAATAATTCAATTCTATCTTAATATTATCAATATTTCCTGCTGAATTGCGATATTGATAATGAAATGCATCTAAACTGAAACTGAACCGGGAAGCTCCAGATAGCTGATACCCTTCCGTCTCCATATATTCTTTTATTATCTCTGTAATCTGTTCTCTGGCTTCTGCCATCTCATCCTTCGACACATTAGGGATATAATCCATATCTATATCAACAGACAATCGTGGCAGATTAAAAATCACCATATTTATCGCCGTTCCACCCTTTAGCACCAGATGTTCTTTCAGATACGGCTCGCTATTAAAATACTTCAGTATCTCCTTAAGCCTTAACACCTTTTCAAATGTATCTCTGACAAAGCCATGCTGCTGCGCCTTCTTTCCAAGTTGTACTTTATTATATTCGATCATCTTCTCCGGTATCTCCATTCTTTAAATATGTTTTTGTATCTGGTACTACTATTTTCCACTTTGCATCATATTTACCATTGTGTATCTCTTTGGTAAGATACCGATTGCTTTTTCCGATATGTTCTCGGCAAATTTGATAAAATCTATCTGACAATCCTGACGCAGAACTATACGTTTCTAGTAAGTATGCTGTTTTTTGATACAGAAACTGATTTTGATATTCCTCCAGATACTGACAAAGTTTTTCCTCATTCAGTTTTCGCACAGACTGTATAAAAGCAATTACTTCTTCAATTCCCGATATCTTATCCATATCCTTTACATTATCAAGTAGTGTTTTTTCTATATCTGTGACGCGTACTCCTCCACTATACTGCACACTTTCTACACCTGTCTGTGTTTTTGTATGAACATATTTGTAAGTATATCCATCAAATTCAAATTCTTGAAATCGTGTTTCAGAAGATACATAGACATCATAATATACTTGATCCGACATACCATGATACTCCATTGCTGTATGATGTGAAATATAAGAGCTTTTCGTTATCATACAAGCTATCTGAAATCTGTTTGCTATCGGAGCACCAGTTTCCCCACTAATGCAGGTATATAGATTTTTCCTTATTTTGGCAATCAAATTTTGTTTCATAAGCCTTTTTAAGGCTGACCGGGCACTCTCAATATTATCATAATACTGATTCAAATAATCAGCAGTAAACACTGGCTCCTTCATTAATTCAAAGTATAAATTCATTTCTATCACCTTATTTCTTGTATAAAACAGTTTACTATTAAACTGTTTCATGCCTATCCTAAAGATATAATACCCTATCTGACTCAGCATTTCAAGTTTATTATTAGCATTTTACGGTTCATATTTGTACCTTTGTAAGCGCAAAATAATTCGACGGATTGCAACACGTTAATTATCAACTCATAATAAGTATCAGGAAATGCTAGTGTTTTACTATACTTATGTTTGCTAGATGCTAGCATTTTACTCTAATTATTATGAGGGGACAAACTATGAGAGCACCAAGAGTACCAGTCGAAGAACAATACCGCCTGATTATGGAATGTCGCAAAAGCGGACTGTCTGATTATCAGTGGTGTTTAAACAATGACATTAATCCAGGCACATTTTACAACTGGGTTAAGCGTCTCCGCAAGAATGGCTGCGGAGATATTCCTGAGAAAAATCAGCTGTCAACTTATGAACAGTCTCATCAGGAAGTCGTAAAAATTGAGATGAATTCCATTTCGGTTCCCACTGACATGAATAAAAATACTGATACAGCTGCAATGGAGTTAATGATTGGAAACATGAATCTGCGTATTTCAAACGAAACGGATCCACTGCTTCTTGCCAAAACAATCCAGATACTTACGGAGCTTTCATGCTAGGCGATATCACAGCTGCCGGCGAGCTTTATATTGTGACTGGGTTATAAACATGAAATTTTTATCCTCATCTTTTGTAAAAAACATTGATTTTACAGTATCTTTTTTGAAAAAAATGAGGATAAAAAAATTAGTTTATGTAACAATGAAACCATCAAAAATAGGAGGTGGTTTCATGAACCAATACAACATCATAGTGCAACAATTATTAGCGTATCTGACCAAACGTAAACAATGCAGTTCAAGCAGGCTGTCCCACAAACAATGTTATGAGGAATTCGGCCAATATCTGGAAGAGAATAATCTTTATCTTTCTCAAGAAGCAGCAGACCAATGGATTGCAAGCATTCAGGGGAAGTATAATCGGCAAAAGTGTTATTTCTGGCGGCAGTATATCAGTCAATTAATTGTTTTTCAAACTACTGGCTCCATACCGGATGCCCTTTTTTATCAGATCCAGTCATCCTATGATAAAGTTCCAGATTCTTTGAAGTATTACCTGGATCTGTATCTTGAAAACTGTCGTTCCAGATATACAGTCAGATCGTTTGAGATTGCAAAAGTTCACTGTTCAAGGATCATGTATTATCTTTCAGAGCAGGGAATAACTGAGATACAGGAGATTTCCTTTTTTGCGATTGATATGCTGATCCACACAGACTTTCATTGTTCCAAAGATACAAGGGAAATGTATCTGCTTCATGCAAGATTCATGCTGGATTTTTTTGCTTCTCTTAATATAATACCAGTGGAACTGAGTATAATGCTTGATGATAGGATCTATTTTCAGGTCGGCCGTATGGAATTGTTTTCATCAGAGCATCAGACACTTCTTGAACAATTCCGTAATAAAAGCAGTCTTTTTTCTGCCTGCGAGTTTCATGAGCGTATCTCTGCTTTTGAAACAGTCCTCCGGAATCTTGGATACGGTACTACCCAGTTGAAAAGTTCTTCACATATCCTCAAAGCTTTATACCTTTTTCTTTACAGATACGGATTAGGTTATCATCCTGAAATAGCCGGGATCTGGTTTGAAGAAATCAAGAGAACTCTGGGGAATTCCTGGAAAAACTGGAGACGTATCCTGCGGCTTTTTAAACAGTACACGGAGGAAGGGATTGTGCTTAAAGGAACACGCTATACATACAGGATAGATATCCTTGATACCTTCCCGGAATGGTGCCGTATTCCTGTAAAAAGCTTTATGGACAGGTTGATCCGCGAATTTCGGAGTCATTCCACAGCAAGAAACTATAAGTTCAGTTGTCTTCGTTTCTGCCATTTCCTGCTAACAAACGGGATAAACAGTTTTGACGAAGTGACCATAGCCCATATCCGTCTGTTTAGTCTTACCGATGAACATGCCACCCCATATGGACGTGCTACAAGTTTCGCGGTAATCAGACAGTTTCTTTATTATCTTGAGGAACAGAAACTTTTGCAGACCGGACTTCACCAGGCACTCTTTTCAGAACGTGCACGTTCTGCCAGGATCACAGATATTCTAGGTGGCGATCAGATACAACGAATCCATGAGTATCGTCATGCAGCCTCCACCCCAATGGAACTGAGAACAGCGGCGATTGTTACAGTTGGGCTGGAGCTCGGACTGCGTGCCTCGGATGTCGTTCGTTTAAAAATGAAAGATATCGACTGGAAGAACAGAAGGGTATCTGTCATCCAGTATAAAACACAGAATGCTTTGTCACTTCCACTAACTACGGCCGCCGGAAATGCAGTTTACCGGTATCTTGTAAAAGGAAGACCTGAAACAACCAGTCCATATATATTCGTCCATCATCACGCACCTTATGACAGGATGAGTACCAAGATATGCAACAACTCTCTTTACTGTATTCTTCCTGAACGGTATGATGTAGTAAATAAAGGTTTTCATGTACTCCGCAGGACTTTCGCAACTACTCTTTTACGAAATAATGCAGGGATTCAGATGGTAATGGATTCTCTTGGTCATACGGATAATACCAGTGTTATGAAATATCTTTCTTTCGATGAGGAAAGAATGCGTCTGTGTCCGCTGTCCCTCACACAGTACAGCCTTAGCCTTCTTCTGGAAGGAGAGGTTGAATGATGTCAGGACACTATAGTTTCACCAGCTGTTTTGCACCATTTATCGAAAGTATGATCACAGAAAAAAGAAACGCAGGCTTCCAGTATGAACATGCTGAATGGATTCTTCATAAATTTGATGAATTCTGTAATCAGGAACAGGTTGAAACCCCTGTGATAACCCAGGAACTGGCGGGAAAATGGGGGACTCTGCGTAAAACAGAAACAAAAGTTACTCTTGCGGGAAGGATCTCCATTCTACGACAGTTAAGTCTGTACATGCAGGCATATGGAATTAAGTGCTATGTCCCGAGAAACTTCACCCGTAAAAGCAACCGTATCGCATATGTTTTAAACATTGAAGAAATACAGTCCCTGTTTTTGGAGATTGACCGTTACCAGCCAGCCATAAATGCTCAGGTCTTTCATAGGCTGGCTCTGGAATACAGGATCCTGTTTCGCATGCTTTTCTGCTGTGGTCTTAGGGTATCAGAAGCCAGAAAACTACGGCTGGACATGGTCGACCTGGAAAATGGTGTACTAAAAATCTATCAGTCAAAAGGCAGCAATGACCGTCTGGTCTATCTACCGGAGGATCTGCGACAGTTATGCTGTGAGTATCTAAAGATCATGACAGTTAAATATAAAATAAAATCGGAATGGTTCTTTCCAGCATCCGATCCAGAAAAAGTACTGCAGGTTGCTTCCGTAGGGAAGCGTTTCCACCGGGCATGGAAACAAACACCTTATGCCAGAGAAGGGGTTCTCCAGCCAACAGTGCATTCTCTGCGTCATACGTTTGTGGTACTAAGAATGAACGAATGGATGAAATCCGGTGTGAGACTGGATAACATGATGCCTTATCTAAGTAAATATCTTGGTCATTCCAGTCCGGACGATACTTTTTATTATTATCACCAGGTGGAAGAAGCCTTTTCCATCATCAAGCAAAAAGACCAGTCTGCATCCTTCGTAATACCGGAGGTGGCCGATGAAAAATAGAACTTTGAACTGCCAGCTCTTTTTTTCGAAGACAAATGATTTTTTAAGTCACTATCTTCCCTGTCAGGCAGCAAGGAGCATACATACAATAGAAACTTATCGTGATGGACTCACTGTATTCCGGAGATATATTACAAATGTACGAAAAATATCCATAAAAAAGTTTCTGTTTACTGATTGCACCAGTGAACTTATGTTGGATTATCTGGGATATTTGAACAGCCTGGGATGCGAAGCTTCTACCTGCAACAACCGGCTTGCTGCACTAAGGGCCTATCTGTGGTATGCGTCGGATATGGATATCTCTCTTCAGTCGATAGCGTTATCTGCATCTCATGTACCCTTTTTGAAGGAGCCAAAAAAGGAAAAACAGATCATTCAGGATGAGGATATGAAAGCCTTGCTTGCAGCTCCTCCAGATACACAAAAAGGAAACCGTGACAGGATGATCATGATTCTCCTGTATGATACAGCGATTCGCATAGCGGAGCTTCTTGAACTTAAAATATCATCACTGAAACTTACATCCGTTCCAAGCATTCACATACATGGAAAAGGTGATAAGGAACGTTCCGTATCCATTACAGATGCAACAGTATCTCATTTAAAAAAGTATTTAAGACAGTTTCATCCGGAAATGCTTCCTGATCAGCCCTTATTCTATACGAAAATCAAAGGAAGTATTGCTCCGATGTCCTCTGGAAATGTCTCAAGAATCATCAATAAGTATGCGGATGCGATCAGGTCAGAACACCCAAATCTCCCGAAACATCTGCATTGCCATATGTTCAGGCGTACCAGGGCAACTGGTTTATACCGAAACGGTGTTGAACTGGAGATGATATCTGTAATTCTTGGACATTCATCTACTGAAACAACCAGGATTTATGCGACTCCATCCATTGAAATGCTTGAAGAAGCAATGAATACTGCTAATTCTACGATTCCAGACGAGACTCCGGAATGGGAAGAAAATGAGGATGAACTTGCTCGCATCTGTGGATTGAGATAACTTTTTTATCCTCATCTTTTGTTATAAGAATTCCTTAAATAAAGCTTTTGGTAAAAAGATGAGGATAAAAATTTCATGTTTATAAGCCGGTGATTACAAAAATCTTGGAAACACCGGACAGGTCGCCTAACATAACTTTTGCAGAGCCGTTAGTGTTTGAACGATTGTAGACTCTGCCGCAGCATTGGTGATTTCAATCTGAATCCCATGCATTGAGATTTTAATAGCAGTTGCAGTAATCTCCTCTGAACTACAATTCATTGGTAATTCAGATACAGGATTGAAATTCAGTTCCACAACTTCCTGCTTCTGGCAGGGAATCACGGCACCGACAGCAGCTGGTGGAATACTGCATGCTTTATTGCGAAGTCGTTTGACATGGTAATAAAAAGTACTGATTCCGATTTGGTGCTCCATGCACCAGTCCTTGTCAGAGAGCCCGCTTGACCGGCATTCGCTAATCAGGTCCAGCCACTTTTCATCAGAGTAGTGCAGTCTTTTTGAACTCATAGTAATTCACTCCTAAAGGTTATTCAGAGTGAATTCAACCGGAATCAATCACAGTCAGAGCAAACGGCTCCAACTACAAATGTAGCTGTTCCAGAGATATCCTCACTCCTAAAGTGATTATCTCATGAAAAGTTGGTGGCGACAAACCGTGCGATTATACATCGCTTACTTATAAACTATATAGCGACCTTCAAAATATACCGTGTGAATTCCTGGAGTTCAGTTTATCCACACGGCATTATTATTTTCTCTTGGGGTTATTTCAGTTTTTCCAGAATCTCGTCCGCACTCATACCGCCAGCCAACAGCTTCTTAACCACACTCTCGGCTTCAGCCTTCTTTGCTTCTTCAGCGGCCTTAGCATCTGCCTTTGTCTTCTTTGCTCAGAGAGCTGCCACTTCTGGGATGCATAGACTTTGGTGGTATTGGTTTTGGGCTGGTTTTGCTGCCTTTCGTTCTGAGTATTCCCTTATACCCAACGGCCTTATTCAATTGTTGTCGTAGAGTTGCTTAGTTTCGTGTCATAAATACAGTATTTAAAATCGCATTTAACGTTCCTTTTCTTCACCAAACATCTTAACTTGAATATCTATTTTATCTATACCAAACACCTCGTGAATGGTTGTCACGATTTCCTCTGCATCTCGTCCAGGACACGGTAAGGCGTTATATCCTAAAATAGAATCGCTCAACCACACACTCTTTCCACCATCGTAACCAGTAATTCCGAAATTTCGCAGCAAAGTATACTGACCATTCATGTCTTTCAGCCGAACATATATCAAACAATCAACTGCTTCAGAACAATTCTTCCCGTCAATATTTCTTCGTTCTACGGTAAGCATTTGATAATCGTGTTTCTCGTATTTTCTTTTTGCATCCCTAAGCGGAGCCTTTTTATAAGGTTTTACCCAGATTAAGTCATTTCCTGCTTCTACTCCTATCACTGCATCCATCTTGCAGATGCCGTGGGTCACACCACCGTTATCGGACAGTGTTCCATCTATTCCATATTCGTCTACATGATAACCCATTCTCAACCTTCTTTCTTATCGCTTAACTATTTTTTGCAATGCATAATACCAATCATATTCTGGAGGCTTTTGAAATAGTACATTTCCCCCTACAGTTGACGCACCTGCAACAGCAACAGTTTGAGCCCATGATAACCCTGGAATGATGCCAGCAAGTGTTCCGAAAAATTGGAATATAGATGATCGTTTCTGTACCGCCAAATCCGCACTCATGATTTGATTAATATATTGTGTCATCCATTCTTGACTTACAGACTCGCCATTAGTGATTAATTGCATTAATGTTTCTCGCAATGTAACCACTGATTTATCGTCACAAATAAACTTAATTACTGCATTTATATTATTAGGCTTCAAGTCGGGAATTATTACATTAAATAATTTACTAGCTTCTTTTTTTAATGCCAGATCCTTATCACAGTCTTCCCATTTTATAGAGTATAATTGTTCATACATATTTTTCGAATCATCCCAATCTAAAACAGGCATTTTTAATGAACTAGAAACCAAATCAGACATAACAATTTGTGCAACAATAAATCTCAGCACTCCTCTTACATCTTCTATGTTAAAATCATTAATATCTTTTTTCCTACCAAAAAGTGCATATAAATCTTCCCTCAACTGCGTATTATGAAACTGGTCTGAATAGGCTAACCAACTTTCAATACCTATATTTCCTGTATTTACCATTTTCATGTCAGAGCTTCCATATTTAGTTTGAAATTCAAGTAATTCCCCTTGTAAACTATCCCATTGGTTTTGTTCCAATTCAAGCCATCTTTTGGGATTCTCCAAAAGCATATTGGTCATGTTTATAATTTTATCTCTATGATTTTTAAAAAGATCCTCATAATTTCTGCATACAAGCAGTCCGCTTGCTTTAAGTTCTCTAAATGTCCTTTTCATGGGAGCAAAATATTCTTTTCTAGATGCCAGTATTTCATCATATACTGTTTCATCAATAATAAATTGTTCTCCCAACATTAAAGCACTATAGTCTAAGTCTAATCCTTCAGCACAATTTTGCGAAATGGGATATTTCATATGATCAGGAAGTGGTATATTAAGAAAAGGATTATAATATCCATTTGTTATCAATGCGTATGAAATCATTTTTATACACCCTCAAAAATGGGACTATTTCCCAAAGTCCCTTTCCATTTGCTATGATGAACCATCTCATTTCTCCCATAAGCGATATATCCTGGAGGAACTGTCTTTGTAATTACCGAATTTGCACAAATATATGACTTAGGACCAATTTCAATATCTCCAGCCACAAATGATTCAAAACCAATAAAACTGTCATCGTGTATGACTACTGAAGGTTCTGGCTCCGGCCTATGATCCCAAGATAATGACGGATCATCTTGTTTATGTACAACCGTTCCAAATATGCGACATCTGTTACCAATAACTGTTCCTTCTCCAATTAATCCTCCAATAACGCAATCCATGCCAACTTTGCTATACCCTCCAATGGTAGCTTTATGAACAATAATAGTGTTTTGACCGATTATAACACCTCTTTCGATATTACAAAAGATATCAACTATAACACCATCTGCAAAATGCACTCCTTCACCTATAACAGAATACGGTCCAATATATAGAGAGCCTTCTATTACTACCTCTCTATTAGATGGATTCTCTGAACTTAAAATCATTCCTTGCAAAGGACGTAATGGTTGTCCTAAAATCACTGTCTTATCTATTTCAACCTTTCTCATACTAGTCCTCCCTTCAATTTATAATTTCAGCAACAACCTTTGCCAAATTGCTAATAGACACAGGACTGGAAAAGTCTTCATCTCCAGTCTCTGTTAAGCCATGCTCTGTCTTTTCCAAACAAAACAATTTAATTTTTTTTCTTATCGCAGATAAACTTTCAGAAGTATATATTGGAACCAACTCATCACACATTCCATGAAAAATGCTTATTTCATAGTCTGTATTTTTCACAAAAGTCGGGATATCAACCATAAGTATATCTAACAAAACAGTTCTTCCTAAGATATACTCTTTTTCAATATATAGTGCATCATTACGTATCCCTTCAACTATTTTTTCGTATCCAAATAAATCTTTTCCCCATTGAGTTTTGGGATATAAAAATGTAGTTTTATAATCTGTAACCGGCGCAATTAATACACATTTCTCAATAATATTATGATATAATTCAGACAAAATCAACGTTGGTGGTGCCCCAAAGCTAATTCCCATTGGGATAATCCTTACATTCTTTCTTTTCTCACTTAACCATTTAACAGCAGCAGATAAATCTTCAACCTGTGATGCTAATGAAAACTCATTTAGGGGAGCCTTGGAAGTACCATGCCCACGAAAATCTATACGCAAAGATCCAAACCCAAATGTTTCAAGTTTCTCAGCAATACGCTTTTGCGTATCTAAATACTCATCTTTTGATCCTTGCAAACCATGTGCCATTATAACAACTGGCTTTTTTTCTTCTCCACATATGTACTCTGCCGGTATTTTTAATCCCTTTTTATTAAGAATGTAAACCAAATTTTCCATCTATATTCCTCCAATTCTATTTATAAACCCATTCTGCAAAATGGCAATCATCTACAAACTGTTTAACTTCGTCAATGCAAACATTTCTCATGGCCTCAGAAGCCTCTACCAATACATTTTTCAAGACCGGATCTGCGGTATGAGTAAATAATTCTTCCAGCCTTCTAAGTTGGTTTTCTTTTTCATCCCTCCACATAATCGGTCCGTTTACCCAATTCATAAATCTCTTCTTAAATGCATTATAAATAAAATCTCCAAATTGCTCATGTCTTACACGGTCAAAATTCAACCATGGCGTGTTTTCAGACTGTCTTACTATGCCACCAGAAACTATTTCATTTGGGTTCGTTTGTTGCATGTAAAAAAATAAATCTTCATTATACGCAAAAGGAAAATATCCTGTAGCTTTTTCTACATTCAAAAACATACAACTTCCCGTCATTGAAATACACGGTTCCTGATTGTAAACAATTCTTTCAATATGATCTATAGTAGATATATCTGGAAACTTAGGAACATGAAATCCTACAGCAGTCTTTCCAATCTTAAGTGCATATATAGCTCTTAAATAGTTTTCTTTTGAAACCATTATATCATCATCAATCATCCATATATATTTCATATTCCTATTTTGTGCATCATAAAGAGCATAACTTCGCTTTATTGGTATATCAAAGTACGGACGATACTTTATAAAAGAATTGATATTGGTCGCCTTATAACTTTGACAAAAATCAGTTCTATCCACTAACTCTACCCTTACTTTAATATTCTTATAATCAACCGTCCATTCAGCTACTTTGTCACTAAATAAGAGAACAACTTCTTTAGCATGATCTAACATTCCCTCAACATCTAATTTAGGCTTTGGTCTATCCTCCATACATAAAATATAAACAGCATCCAAGAACAATCCATCTCTATCTCTATTTTCTTGAAACATCCCACCAAACGGGAAGGTCAACAGTTTCATTTGCATACCCCCAATTTTTATTAAACTTCTATAAAACCAAGATATAAAAATCATTTTATATCTTGAGAGTCGACCTAATATTTTTCCTTTCTTCCATCTGTGGTAAAATCCATTTTTAATAGATGAATTTCCGAAACGAAATTACTATATTATTATCAAAATCTTTTATATACAAAAAAGCCCCCTCACCCAAAGACCGCACTATATCCACGGAACTAAGTTTGACAGAGCAAATATACACAATTGCCCATCCCGAACTTGTCTGCTCAGACAAACTTATCCGTCTAAACCTATCTGAAATATCTTTCCAGTGCCGTTCCATAACAGGCTTCCTTTATTGTCGAGACACGTTTTATAAACTTTTCCACCTACATTCTAACACATGAAATGCACTTTTCCTCTTTCGTTATGCAGAAGTAGTATGGCTAAATATCGACATAGTTCTTTATATTTCCCCACCATACTGCAATAGCATGTCCATATAAACTTTTAACATCCGCTTCTTCCCCGGCGATAAACACCGGTATGCTCTAATCAGTTCTTCCACATCCTCATCGTCCTCTTGCCTCTCCAGCAAATCCGCTATCGTCACATTCAAGGCATCACAAATTGTCAGTACTGTATAAATATATGGTTTCGTTTCTCCCCTCATTAGGCAACTTATACTGGAAGTTGACATCCCTGTGGCTTTTGCCAAAGCATATTGTGTAATATTTTTATTTATACAAATTGTCCTTAGCTTGGTAAGCATGGCTTGATAGTCCTCATCAGGGTTGTACATATGTATATCTCCAGTTTCATTTAATCATTTTTCTTTGTCCTTCTATTTATATATACGAATATGACCACATTGGGGTCTGATCCCAATGTTCACAGATTATGCCTGGAAGAACATTCCGACGAAAGAAGAATAAAGCAATAGGCATAACACATTTTAACAATAAAAAAGTTGCATTCTAATATCAATAGCTGTTAATAGGGCTTTTTCTGTGAAGCTTTATTAAAGTGCGTCTTCTTTTCAAATCTGCCTTCCTCTTTTCTCAATTTCGCACCGTTAGTCATTAACCTGAGCAAGCACTTGTCTTAAGTTGACATTAGGTTGACCACATTGGTGCCTGACCCCAATGTGGTCACGGAACTGCGGTTTCACCGCACAAGAATATTCATTGCGTACTATTCAACGAGAAAATTATCAACGAATATAGCTTCACACCTGTTGAATATCCCAATCATTTTTGGCTCAATAAACCTCAATCTAATAATATCCAAAAAGCTGCATACCGAAAAAACTATAATAATACACACAAGAGCGTAAATCGGAAAAAGAGCGCCCATGTATAACTTATCCACTTTCAATAGACCATGCCAAATCACAGATCGAGCAACCGCCGATTCGTGTATCATATAGACGCCCAAAGTAGAAGCGGCTAAAGTATTAATCACACTATTTGGTTTACATTTCAAATTTCCAATCAAGCTGAAAATTATAAAAGATGAAAGCGGAACTATAACACTACCGCAAACAAAAAATGTAATAATTTTCGAGATACCTTTATTTATAATAGAATCGGTCGACATCTGAAATCCATAGGATGTTAAAAGTGCATACATACCAATGGATAATATCAGCATAACGCACATGACAAATCGGTCCCCCTTCTTCATCGTCACTTTTCCAAGTACATTGTATTTTCTTATATACGCTCCCATACAATAAAACAGAGCCAACTCATGGACAGAATAAAAAGTTGTATCTAAAAAAGTTCCAAGCGTATAAACGAACCAAATGGCTAAAATAGCAACAATACAGCCTTTTTCGTTTAATTTCATAAACAGCTTATTAATTAGCGGATGTAGAAGAACTATCAAAACATAAGCCGTTACAAACCACCAATTTCCTTTAGAAATCGGAAGTATTGCATCACCTACAACATATTTCAATAGTGATATAAGGCTTGAAATATCATCAAATCTATATCCCAAGGCATATGATATGATAAATAATAGCGTAGCGAACAACCCATAATAAACGGATTCACATACTATTTTCTTCAAGTTGATCTTATCATTATAGATAAGAAAATACCCTGTAAGCATTGCAAACAGCGCAACTCCTATCCCCCCCCGGCCATTAATCCGGAGGAAAACAGTTTATTCACTGCACTGCCATCTTTCCAAACAACATCCGCCGTATTGATAACGCCATGGACAGACAGCCAAGTGAGATGATACTATAAAGAGCATCCCAATTATCCTTATCAATTCAAAATTAGAATTTCTTTTTGATAAATCTGTATTCATATAATAAGTATCCTTCCTATAATTTCAAGCCCTAAATCATTGATTTTTGGACTTTTTCTTTAAACAGTTACCTCATAACAAGTGCTAAAGTGCATGAACATTCATTGTATCAAGTACTGAATAGCTGAAAACAGGTACACCAAATAAAGCATCCATTGCTTTATAAAGGCTATAATTCCTCTGTTCTGCTATGATGATGAACCTCCCGTGTCTAATGGCATCGTGTGCCAACTTCCTTCGTCCCATCTGCTCATACACTGAGTGCCGGCTAAGCTTTCAAACAGGATCATGCCCTACGGAGAGCACTACTGCCAGCTACAGCTCTTGTTTGTTTTGATTGTTACTGACCTTCCTTTGCTGCAGGGATTCTTTTCATTGGACGCCTCCCCTTCTTTATCAGTTGGTCTTGGTGCTGATGTAGTGTACTTCACACTCCATCTGGTTTACGGGTTTCTTTTCCAGAACCCTGCCCGAATCCAGATAAACTCTGAATCCCAGTAAGTGTCTAGAATTGTAATGCTATCTTAAGTAGTACTTATGCTGCCTGTGGTATTGACTGATCTGGTCTTACAATGTCTCCCAACAGTTTCTTCGGATCATATGTTGTCCCTTTTGTCAGCTTTGGTTTCCAACTCATGCCAGGTAGATGCTTTTAACTCTGCCTTAATAGCCTCAGCTTTTGCAATAATCTCCTGCTGTTCGAAAATATTTACTGTTAAAACTTGATTTTTCTTCTTTGAGCCTTTAATATTCATTATAGATACCTCTTGT
>OHUE01000493.1_pt1 | contig 22149 bp, 19 predicted proteins | sample 1579111 | NCBI WGS metagenome assembly OHUE01 (sample SAMEA3879524, study PRJEB24766) | human gut metagenome | biome: human-associated habitat; feature: feces | place: USA | collected 1985/1987 | reverse complement strand
CAGATGGTAAATATTAAAAGATGTTGCTAAGGACTTTTTCAGTGCCCTCGGTCTCCGTGCCCCGTCCTCCAGCCCCCAACCAGCGCCCCAACCATCACTCAAAAAACACTCAAAAAAACAGAAATAATGTTTTAGTCTAAGTGTCTTAAAACTTTTTCCTTTTGTATATTTATGCAAAAACGCAAGAGATTTTGCATATTTATGCAATCCTCGTGTTTTACATTGTTTAACATAACATCTGTTAATATTCTAACAATCACATCGCGTTTCGCACATTTTACTTACACTTTTCAAAGTTGATACCTTCCGTTTGCAAAAGCATGGGTTTCAGGTCCTGATTCGGCCCATTTCAGACCGTGAAACCAAGCATTTCAGAGGCTAAAACCAAGGCTTTCAGACCGTAAATCGATGGGTATCTCAAACCACTCTCCACGCACCCCAAAACTGTATATTTATGCAATTCTTGCTGCTTGTCGGCAAACAGCCACATGCCAGCCATCTAAATACAAAAAAAAAAAAAACAAAAAGACAACCATAAACAACATCTACATGGCGTATCAAACGCTGTATCTCAATTGTTGTTTATGGTTGTCTCTTTGTTGTTCTATGTTGTTTTATGTTGTAGAGGACCTACCAACAACACAGCTCTTTCACTCTTTCCACAATATCTATTTGCCAAAAGAAGATGGGGATATACAATACCAGCATAATGGCCAAAGCCAACAAATTGCCCTTAGCACGACCTTTATCTTCATTGCGCCACGCCTTCACAATATACACGGCACGATAAACTATCAGCGCAGTCATCAGCAAAAAGAATAAGATGTACACAATATCGACAATCACGTCAAGCAGGGATAAAGTTGTTACAGATGTTACCATAGTTGTAATAAATTAATGTATTTGTGTTTGAATATCTTACAGCAGCGATCGTATCTCCGCCTCCAAGTCTTTAATCTGCACATCGCGCTTATGCAGCACGTTGTCCTTCGAGATGATGAAGAAGGTAGGAATTGATTGCACGTTATAGGTGGCAAGAATGCTTTGGTGGTCTTCGTCAACACGCACGTTTATCCAAGGCAGGGCGGCGGTTTGAGTTTTCCAGAAGTGCTCGTCGGGGTCAACGCTCACCTGATAAATTTCGAAGCCCTGAGCATGATATTTGTTATACAGCTCGCGCAACATCATGATACGCTGCATGCTCTGCTCGCTGGCAAAGAGGTGGAAGTCGAGCATCACCACCTTACCCTTGAGCTGTGCCAACGACTGGTTGTGGCCCTTATTATCGGGCAGCGTGATGTTGATGATGCCCGTCGACGTCACCTTCGAGGCATCAATCTCGGCCGGCGTATTGTTAGCACGTATAATGCGCACGTTCTTCATGCCCTCAATAGCAATATTATGAAGGTTTTGGCCACGCTCGGCTTTGGGGAAATAGGTATCCCAACTGGTAGCCACGGCAGCAAACACCTTGATATCTTCTTCGCTGTTGCGGGGGTTGAAGATGAGGGTCGACGCATTGCCCAACGCCAAGGTTTGGAAGAGGGCAAAATAAGACGAGGCGCGCATCGGAGCCTTGAAGATATAATTAAACTTCACCTTATCTTTATAGCGCTCTACCACGCGGTCGATGCTGTCGCCCACAGCGTCAACACCCAGCGACGGGTCTTTGGCAATGGCGTTAACCTGTGACTGAAGGCCTATCTGCAGCAGGGCCAGCTCCTTAATGGTAGCGCAGTCGGCCGACCCTGTCACCTCATAGCCCGATGCCATGGTGGGATAAGCGGCCTTAATGTTTACGGTCTCGGTAGAGTCGGCAGCCAAGTTAATGATCTGTCCTGCAATGCGCAGACGGTAGAACTCGGGGGCATCGCCAGCCTTGGCAGCAAAGCTAAAGGCACCATCCTCGCCCAACTTTACCGAGTCGAGTACCACAGCGCCATTCAAGCTCATGTTTTCAAAATACAGTGTAGAGTCTTTTGCCTCAGTAATGTTTCCCTCTACATGAAACTTCTTTTCGGTACACGAGGTAATGCTGAAGGTAGCTGCAAGGGCCGCCACAGCCATTAGTTGTTTTATCATCATAAAATGTATCTGTTTTTCAAAGAATATTTCTGCAAATTTACGCTTTTTTCTTGAATGTGTGAAGAGAAAGAGATAAATATTAAGGTTTTACACAAAATAGGGCGTTTTATGTGTTTTTGTTAAAGTCCAGCTATATATACAAGCTTCATCACACCAAAATCAAGATAAGCAAAAGAAAAAGGGTGAACCATGAGGCTTATCAATATTTTTTTGTAATTTCGCATTGCCTAAAAAGTTTGGCAGAAACAAAAACAACTGGAAATGAAAAAGATAATTTCCTTCATCGTGCGACACCGCTTAGGCCTCACAGCAACGGGTGTCGCCATCATAGCATTGGCCATACTGGCACAACGCTGCCTACCCTCTACCGCCAATGAGATGCGCGCCAGCGTGGTAGTGGTTGAGCAACGCTCGTGGTACGCCCTATGCGCAAAGGGGCAACCCACCCTCTTCTTCGCGGGCATTGAGGCCGACAGCACCGCGCTACAACCCACTACCGACTCGCTTCAAGCCGCCACCCTGCACCGCACCGACGGTTGCTGGATGAACCGTTGGCCCGCCATACCCTCATGCAACGGACGCATTGTAACAGTGGCCGACACGCTAAAGACGCTGCCCTACATGGCCGACGACGCCCTGCTGTGCCTCATAAAAACGCTGGAAACAACGATGAAAAGGGAGAAAAACGCCATTAGCGAGCTCAACTACTACCTACGTGTGCACGGCGTGCAAGACGAGGGCTACCAGCAAATAGCGGCGCTGGCCACACAAATGAAGGCGCAAGCAGCACGCAACGCCGCCACACTGGCCATGGCCGACAGTCTGTTAAAAACGGCCACGCCCCTCACCCTTCTGCCTCGCACCACCTATACAGTATGGTATAGGCCCGAAACTGACGATGAAATGGTGAAAAACAAGCCTCAAAAGGTGCTATGCCAACGCGTAGCCGTGAGCAATAAAAACCGTCTCTTACTGCTACAAACGCTTGATAAGACCACGCCCGATGGCGTAAAAACACAATATCTGCTGCCCTGGAACACCACCAACCGCCGCCTGATAGCAGCTGGACATGGCGCCATAGGCATCGATGAAATGGGGCAAAACGACGCCTCGGTAGTGCTCACCATGGGCCGCCGCACGGGTCAGCGTCATCATTTTCCCAGCGTGCTGGCCACCGATGGAACCGCTCTTTTTACCCCTCGCGGACTGTTTGGCGGCTTGGTCAACGGTAAAGACATAGTGGGCCGCAATGCCATACAACACCTATTGATGAAAGGAGGCGAGCAATGATAACGATCATACATAGCCGCTGTACAGCAAACAAAGGGGTTGAAACCACGGCAAGAAAAATAGTAGCAGCAACAATAACAAGCGTAAAAGTAGCGGTCGCAACGTTACTGCTCACGGCTTGCGGGCACGGCATCAAGCCCGATGCTCAACAGCACACCGCACCCAATGGCATGACCTACACCGGACAAACCGACGCGAAAGGGCGATATGATGGGTACGGCCAACTGGCAAAGGGCGACAGCATTATCTATGCCGGACAATGGAAAGCCGGACAACGCTGCGGATGGGGAACGGCCACCGACAGCGTGGGTCGACGCATTGTAGGACAATGGCGCGCCGACACGCTGATGCGCGGAACACGATGGGCGGCTCCTAACGACAGCACCGCCGAGGTTTACAACGGCGACTTCAACCGCCACATGGTAGCAGCAGGACACGGCACCATCACCGATGCCCTGGGCCATCAATACAGCGGACAGTGGCGTAACGACCGCCGCTCGGGCTGGGGCTTTGCCCTCGCTCCCAACAAGCACATACGGGTGGGCGAATGGAAGGCCGACCGCTTCTTGGGCGAACGCCTCAACTACACCGCCGACCGCATCTATGGCATCGACATATCGCGCTTTCAGCACGACGTGGGGCGCCGACGTTACCCCATACACTGGAACCAGGTGCGCATCAGCCACCTCGGCACCATCAGTAAGAAGATGGTGACGGGCGCTGTCAACTACCCTGTATCGTTCTGCTACATCAAGTCGACAGAGGGGCGCACCATACGCAACCGATACTTCCGCGCCGACTATACAGCGGCACGCCGACAGGGCATACCAGTAGGCGCCTACCACTTTTTCTCTACAAAAACGTCGGGGGCAATACAGGCCAACTATTTCTTGCGCAACACAATCTTTAGGAAAGGCGACATGCCGCCTGTGCTCGACCTTGAACCCACGCACCAGCAAATAAAAAAGATGGGCGGGCCCGGGGCTATGTTTGCCGCCGTGCGCACCTGGATGCGAATGGTTGAACGCCACACAGGCACTCGACCCGTGCTATACATCAGCCAAATGTTTGTAAACCGATACCTACCCATGGCACCCGACCTCAAAGCCAACTATAATATATGGATAGCACGCTACGGCGAGTATAAGCCCGACGTGCATCTGGTTTACTGGCAGTTGTGCCCCGATGGCCGTGTGCGTGGCATCACGCCCAAAGTCGATATTAACGTGTTTAACGGCTATCGCTCTGAGTTTGAAGACTTTCTAAAAAAGAACTGTATACCGTAAGGACAAAAAAAGTAGGACGGGGCACGGAGGCCACCGTCCTACAAAAGTTTGCGATAGAGTTATTAATTCATTGTTAGCAAGGCTATTCACTCCCCTCCATAAGGGGAGGGGAAAGCCGCGCAAGCGGCGCGGGGGTGGGGCTTTTATTTCTCTACATCAGCCGAGGGCGGTGCAGCCTGTTTGTCAACGCCCCACTGCTTGTTGGGGTGCTTGCCCATTACGAGCACCAGCTTTCCACCATTCTTAATATCGTCGTGCGAGAACCAAGGCTTGTTCCACTCCTTACCATTAAGGGTGGCACGCTGGATATACTTATTCTCGTCAGAGTTGTTCTGTGCATCAATCTCAAACACCTTACCGTTGGGCAGCGAGATGCGGGCCGTGTTGAACAGCGGACTACCAATATTATAAGCCGCAAAGCCAGGCGTTACGGGATAGAAGCCCAAGCTTGAGAATACCACAAACGAGGTAAGACCGCCGCCATCTTCGTCGCCTGGTATGCCCATCACGTCGTTACGGAACCATGTGCGCAGCACCTGGCGCACACGCTTCTGGGTCTTCCACGGCGCACCCGCATAGTTGTATAGGTAAGGAATGTGCAGCGAGGGCTCGTTGGCCATCGTAAACTGTCCTATGTTGCCCGTCTGGTCAGGCAGCTGCTCATAAAATTCGCGCTTGCCACGACCCATAGGCTCAGCAAAGGTAGCGTCGAGGTTCTCAACAAACTTCTCGCGGCCACCCATCAGGTTAATCAGGTCGGCCATGTTATGCTGCACGTCCCAGCGATAGGTCCAGCCGTTGTTCTCGTCGTAGGTATCGCGAGCGCCAATGCCGCCCGAGAAGCGATAGTCGAAGGGCTCAAGGAATTTTCCATCCTTGTCTTTGGGGTGGAAGAACGAGGTTTCGCTGTTAAACAGTGTGCGATAGTTGCGACTGAGGTTCAGGTAGCGCTCGGCGTTCTTCTTGTCGCCACGGAAGGCGGCAATGCGCGAGAGGCACCACAGGTCGTAGGCCGTGCCTAAGCTTACAGCCACAGGCTGACGTTTCTCAAAGCCCGACACGTTGGGGTCGGTTTCTTTCTCGCCCTCACGCAGGGCAGGTATGTAGCCATTCTTCCAGTAGAACTCGTCAATCCATCCTGCCTTGTTGCCACACCAGGGAGCCAAGGTCTTCTCTTCAATGCCCTTCTGGCAATATTCAAAGGCGCGCTTCATATCAACACGCAAGCCCTTATACAGCGCATCGGCCACCATCGCCACGCCGTGGTTCGAGTTCATGCGGCGCGAGTCGCCCGTAATTTCAGGGAAGGTAGGCATCCACTTGGTGCCCATCTGCTCGGCCATGCGCAGATACGACTCGATGATAGGCTCTTCTACCTCAGGGGTAATCAGGGCACGCAGGGGGTGAGCAGCGCGATAGGTATCCCAAATCCAGTCGTCGGTATAGAACGGTGTGCCACCATCGGCATGTATTTTTCCGTCGTAGGCGCTAAAATATTTGCCATCCTCGCTCAAGCATACGGGGCGCTCAAAGGTGCGATAGTAGGCGGTATACATCACCGCCTTCTGGTCGTCGGTGCCACCCGTGACAGCAATCTTTGCCAAGGCCTTGTTCCACACATCGCGGCCCTGCTGCTCAACGGCAGTAAGGTTGAAGCCCTGCTGCTCGCGATACAGGTTTTTCTTAGCCTGCTCTTCGCTGATGAACGACACGCCATAGCGCACACCCACACGGCTGGTGCCATTGGCAAAACGCAGGGCAGCACAGGCGTTACGGCCCTGTGCGGTGGTGGCAGTAGCATCCAGCTTGCCCTCCTTCAGTATGCCTTGCACCTCGGGTTTTGTGTCAAACTCGGCGTAGATATACACCTGAGTGCCTTGGGTTACCTGCTGATAGCCGCTCACAAAGCCGTCGCCCACGGTGATGGCACCCTGCTGCGAGTTGATCATGATGTAACGAGGCTGACCCTTCTCAAGGAAATTGATGTCGTAGATAGCGCTCTGGTGCGACACAGCATAACGAGCCGACATGGTGTTGTCGGCCAACTCGATGTCGAACGAATAAGGTGTAATGTGCTCATTGTCCCAGTTTACGGCCACCACAGGTTGGGGCTGCTCACCCATATACGGCGAGATGCTAAAGGCCGAACGCTCGCGGTGGTTGGTAACAATGACAGGAAGGCCGTTTACGCGCTCGGAGGTATAGTCGGCGCGGGCGGGATAGATGCGCAACATGCTGTTAGGCAATTGCACGGTAGCAAACGTGGGCACCAGCAAATGGCTGATGTTGCCAATGTAGGGGTTTACATAGTCGACCGGAGCCTTTTGTTGAGCCGTAGCCGAGCCGACCATGAGGGCACATGCCAAGAGGGGCATGAGCGATTTGCGTAAGATGTTCATACTGCTGAGTACTTGTTTTTTGGTTTTGTTTACGTTTGAGTAGTTTTCCTGGGCAGGATGTGTGTAACGACTCCTGCATAACTGATGGCACAAAGGTACAAAGAAAACGTGAAACTACAAAGACAACGTTGTCATAATTAAACAGAACATCTGTTCAACCCAATACCTGCTCAGATATTATTGTTGTGTTTTTAAGTAGGTGTTCATAATTAATCGCATATATGAATCTAATAAAAAAGGTTATGCTTTCAAATGCCTCTACGCCCTCTTTTGGCCCGTATGCCCAGCTCTCATCGGTCGTGTAGCCCGCTACACTCCCTCTTCGGAGCTGAACATACAAACCAAAATATGGCATAGAATCATTTAAATTAATTTTGAACACCTACTTAATTTTTATAACCATAGCCAATGATGTGAGCAGCAGATATGCCATTATTTCACACTGTATTTTTCGGCATAGCAATAACTGGAATCATAATGGGGATAGTAAATTCTTTATAATATTTAAAGACGTTTAGTTAAAGAATTGCAATATTTAAGCTCATAAAAGTGATAATTATATTAAAACCAATATCTTTGTGTTGTAAAATGACACAACAATTATACATACACCATAAGGCTCTTCGATTATAGTAAGCTGTTTAAACACCCCTTTTGCAAACAACTTATTATAAACGAAACATATATTTAATGGGCTTAATCATTTTATATTTATTAGGTGCTCTTGCACTATCTTTCTTATGTTCAATCCTTGAGGCGGTGCTTCTATCTACCCCTATGTCGTTCATATCGATGAAAGAAAGCCAAGGTAACAAAACGGCCTCTTTGATGAAACAGTATAAGAACAACGTAGACCGTCCGGTAGGCGCTATTCTATCACTCAACACTATTGCACACACCATCGGTTCGGCAGGTGTAGGTGCTGAATCAATCAAAATCTTTGGTGAAGAATACTTCGGAATAATATCTGCTATTCTTACACTATTGATTCTTGTGCTTTCAGAAATCATACCTAAGACCATGGGTGCATCATATTGGCGTTCGCTCGCTATGCCATCTACCAAGATTATCAGAGTGCTTATCTTCATTACCTACCCACTAGTTCTTTTTTCCGAACTCATTACAAAGATATTTACGCCAAAGGGACATCAAACTTCAGTAAGTCGCGAAGAGGTGTCGGCAATGGTAGATGTAGGTACGACGGAGGGTATATTCCGCGAATCGGAAAGCAAGATTATAAAAAGTTGCATCCGTTTGGCAGGAGTAAAGGCAAGAGAAGTGATGACCCCATCCATCGTGGTTGAAATGACCAATGTAAATATGACTATCAAAGAGTTCTATGAGCAGCAGACATGGAATTTCTCACGCATACCTGTATATGAAAAGAGCAAAGAATACATCATTGGCTATGTACTGAAAGACATGGTGTTGAAACAATTATCAGACGACAAATTTGAGATCAAACTGGCCGACTTGATGCGTCCGATACTCTCTTTCAACGAGGATGACTCTGTATATCAAATATGGGAAAAAATGCTAGAGAAGCGCGAACATATTTCTATTATTGTTGACGAATACGGATGCCTTCGAGGTGTGGTTTCGATGGAAGACGTTATAGAAACTATGACTGGCGTGGAAATAGTAGACGAAGACGACGTGGCGGTAGACATGCAAGCTTTTGCTAAAGAAAAGTCGCGCATAATGCGTGCATAACATTTTTAAACTACACAATTTAATTCATCACATCTACACACCAATAACAACAACAATATTATGATGAGAAAAACTGTATTAGGCATTGCAGCAGCACTGATGCTGACGGCTTGCCACGAAAGCAAATAGCAAGAAACAACGCAAACAGTGAATAAGGCAAGTGTTGTAACCGAGCTGATGATGAGCCGCCGAAGCATACGTGCTTACAAAAACTCGGTTATCAGCCGCGAAACATTGAACGAGATACTGAAGTGTGGCATCAATGCGCCCAATGGTCAGAACCTGCAATCGTATGAAATAAGAGTGATTGACTCGCCCGCCCTCATCGACTCAATTACTCAGGCCGTGGTAAAAGATAACCCAAAGATAGCTGAGCGTGAAGGCTTTAAGAACATCTTTGTAAACGCACCTTGCGTCATCTGCATTGCCCATGACACACAGTATGATATGTCGCAGATTGACTGTGGACTGCTGGGCGAAAACATTATTCTTGCTGCCTGGGCAAGAGGTATAGGATCTTGTTGCTTAGGCAGTTCGGCACGCTGGATTCTCGATTCGCCTTCAGCCAAGCCTTATCTCGACCGAATGGCGTTTGCTAAAGGCTACAAACTGCTCTACTGCATTGCTCTGGGCTATCCCGACCAAACGCCTGATGCTAAGCCCCGACGTGATGACATGATTAAGTATATTGAATAAGCCATGGGCCTCTTCAGTGAGGCCCATCACTTTTTAGGCATTGCTTAATTATTAAGGTATAGCTTATTCAACAGATTGTTTGCCACCTACTTATGACAATAAATAGCACAAAGAAGCAAGTAAACATTCAATACTACGATTCGCCTTGCGGTGAGATTATTTTGGCCTCTATTGAAGAGAAACTGTGTCTTTGCGATTGGAACAAAAAGCCCTGTGCTGAGCGCAACAAACGTAGACTGAGAAGATGCTTCAATGCCGACTTCATTGTAGCCTCATCATCTGTCTTAGAACAAACGAAGATGCAACTTGACGAATATTTTGCTGGCAAACGAAAAACCTTCAACATCCCGTTGCTTATCATGGGCACCGACTTCCAACAACAAGTATGGAACGCATTGCTCAACATACCATACGGCGAGACAAGAAGCTATAAAGATGTTGCTCAGAGCATTGGCAACACGAAAGCCGTGAGAGCCGTGGCAGGAGCCATTGGCGCAAACGGAATCAGCATCCTTATCCCCTGTCATCGCGTTATAGGCAGCAGCCATGCCTTAACAGGCTATGCCGGTGGATTAGAGGCTAAAAGAAGGTTGCTTGAGATGGAGGGGCGAAATCAGTAGCCTACTTGATATACAACTCTTTGGTCGTGGCTACCTTCTAAACTTCATTTTCTGCGTCATAGGCTCAGTAAGCGTGTTGTGGATATGGAAATTAGTTGCTCTCATCTCGTAAAAGAGAAAACGCGACGGGATAAAAGTCAAAATTATTATAAATGAAGATGATGAAATTTTTTATTCTTTTTTTATTATTACTCCCCACTTGCCTTATGGCACAAAATAAGAAAGAGAAAATGCCGAGTCATTTTACTAAAATAGTAAAACTACAGGATGTAAACGTAACAGGAACACGCCCGCATTATGTAAGGCTTAAGGGATATTATCGCAGCTATCAAACCAACGACTCGATTATGAAATACTACAACGACGGTATTGTTGTATATTATATCAACTTGAAAAATGGGAAAACAGACCTCTTCTCCTATTCAAAGAGAAATCTTCACAACAGCCAACTCGTTGCAGAAGATAAGAAACGCGCCTTTATGGTTAGCGACAACGGAACATTCCGCCCTTGGCCAGAAGGAAAAACTCTCATTGAACAGTATCGAAAAAACTATCAAATAAAAGATTCGTTAGACACTCAGCTTGTTCAGCTAAATCAACAAACGATAGGGACGATACATACAGACAGCACCCTCAACATCTGTCAGATTGAAATCAACCAACTTCCCACTTACAAGAGTTTGACACATCAACTCTTTGGGTATAATAAAGTAGATACATACGACCATGTAGTTGAAGCCTATCAGATAAGTCGTGAAGACTATTACTCATTCAAAGACTTACTTTTCCAAAAAACAGACAACAGCTATCTCTTCTCTCATAAAAAAGACAAGCGTCAGCAACTCATACATGTGATTACCGAACTTTATATCACAGAAAAAGAATATGTAGAAAAGAAATTATCATTCAAATCCCCAAAATACACCCCTAAAGAGGCAACAGCCACTATCAGCGATTTCTGTGTTAATAATAACATTCCTTCCTTGCCAACATCTACCATTACGGCAATAGAAAAACTTGCTCATTATAATCCTGCAAATCTGAAAGATATTCAAGAATAAGAACAGAGCATTTTTAAGATTAGAGAAATATTATCGCTCACTAAGTTTGTGAATTAACAAAAAAGCTGTATATTTGCTGAGAATAAATGTAAAAAGCGGCACTATGATAGACAAATACATCAACCCACATACCGACTTCGGCTTTAAGCGACTCTTTGGTTCAGAGTTTAGCGAGCAAGACCAAAAGTTATATGAAGACAGCATGAATGCATACCGCGATATAGTGAACGCCATAAGAACAGCGGAGAAAAAGAAATATGCTGAAGGAGAAGCAGAGGGGCTTGCAAAAGGTCTTGCAAAAGGCCTTGTTGAAGGAAGAGCAGAAGGGCGAGCAGAAGGGATTGTGGAAGTGGCTAAAAAGATGCTTGACAAGGGCATGGCTGCTGCTCTTGTTGCCGAAATGACCGGATTACCACTTGACAAGGTCTCTAACTTGAAGCAGTAAAAATAAAGATGCCGCATATCTGCCAGCATACATTCTAAGATGTATAACATGGCAAATATGCGGCATATTATATATAAGGTGTAACAGTAAGGCTTAGTAGCTTACCTTTACCCCAACAAAATAGCTTCTGGGAAGAGAAGGGCCATAGATATAGCTTGAGTCGCGATTCCATCCCTTGTCAAAGTCGTTCTGGTAAGCGTTGGTTATGTTTTGAATACCACCATTCACCTGAAGGGTAAAATACTTGTAGATGGGGAAATCGTATGCCAACTTCATGTTCACAGCCATAAACTTTGGCGTGTTCACAGCCACAGGCTTCTCAACCCCCGAACCTGCCGAATGTCCAACGAGCATGCTGCCTGTATAATTGCCTGTAACAGAAGCCGTGAAACGCTTCAGCGGAGTGAACGTAGCTGTAAAATAGCCATACGTGTTAGGGGTACGCATCATCTTCTTATACTTCTGCTCTGGCACCTCATCGTTCCATGCTATCGCCTCATCATAATGGCTCTGCTGCAAGGTAAGGCCAGCTTGAAGCGTGAACCAACGATTGAACATGGCCTTTCCCTCTATGTTCAAGCCAAGCACCTTAGCGCCGTAGGCATTATAACGTTCTTGCACGGTATTGCCCTGAGCATCGGGCTGGTCGAGCTGTCGAAGAGCAAACACATTGTTCAAGTCGGTATAGAAACCTTCAATCAACAAGTTGGTTTGAACCGAACCAAACTTATGATACAAATCGGCAGAGAGGCTGAAACTGTTTGAACGCTCCTCCTTCAGATTATCGGCCAATACCGTAACCAGTCGCTCGCCACCTACTACACCCACATGCAGGTCTTCATCAAAAGTCTGAGGGGCACGAAAACCGCCAGCATAGGTAAGGCGCAGGTTCACATTCTCGGTAGGATTGAAACGAAGATTGGCACGAGGCGAGAAGATAACATGATTCATCAAGTTATGCTTGTCCAGTCTACCACCCAAAAGAAAACTCCATTGTTTGTTCTTCCACTCATTTTGGAAGAAGAAGCTACCTATGCGCACATCTTGCTTAAAGTGGCGATCGTAACCAAGGATAACATCTTTCAACCCATCATGATTATACTCAGCACCAAGGGTCAGGTCAGAGGGCATGAAGAGCAGCTTGTCAAACGAGTGAACATACTGCGTACCAGCAACGTAAGTAAGATCGTGTGTGGTGCCGTATGCCTTTTCAGCCATTGCTATATCTTCTTCAGTTCCCTCTCCTATGCCACCATAATAACTATTGCGGGCTGTGGTTTGGAATGAGAAATAAGCCGACAATCGGTTTTTCTCATCAGGAGAAAAGAAATCGTATGTAAGTCCACCACCCTGAATGTCATGCTCTACCTGTTCTGTAACATTAGCCTTGTGAGCTATTTGGTCGAGCATATTTCCGCCACGGCGAAACTCATGGATGCCGTGATACTGAAGGCTCAACTTTGAATAAGGACTAAGACGAAGATAAGAGTTGAGCCCAAATGTTTGGCTTTTCAGCTCTGGCACCTCGGTGTATCCATCACCATCATGGTCATAGCCTTGGCGAGTGCGCGTCTGCCCATAAGCATACACGCCCGCCTTGTTGTCATCGGTTACCAGCGACACATTGCCCATCGTTACATTATCAAACGAATTGGCTCCGCCCTGCGACATAAAGGTGTGTCCGAAGGAAGCCGAATTGCGGATAGGCTCCTTGGTGATGATGTTGATAGTTCCACCAATGGCCGATGCGCCAAAGAGGGCCGAGCCACCACCACGAACCACCTCTACACGGTCAATCATATTGGTAGGAATCTGCTCCAAGCCATAAACGCCGTTCAACGAAGAAAACACAGGACGCGAATCGACCAAGATTTGAGAGTAGTGACCATCAAGACCATTAATGCGCACCTGGGTGAACCCACAGTTTTGGCAGTCGTCTTCGGTGCGCACACCAGGCTGAAAGTTGAGCCCTTGTGCCAGACAAGTGCTCTGTGTGATGTCAAACAACTTTTCACCAATCACGTTCACCAGGTTTGGTGCCAGTCGGCGTTTGGTTTCGTTTCTATTGGCCGAAACAACCACCTCGTCAAGATCCATGTCGCTTGGTGAAAGACTAAAATTCAGTTCTTTGCTGGTATCTTGTTTAATGGTTATACTCTTGCTTTGTGTAGTATAACCCATGTATTTAACCTCGATAACGAGCGAACCCTCGGGCAAGTTTTTCAGAAAGAAATGACCTGTATTATCGGTCGTGGTACCGATAGTTGTTCCTTTCACTTGCACAATAACATAAGGAAGATGTTCGTCCGTCTTGGCATCTTTCACATGTCCATAAACATTGGCATCGGTATTTTTCTTTTCGTCACCGCTATTGTTTACAGAAGAGACAACACGTCCGTTGTCATCATTTACAATAATTTTGTTGTTAACGTCGGCTGCTTGAGCCACAAATGAGACTGTCAATGCGCCAGAAAGGAGCATCAACTGATAAATCTTTGATTTCATTTTGTAAAAAAAGCGTTTATAAATTCAAATATCAAGGATACACATTATCCTAAAAACCGTCTTTATACGATCTATACAAAGGGTCAATTAAAACCTTAAATCAGTTAAAAACGGATGCAAAAGTAATATAAACTTTATTTTTAACAAAAGGGAACCAACATTTTTTAAGTTAATAAATTGCAACGCTTCCTATCCGTATACGCTAAAACACATCATTTTTAGGTATTGCAAAATTGATGAATAAATAGTATCTTTGCATAAGATCAGATAAGATAAGATAAATGAAAGGTAGATGATGACAGAAATGACAACCATAATGATTATCGGACTTCTGCTTCCGCTATTAGGAACGATGTTTGGCTCGGCTTTCGTCTTTTTGATGAAAGACGAGATGTCGGTTCAATTGCAGAAATCGTTATTAGGCTTTGCCTCAGGCGTAATGGTGGCAGCCTCTGTGTGGTCATTGCTCATACCAGCAATGGAGATGGAAGCCGATAGCGGCAAATGGGCCGTAGTGCCTGCAGCCGTAGGTTTTCTTTTGGGCATAGGCTTTCTGCTGCTCATCGACGAGCTAACCCCTCACCTTCATATCGGAACCGACAAGCCCGAAGGCATACGGTCGCACCTTTCAAAGACCGCCATGCTTGCCCTTGCCGTAACCATACACAATCTGCCCGAAGGTATGGCCGTAGGCGTAGTGTTTGCAGGTGCCGAAAGCAGTGCCGCCCACATTTCATTAGCCAGCGCCCTAACCGTATCATTAGGCATAGCCATTCAGAACATCCCTGAAGGCGCCATTATCTCTATGCCCATGCGGGCGGCGGGCAACAGCCGCTGGAGGTCGTTCATGTTAGGATCATTAAGTGGAGTGGTCGAACCCATTGGGGCCATGGCCGTTATCATGCTTGCCACATTTCTTACGCCCGCCCTCCCCTACCTACTCGCCTTTGCAGCCGGAGCCATGTTCTACGTGGTGGTAGAAGAGCTGATACCCGAAGCCTCAAGCGGCCAGCACAGCAATCTCAGCACCATAGGCTTTGCTATCGGCTTTGTGCTGATGATGGTGCTTGACGTGGTGATGGGGTGAGACATGTGTATTTCTTAACCCACCCACATCTTAGTATTCAATTTAAGGAAGTCTCATGTCATTGAAAGCTGGCTCTTGCATCAAGGACTTTAAAAGTTCCAATGTCCTTGGTTCAACTGTTTCATACGATAACATCTGTATTCCTCCTTTCTTGTGTTTGAAATGGCACATATATATGAGAGGCATCTGGAATCGAGTGAACGTAGATTCTTACAAATATCTACGATTCTATCTTTTCCATAATAGCATAATAGTAATTTCCAATCATTCCAGTTGCCATACTCCAAAACTCTTTGCACAAAAAAAGAAGGAAACTTATCCATGTCTGCCTGCGACTTGTCTATATCCCAAAACAAGACTGGAGACAGCTTTTTATACACTCTGTGGCGTTCATATATATAGTCTTTATTGTTTAAAACAAAGGTAATATTTATATTTTACATCACAAAGATTTTTCTCACTTTTCTGAATTGATGAGGTTTTAACTCATATCATTGAAGGTTAGTACTCAATTTAGGGCATAGCCCTTTGTATAGGCACTTTTACAAGTGCCTATATATTGAGATGTTAAAAATTTCACTTGTTTGTTAAGTTTTTCATCACATTTTACACACATGTGATTTTCGGCTGCACTCGGCATAGCTCAAACAAGTTTGGCCCTGCACTCGTTGGCACGAAAATTCTTCGCTCGACAATTTTAAAAGCAAGCTTTCATTGTTCTCACTTATCGAAAATGTTTCATACTTTTTCTCGCCATGGCAAAGTTCAAGCAAGCTTGCTTTGCTCATGACTTATCGAAAAAGTTGGCATATTACCTCTCACTTTACCTTCCATTTTGCTTAGCCTTATATTCCAATAAGTCAACAACCATCTTGAAATCATCAAACTTTTGACAGTATTGAGAGGCTAAAGGTTCTGGAAACTGCTGTCGAATGGAAGCCTTTATCATGTTTGATATTGCCTCCTTACGGAGAGCGTAAAGTAAGTCAAGGTATTTTTGGTTTGTGGTAACATTAATCATCGTTAATCGTTCATTAATCTGACGTTAATACATATATGTTGAGGAGAGATCAAAACACGAATTGTCATAAATTATCCATGAGATTTGTCCTTAGACCCACTGACTGTAAGGAAGTAATTATGTCATGAATTAACTTTTTGATTCACTGTCACCAACGAAAGGCTTTGAGCTTGTGTTGTGAACATTAATGACCATTAATTGAACATTAATTATTCTTCGCTTGAGAATAACATAATTCCTCAATCCATTCTCCGCATCTTTCCTTAGCCACATCGTCAAGTATCTCAGGTTTTACTTCTCGATAACAATCATACAAATCATTGAAATCTACTGTTTCATTATTAGCATTTAAACTAAAAATGAAATCAACCTTACGCTTTTCATCCGCAGGATGTCCTGATTCTGGCCAAAGACTTAACCAAAGTCTCATCTTCTCTTTTGATTCTTGTGACTACATAATGATTTATTTTAAATGTCCTATATATTTTAGAGTTATGGACTAAAGGTTCTATGTTCATTTTAACCAACTATATTACAAGTTAATACCCTTTGTCGCGAGTATAATATTTACTAAAGTCTATCACTTTGAAATCCTCTTGCTTTAAGATGGTTTTTAATTTTTCCTCATTCACATATTCATAGAATTCTTGTCCTAGATGATTAATTTCATGTTCTCTAAAATTATTCAATACATCATCGATATTTATGTTATGATTTGATAATCTTCTAAGAATTAAAGTACATATAATTTCAACTGATATTCTATATCGTTCATCATCTGTATTATTAAGTAACTCATTCATATAATCTGCGATAGGACTACCAGATAAAATCAATAAACCAATTTTTGATTTTATAAAATGGATATTACTATCCACATTGCAAGCTACTAAAGCCTCTTTATTTTTAATGTATACAGCAGAGGTTCCTCCATAATGTCTTGACATTCTATTAAGTGTCAAATTGTGCCAACGATTAGTCCTTGAAGCCCATTTAAATTCAATTTTTCGATTTCTATCATCGACAAAAATTTTACTGATTTCATATCTTTCCAAGAAAAGTTCACTGGTATAATGACTATTTAATGTATCAGAATATACCCGCTTGACTTCATCACTAAATTTTGCTCCTAATTGGGAAAGAATACCAAAAGCAGTGGAAGAACAATCAGATATTTCTTGAGATAATCTCATCGCTGAATTAAAAGCATAGCTTTCTATTGTCCATACATCATCGCCAAGTTCATTCAAACTTACCCTCTCATATTTATTATCTGCATCTAACAAAAAGATCTTACCATCAGCAAGGCATTCATTAAACAATGAAAAATCAGAAAAGAATTCAATACCACGATTATTTTTATCTACAAAATGATCTATAGAATAGCAAGCTTCATTAACAGCCCAAGACAAAGAATGGTTGTTCTTAAACAAATCTATTTTCTCATAAATTGAATCTAAATATGATTTATAGATGAATTTCATCATCCTATCATATTCATTAGATTGCTCAAAACTATCACGAGCAACATTTGTTGTCGGTGAAGTTTTTCCATTACAGTTTATAAGGGCAACAAAGTCTCGACCCTTAAAACCTGGAGTATTATCTGATATTTTTATACCCTCAACACAACAACCGATAGGAATTGTAATATCTTTGAGATATCTATAGTTGGGTGAGAATATATTCCAATCTCCATAAAGATCGCTTTTCTTCTCTAAAAAGTAAAATTTTATACCATCAGTAAACTTTTCTTTTATTCTAAAAGTCTTATTATCATCATTAATACCTATTGAGTTTAAATAGTTTTTAATAGCATCATGTTCCGTATCGTATCCTATTCTTATTGTTTCAAAGTCATTTTCTTTATATTCTACTTTACATTGAGGTATGACTATCCAACTTTTAAGATTATCTGCTACATTCTCAAATTTTATATCTTGTCTCACTTTTAATATAAAAGTTGTACCATGTCTACCATCCAATATTTGATCTGTAGAAGCATCATTGCGCATAATACATTCGCCACTTACTCCTTTAATACGTATCTTATGTGCTTTTTTTTCTTTATGCCATAATGTAATAACATCAAACTCGTCACTAATCATAAAACACGTCAAGAGACCTATTCCAAACCTACTGATAGAATGGAATTCAGAATTACTTTTCTTAAACTCTTCAGATTGGTATCGTGAAGCTCCAACTTTAAACAAATAATTCTTAATGATATCTTCATTCATACCTGTTCCATTGTCTTTGATAATCAACTCACGAGACAATGTATTCCAACTAATGAACACTCTCGGTTGGTAGTCAGAAGACCCTTCTTTTGATGAGCTATTCATCAGCCTACAAGCATCTATTGCATTTTGAGCAAGTTCTCTTAATACAACATTTGATTTACTGTAAAGAGTATGTCCAATAAGGAGTTTTAATATATTATCTTTATCTAATTCAAATTTTAATGGTTCCGCATTAAATCCCTCTGTTTTTATAGAATCACAATTTATAGTATCCCAAGGAAATTCGTATCCATTCTTGTTCTTATGACAAGAATCACGACAGATGTCATGAGTTTGTTTTAACTGCTCCTTAGCATTATTGATATATTCCTTAAATCTTGAATATGCTTCTTCATTTACAAATGTTGCCTTGACTTCAAAAGAGTGAGGTTTGATATTTTCATCTACATCATCATTTCTATCTCTTTCCTTGAATGGTCTTATACATTTTACTGATTGTTGAAAATCCCATTCTGTCTTACTGAAAGGGTTCTTTGGAGATATAATCTTCCTGACTATATCTGGCGTTCTTTCTGAATTAATATGTAATATATCTGCCGTTCGCAAAATAGAAGCAACATATAATAAATTTATCTTTGAATCTGAACTTTGTTCATATTGCTGGTCAACATCTAACGAGCTTTGAATTGTCGACAGATCTTCACTATGTGACTTACATAATTTAGCCAAGTCTCTACGAATTTCAATAGATAAAGAACCCACCATATTACTTAACAGTTCTTTATGAGTCTTAGAAGAATCAGATTTTTGATCTAACGTTGTGAGCCAATTGCTTATTCTCTCGCCATGATTATCACGTATATAATTTTGAAAGATTTCATCTTCATTCAAATCGGAATATTTATGTTTTCCCTTGTAATCAATGAAATCAATATCAGAGTCTTTCTTGTCTATTTCATCTTTAGTAACTAACATTCCAAAATCATGAAGATAAAACGATAAAACCAACATCATCCAATCTGTTGGGCTCATTATATCCTTTGTTTCTTTAGGAATTATATCATCAACAAGCACTAACATACCATCAATATGGGAAATGTCATGTTGTGTGTATTCGCGAAAAACCCCATTACTCCGATTTTGTTCTAAAGCCTCCTTTAATGTTTTTTTATATTCTCAAGATTAATGGAGGAAAATGATGTTAATTTGATAGCATCTAAAGCCTTTATTTCAGCATTAGAACGGCATATTTTAGTTTCATCCATACGATTATTATTTTTCAATTTTCTTTGTATCAAAATCATTAGAAAAAGGTGGAACTACTGATACTCTGTCCAACTGTCCGTTATAATTATTTAATAATGTCTTAATAAATTCGCCATGATAAGCTGAATATAAAGACATAGACATTTTAACATTCTTTCGGCCAATAATACCAAATATTAAAACGTCATCTGATAACAAATACGGATGGAACCAAGCCTCATTTTTTAATCTTTCATCAGATAATGTAAAATCTCCATCATCATCAATAGTCCATTCTTGTATTTCCCCAATAGAAATTAATGATTTCATATCGTCAAGAAGTTTTTGCGGACTTCTAACGTGAACAAATATAGCCATAATGTAAATATTGTTAGTACTCAATTTAGGGCATAGCCCTTTGTATAGGCACTTTTACAAGTGCCTATATATTGAGATGTTAAAAATTTCACTTGTTTGTTAAGTTTTTCATCACATTTTACACACATGTGATTTTCGGCTGCACTCGGCATAGCTCAAACAAGTTTGGCCCTGCACTCGTTGGCACGAAAATTCTTCGCTCGACAATTTTAAAAGCAAGCTTTCATTGTTCTCACTTATCGAAAATGTTTCATACTTTTTCTCGCCATGGCAAAGTTCAAGCAAGCTTGCTTTGCTCATGACTTATCGAAAAAGTTGGCATATTACCTCTCACTTTACCTTCCATTTTGCTTAGCCTTATATTCCAATAAGTCAACAACCATCTTGAAATCATCAAACTTTTGACAGTATTGAGAGGCTAAAGGTTCTGGAAACTGCTGTCGAATGGAAGCCTTTATCATGTTTGATATTGCCTCCTTACGGAGAGCGTAAAGTAAGTCAAGGTATTTTTGGTTTGTGGTAACATTAATCATCGTTAATCGTTCATTAATCTGAAGTTAATACTTGACTTGGAGATGAAAGCCATTATTTGAATACTATCATCTTATATTGCACATATAAGTTAGATCAAGTTATGCCTTCATTTGAAATCTGTTAACTTAGAAGCCCACTTATGCTCACCATCTGGATCTTTACCAAACAAAGAAGAAAGAATGGTTAAGAATCTCTTTGCATCATCTGAATCATATTCAGAAGCAACGATTTGGGCAGTAATTGTAGATGCCTTTTCTCGGCTTACTTCTAAAACAAAATGTATTTTTACACTCTCATCATTTTTCCCATTATCAATAATCGTTTTTTTTGCAAATTCGAAGTTTCTACTTCCTGTTTCTTGCCCATCTCTGAATATTTCGTTGTAGTCACGTGAGATACTAATGAAACGTTTAAAAATATATTTTATACTATCTTCATTATTAACTTTACAGTATGTCTCATCAATAGAAATTGAAGCTATATCAATATTTTTTCCATCATGTTCTTCATTTTTTAAAGAAACATGTATACCATTAAATGTATATTTTAAAGGACTATTAACATACAGCTCTGTTATATATTTACGTCCCCATTCTTGAGCATCATCACAAAGAATCAACAGAAATGAAAAATTCTTATAATTCATATGATAGATGTCATGACATGTATGCGCAGATATAGCCCTTAATATTTCTCTACGAATGTAAAACTGTCTGGCATCTTCCTCTTTAAAATAGTAATCCTCATTAGTGCAATAGTCTGATTCCAAGAAGTATCGTAATAACTTATATATAACCAATGCGCTAAGAATACCATGCTTATTTCGTTCCAAAGACTTCTGAAACTTGAAAAGATATTTTGGTTGTAATCTTGCTACATATTTGAACTCTTCATTGTCAGGCATCTGTTTAGAAACCATCTTTGAACTCATGAAACGCAGAACAAAATCATTCATGGAATTTTGTATTCCACTGAATGATAAATCCATTGAAATAATTGGATTAGCAACAAAAGACTTCATCATATCTCTTGTTTTCCCTATTATTTCTTGAGCCTTTTCTAACGGATACCCCAAATCATGCGTTAAGGCGATAAGAGTCCATACGGATAGTTTCTCAAAAGCATTAGTGTTACATTTATCATCTATTGAAATTTGCTTTAAGAGCTTGTTTTCTTTATTGAGCAATAATCTAATTCCCAATAACCAAACTCTAAAAACATGAACGACATGGTCTCTATAATATTGAGATCCTCCATATAATGCCGATTCAAAATCAACATACTTATGAAAATAAGAGTTCAATTCTTCAACTCCATAAGCAATGGGATATTTTTCATGATTCCCATAAAAAGGTTCTCGCTTATCAAAGTATCTAAGAGTAATAATTGACTTTTTTATTAAAGTTGCCCATAGTCCTTTTACTTCTTCTATACGTTTATAGATTTCAAAATTATCAGCATCCTCACTTGAAGCAATTTGTTTAAATAGTGTTTACTGAATAATTTATAACTCTCTGATATTTAAGTTTATATAACTTTAT